>Ga0302319_10002188_pt1 | contig 42668 bp, 38 predicted proteins | sample Bog_T0_2_FD_203319 | JGI IMG/M metagenome (GOLD analysis project Ga0302319, IMG submission 203319) | Peat permafrost microbial communities from Stordalen Mire near Abisko, Sweden - Bog_T0_2 | ecosystem: Environmental > Terrestrial > Soil > Wetlands > Peat | place: Sweden: Abisko, Stordalen Mire...
ACCTCCTGCATGGTGATGATGGCTCCCATGGTTTGAGGTTCGCCGCTTTGCAGTGTCAGTGCATTGTCTCCGGCGTTCGCGGTCTCAATGCAGGTCATTCTCTCCCAGCCATCGGGACTCATATCCGCCAGCTTGGCCGAAACCTCCGCCCACGGATTCCAGACGACCGTGGTCTTTGAGTTCGTCTTGGCTACCGAGAGGCGGCGCTTGAAGACGGGGTCATCCAGCGTTACGGTCGTCTCCGTATTGAGGTATGGCCTGTCGGTCTCGCCCGTCAGAACAAGGGCCGCATCGGTTTGACGCTTGCGCCTGAAACTATCGGTCTTATCGATGTAATCGGTATCAGAAAGTCCGCCGATACGGACCCGCCGTGCATCGCCGACGGCTAAGTATGTATGCAGGGCCTCTTCGAAGTGCAGCGGCGTGGCACTTTGATTGGCAACGGTTAGCTGCATCCTCAGCTCGCGACCAAGCGTAAGTTGGTATGCAAGCTGGAAGCGGTCGAAGCCCAGGCTGCGGCTGAGATCACTGGGCCCGAGTGTCAGCGTGAGATGGATCTCATCACCGGAGATGGCGGCGAAGGCCAACTGCCAGTCACAGATGCGCGCGAAGCCATGCGATGGGCCGTCCGTTCTTGGGCTCTCTGGAGTAGCGGTCCGCGCACCGAACCACGGAAAGATGATCGGCACACCGCCACGAATGGCTTTACCGGGCTCAAACGCAGAGCGATTACTGAGGAAGAGCGCAGGCTTAGCGCCAACGGGTTGCCACGCAGTGAGATGCGCACCTTGCAGATAGAGCTCGGCGGAGCATTCCGCTGTTGTAATATTGGCGCGAATGAGTCCTTGCTCAGTCGCTGAAAATGAGAGTATGCCAGGTATGGCGAAGGCATCGGTATGGGTTTGTATATCCATCAACATCAGTGTAGTGGTCGGTGAGGGTCCGTTAGCTACGGTTCGGCGCGGTTGCGCTCGCCGGTCGGGCATAGTTGCAGCAGATTACATAGACTGCATTTGGGCTCGGCGAAGATACAGAGCGTCTGTCCGTGCAGTTTGATGAGCGAGTGATGTTCGTCGAGCATTGCGGCGTCCCAGGTTTCGGGGACGAGACGCATCAGCCGTTCCTCTGTGGTGGCCGCGTCCGCCCGGGGAACTAGGCACAGACGCTGCGCTACGCGAAGATGATGGCTATCGATACAGAGTGCCCGTCGGCGCAGTGTGGAGAAGTTGACGACTGCGCCGCTGGTCTTGGGACCGACCCCCGGAAACTGCTCGAGCCACGCGCGGATCTTCTCTGTGCGGTACTTGGCGAGGAAGTCCAGCGTCAGCGATCCATAGCGCATGGTGATGCCCTCCAGCGTGGCCTTGAGCTGCGGAGCCTTCTGCTCTGGGAAGGTGACGATGGCGATAGCGCGTTCTATGTCAGCGACAGAAGCGTCGCGCACCGGCTCCCAGTTGCCGGGGCCGGCGTGGAAGGTGCATTCGAGGTCACGCACGACCTGATGGGAGACCTGCGTCTTCGTCCGCGCCGATAGCAGCGAGTAGATGAGTTGCGTCAGTGGGTCGCAGGGTTTGCGCTGCGCGGGTCGACCGTAGTAACCGAGCAAAAGACGATGAATGTGCGGCAGTTTGTCTGCCTGCTCGGGAGTCAGAGGGCGGCGGATCTGTTCAACACCGGCCGGATCGGAAAAGAGTTCGGTCGTCATAATCTACAGAATGAGATGTGGCGAGCAATGAGAGGTTGCGACCCTTTCCATAGCATGCCTGTGCATCACGAGGGCGAAAGTTCCAGCTTGCGGCGTTCGGTTTCATTGTAGGTGTAGCGAATCCTGTGGATGACGGTGATGGTCGAAAAGACAGCCAATACCCAGAGAGCTGGGGCCATGGCACCCCAACGTTCAAAGAGCGCACCGAGGATGATGAGGACGACACGCTCCGGGCGCTCCATAAAGCCGACCTTGCAGGAGCCGATTAAAGCCTCCGCGCGAGCGCGGGTATAACTCACCATAAGCGAAGCAGTCATCACAAAGGCCACGAGAAAGACGTAAAGCAACCTGTTACCGCGTGCATAGAAGACCAATAATCCGAAGAAGAGAGCCACGTCGGAGTAGCGGTCGAGCACAGAGTCAAAGAACGCGCCGAAGACCGAAACTTGGTTGGTTTGTCGTGCAACTCGGCCATCAACCATATCAAAGAGGCCAGCGCCTATGATTACAAGACCGGCATAGAGGAACATGCGGACGTAATTATTGGCGCGCGCATAACCGAAGAAAAAAGCTGCGAAGACGTTGATGATCAGGCCGATAAAAGTAAGTGTATTCGGGGAGATGCGCGACAAAGCGAGACCGTTTACGATCTTCTGCAGCAGCCAGCCGCTTCCTTTGCCGAATGCACTTGTCCAGGTCATCGCAGAATAAGTTTATCGCGGATGGCAGGCCACTAGTGGGTAGCCGTCAACGCAGGCGGATTTCTACGGGTAAAGATGTAGCGATGGCGGAAGACAAACGTGCAGTGGAACCGGCGGGGCGCACCTCTTCGAGGATATCGATGAGGTTGCGGCCGATGGAGAGGGTGACGCGGGTCTCGGATGGCTTGTCATTGTCCGTGCCGGTGCCGGAGAGGATGAGTTGACCGCGGCCGCTGCGGAGAGCCTCGTAGCCGGTGACCGGGAAGTTTTGTGTCGGCTTCCCATTTGTCGGATTCCGAGTAGGCGGAGTCAGCAGGATGGAAGGCGACGAGGTCAGTCTCTTCTGCGGTCTTGTTCGGACCGTCATCGTAGATGTAGTGCCAGGATTGGCCTGCGGACGTGGGCGCGATGCTGAGCCACGTAGGAAGTTGAACGCGTTTGGTTGAGGTCGGTGGCTCGCTGTAGTCGCGGTACTCGAGAAAGCCGGCCCAGTCGCTGGCAAGGGCTTGGGCGAGATCGGACTGCGTTTGCGCCGGGCCGGACGCCGTGGTTTGAGCGAAGAAAATGCAGGGGAACACAAGCGTACAAAGCAAGATGAGAGCGCGCATGAGAGATGGTACGGCGAATCGCTGGAGAGGTTCAGCGCTGCATTGTGCCTGATGAATTATTCCGCTGTCTTTGCGGTGTCGTGAATGGTGGCGAGCTTGAGAATCTCTAACTCGCGCTTTCCATTGGGGGTTACGACGGTAGCGCTGTCACCGACCTCTTTGCCGATGAGGGCGCGGCCGATGGGCGAAGTTGTTGAAATCAGGCCCTTTGTGACGTCGGATTCTTCGCTGGTGACGAGCTTATAGGTGAGTTCTTCGTCCTTGGTGCTGTCGAAGACGACGACCGTGGAGCCGAAACCCACTTTGTTATGAGGGATTTGCGAGAGATTGACCATGGCGAGTTCGCCCATGCGTTTTTTCAGTTGACCGAGGCGGGCGTTAACGAACTCCTGGCGCTGTTTGGCGGAGTGATACTCAGCGTTTTCAGAGAGATCGCCGAGCGCGACGGCCTTCTTGATCTCGGCAGGGAGCTCCGTGGTGAGCTCGTATTCGAGCACTTTGATCTGCTCTTCGAGCGCTTTTTTGATGTTTTCAGGCATGGGTTTGTCGAAAAGTCCATTATACGTCGGGGTTCGGCAGGAGGGTGGGGCGGGCGCCGGTGAGGAACGCCTCCAGCAGCAGGGTGGCGGCGACCTGGTCGATGATGTCCTTGCGGGCTAGTCGACTCTGGCGGGAGGTCCGGCTGGCTGCGCGGGAGCCATGAGAGCGGTCGAGCAGCGCGTGGGCATCGCGGGTGGTGAGGCGTTCGTCGAGCATCTGGATGGTGATCGTCGGATTGGTCTCGCGGACGAACTCCTCCAGGGCGGCGGCGAAGGCCTGCGCTTTGGCGGCCTGGGGGCTGGGGGTGCCGTCGGCGTGCAGCGGGTTGCCGACGACGACGACCTCGACCGAGTGCTGCCGGATGAAGCGGGCTATGGCCTTGAGGTCGGCGCGCAGGTTGGGCCGGGGGCTGGCGCGGTGGAGGGTGAAGAGCGGCTGCGCGGTCAGGCCCAGTTCGTCCGTGATCGCAAGACCGATGCGCTTGTCGCCAACGTCGAGTGCGAGGATGCGGGGCGGTGGCACCCTCTTAGTGTAGTGGGGCACATGACCCCACCCTTTTCGATAAAGCCACAAAGGATGGGCCACCCCTTCCACCTACGGCCATTGCGGCGCTCAGTCGGCTACGCCGGGGTCGGGGGTGTCTTCGCCCAGGGCAGTGGCGAGCGCGTTCAGGTGGTCCTGCTCATCGCGCAGAATGTCGCGGAGGTCTTCGGAGAGGGCGAACTCGTCCAGCGCGTCGGCCTGCTTCACGCGGCGGCGGTAGTTGCGGATGGTCTCCTTTTCGTTTTCAAGGTCAAAGCGCAGCATGTCGGTGGCCTTCTCGCTGGTCTTGACGGACTTGGCGGTGACTGCGGGCATGCCGCCCAGCAGGTCAATCCAGTAGCTGAGCTTGAGCGCGTGCTTGAGCTCCTCGCCAGCGTGGACTTCGAGCTCGCCGGCGATGTTCATATAGGCCGCGCCCTTGAGCACCTGCGAGTAGTTCACATAGGCGATGACGGCCTGGAACTCGCGTTGGAGATCTTCATTGAGGAGGGCGACGAGCTGCTTCTTGGTGGTGACGGAGGTCTTTGACTTTGCCATGGTGGTGCCTTTCTGGTAGGGAATTCAGTGCAGGGTACGAGAATATGCCTCTGCTTGGATGTTGGCGAGGTGGTATTGGTCACTTGGGGTGCGGGAAAATTGCAGCTACTCTTGCCGGTGTCGTTCTGGTTGTCATCCCGCAGGGAGCTGCTGGTTCGCGGCAGGACGATCAGAGGGAGTACCGGTCGCCTGACTCTCGCGCCTGACCAAGGGCGGTGAGCGTGGCCAGGATTTCGGCGACGCGGGTGCGGCTGGCGGGGCGGAATCCGGAGGCGATCTGCTGGGCGGTCTGGAGCGGTGCAGCGCGCAGGGAGTCCTTGACGACGCGAACCTGATCGGGGATGGTGGCGGGCCAGGGCTGTTTGCGGCGAGCGGCGGTGGGAGCCTGGTCCGTGAAGCCTTCGAGGGCGGACGTGACGGGGACGTAGTTGGGGGCCTGGTACTCGGGACGCAGCCAGCGGATGAGGCCGGAGGCCTCTTCAGCGCGCCGGGCGGCGTTGAGCGCGACGACGCGTTCGAGGATTTGTTCGGTTGTCAGGTCGGCAGGCCAGCCGTAGGCGGCGAAGACGGCGCGGTCGAGCGAGTCGTGGAGTTCGCGGAGGATGCCGATGAGGGCGGCGTTGTAGATGTTGAGTTCGGATTCGGTGAGGGGTTGTGGTCCGTTGGTTGGTTGATCGCCGGGGCCAATGGTGGTGGCCGGGCGAGCATTTTGTGTCGGGCTTACAGCCCTCATTTGATTGTCTGCCTCTGACCCAGGCCTGCGGCCTGGGCTGTTATGTGGCGCGCCGCTGGCGCTAGCGGGGTCGAGGGAGCGGAGTTTTTCGAGGACGTTGTACATCTCAGTGAGCGTTAGCCACGGATGGAGGTGCTGCTGGCGCTTGCGGTGGGCGTCGAGGCGTTCGCCGAGATCGCGGATGGTCTGCTGCTGGGCTTCTGTACAGTCGGGGAATGGAAAGGGTGAGAAGCAACGTGTCTGGATGTAGCGAGGTCGATCTTCGAGGGTTGTGCCTGCCGCTAGAGCCCATCTCAGGTGAACGCGAGATGAAAGAACCCCCAACAAGAATGCGTCATTCGTCCCGATGTTGACGAGCGAGTCATCGGGCAGATAAGAACCATCGAGAAATATGAAGATGCGATGTTTCGCTGTAGCCGTGGTCGAGATGAACCTAGGAAGGCCCCGTAGCGCGGAACGCAGCTCAGTATGTTGCCGTCCGAACTGCCACCAAGCGTCTCGTCGTGCTGATTCCCTATTTTGATCCCGTTCTGGCTTAACGCGGTCAAGTATCCATTGATAAATTTCAGGGAATTGGATTGCTACCTCACGCTCGCTCAGCCCATGCAGGTCAATGACCATCAAATGTCTCGGGACTCTAACGATATCTTTGCCGCTGCGGTAGGGGCGAATGACCATGTCTATTCCGGGTATTCTGCCAAACCCGAGCGCCTCCGCTTGAGTCAGCGATACCAGGAACCCAGCCCCATGCAGGGCTATGCCCCTTGTAGCCAATCTAGAATTTCCTTCTAAGGGTGCCGCGCCAGCAACATCCAGTCCAATCCGCAGTTCTGCTGATATGTGGCCAGTCTGCTCAGCCAACTCCACGGCCGTGCCTTCAGAGCCGGTGTCGCCTTCGCTGATGACGCGGTAGAGGTGGCCTTCGAGTTCGCCTAGCTCTGCGACGGTCATCGCGATGCGGACGGCGGCAGCTTTGCTGATGGTCTCTTCGTCGGTCGTGAGTGCCTTCATCCAGGGGTGGTCGGGGATAGCGAAGATGAGCGAGAGCGGGTTCTTGCTGGCGTTCAGGTTCTGAGCGACGACGCGGCGATTGAAGACCTGCGTCAACGAGTTGGTGGTGATGAATCCGAAGCGGCGGATGTGGCCGGAACGAGCCAGCTCAGCGGCGCGCTGTGGGGTGAGTGTGGAGCGTGATGCCGGGTGTGCGAGAAGCAGGTCCCTGCGGGATGACAACCAGAAAAGCAAGAGCAAAGGCAAATACAGGGATCCTTCACTGCGCTCAGGATGACGACGTAAGGGTAGATGCTCTGCGCTCGTGGTGATTGCGAATGTGGCGCTAGAATGCAGAGCGTGAGGTGGGTCGCGTGCGGATAGGCAGGGTGGTGCTGGTTGTTGGGTTGTTGGCGGTGGGGGCGGCGGCGTATGTGGCGCTGACTCCGTATGGGCCGTCGGAGTCGGGGAAGGGCGGGGAGACGTTCGTCGATATCGCGCCGGGAACAGGGACGGTGGGTATTGCACGGCAGTTGGAGCGGGCGGGTGTGCTGCGCAGCAGGTATGTTCTGGAGGCCATGAAGGCCGTTCATGGAGGGACGTTCAAAGCAGGAGAGTATCGCTTCGACCATCCGGCGACGCCGGCGGAGGTGTACGATCAGCTGCGGCGCGGCGATGTGTACACGCTGACGGTGGTGATTCCTGAGGGATACAACATCTTCGATGTGGCGAATGCAGTGGCGGCGGCGGGGTTCGTCCGGTCTCCCGCTCATGACGATACGGCCGTCATGAACGGGGCACCCGTAGACTTTCATGGGGTACCCGGAATTTCCCGCGAGGAGTTTTTGCGCGCAGAGATGCAGCATACCGAGTTGATTGCGCGGTGGTCGCCGCATGCGACGTCGCTGGAGGGGTATCTCTTTCCCGACACCTACAGGTTCAGCCGGCACGCCACGCCGGTGCAGATACTCAGTGCGATGGTGAAGCGGTTTGGGCAGCAGGCGGCGAGGCTGGGGATCTCTGCGAACCCCACCCATGACGGTGAGACTGTCATGAACGGGCCACCCAGAGCGGTGGCGGATGTGGTCACGATGGCGTCGCTGGTGGAGAAGGAAGTGCATATTGATGCGGAGCGGCCGCGGGTGGCGAGCGTGTTTGAGAACCGGCTGGCTGCGGGGATGCCGCTGCAGACCGACCCGGCGGTGGTCTATGCGTCGCTACTGCGCGGGACGTGGACCGGGGTGATTCATCAGAGCGAGCTGCACTCGGACTCGGCGTACAACACCTATGCACACCGCGGACTGCCGCCGGGGCCGATCTGCAATCCTGGCTTGGCGGCCATGCAGGCGGCGCTGCATCCGGCAAAGACGGACTATCTGTACTTTGTCGCTGACGCGAAGGGCACCACGAGGTTTGCGGCGACGTTGGCGGAGCACAACGCGAATGTTGCGGCGTATCGGGCGGCGTCGGTAGGTCCGTAAGCGAAGAGGGCCCGCGGGCGGCTTGTGGTGTCCGGCAGAGAAGCACCATGGGTGGGGTTGTTTGGAGCGCATTTTCGGTTAATTCGTTGCTATCTCCCCGCGCAAGCGAATGAATGGCGAAACCATCAAAGTAAAACTTACCTAAAATACACCTAAACAATTGTAGGAATTAGGCTTATCTGTCCGCGGAAGGTGTGGAAAATTATTTGTTGACAGTGGATAAAGTCGCGGCTATAACCGCAGAACTTCAACGACGCGGCCGACCGACGAGAGGCCCAAAACAGGAACTCTCTCAGGCGGGAGGCCATGCCGCGGTGAGGGGTCTGGCGGACCGGCGATTCTCGGGACCGGCCTGGCCAAGTGACAAATGAAACAGGTCGCTGCGTGAAGCGGATTTGTGCCGAAGAGTGCGAACCGTCAACACGCAGGCCTCATAGCAACTGAGCGAGCCCATTCCGACCGCCGAAAAATGACCGAGGCTCGCCAGGGGAGTTACCTGGAGACAAGAACAATGAAGGACTTTCGCGTTGAACTGAAGATTTGTGAAGGGTGCGGAGCGCTTTGGTTGCGTTCTGCTGGCTATGGGATCTACTGCCACGGATGTGCGCAACGGTTGTCGGATTTTCCGGTGCCGCTGATGCAATTCCGTAGAGGGCGTAAACGCAAGGGGTTGAGGGTGGTCAGCAGTGTGGGAGGTGCACGATGACAAACGTGACAGAGACCAAGCGGACGTCAGGCAAAGTGGTGGTGATGCAGCGAACACGCTGTGCCGCTGCCGGGATGCGGATGATACGAGAAGCAAGCACGGGACGGGTGGTTGCATGTCTGCCCCGGGTATGGGCAGTGGCCGGGCTAGGTTTGCAGCGATGCAGAGCGGTGCAACGGGCGGGGTCTCAGCAAGCCAAGCCCTGTGAGGTGGTCGGGGAAACCCAAACACAGACCCGTCCGGCGGCGGAAAGTATGCCACGGCCGGAGTTGGCGTTCTACCGCAAGTACACCGAGGGGCTGCTGCGCCGGTATCTGCGGCTATCGCTGGAAGCGGGACGGGTGCCTTCGCTGATGGGCCGGGAGATGTTTCGGGGCAACGTGACCCACTACCGCGTACACAGCTTCGAAGACGTGGTGATCTTCTGCCACGATGTGGAAAAGCGGCTGGGGCAGCTGGGTCCGCTGGATCAGCAACTGGTCAAGCGGATCGGGCTGCAGCAGTACACGCTGGTTGAGGTGGCAGGGATGCTGGGACTGACTGTGCGCATTGTGCTGCGCAGGTATGTCCATGCACTCGACGGTCTGACGGGGAAATTTCTGGAAGACCGGCTGTTGGAGCCCCAAAATTGTTGTCAAGAGGGCAAAACAGGGAATTTCGCTCTAACTGTTTGATAATGCTATAGATAATAAATATCAAAAAGCGGTAATTAATTATGGGCGGAGTTGCTATTCTAAATAAGTAGACATCAAGCGGGAGACCTTTCAAGGTCTCCCGCTTTGTTTTGGGGGTGACAGGGATGAAGATGAAGAAGGTAGCAGCAAACCGGGTACCGGCGCGGCCTGTGGATGCGAATGCAAAGGAGCGGCAGGAGCGGCAGGAGCGGCGGCTGCTGCGGCCGGCGGGGTGCCGGTCCTACATGAGAAGCCAGCTGGCCGAGAAGTTTCCTGGGATCGTGGACGGGTTTGTGAAGGCGGCGAAGACTGGGAGCGTTCCTCACGTGAAGCTAGCGACGGAGCTGCTGAAGCCGACACGAAAGGGGACCACGCGAAAGAAGGGCATAGTGACAAAGCTATTGGAGAAGCTGGAGAGGGAAGAGGCGGCGAGGAGCCGGTCTGAGGCGAGCAGTAAGGCCGGCGAGACGGAACAGCCGCCGCATTGATCGAAATAGAGGAGATTCTTGTGAATCGGGGAGCGGCAAGTGCGAGTCGATATACTTATCGATGGCAGAGATGAGGATTCCCCGGGCGGTATCGATGATGGTGTTGGCGATGGCAGCCGGATTCACCGGCTGTCTTTCGACGACGCGTGTCGTGCAGAAGACCCAGTCACCGGAGACGTACCTGACGGCCAACGTGGAGCAACTGGAGAAAGTAGTCTCCGACCGCGACGCTGCCATCCAGACGCTGAACGCGCAGATGGAAATTACGGCGAGCACGGGCGGTGCCAAGGAAGGCAAGGTGACCGAGTACACGTCGCTGCGGGGCTACATCTTCGTGCGCCGGCCGGCGGACCTGCGGGTGATTCTGCAAGTACCGGTGCTGGGGTCGCGGGCGCTGGATATGGTGAGCGACGGCAAGACTTTCACCCTTGTCCACGCCACGACCGGGCACGGCGATGTGTGGATGCAAGGATCAAACACGGTGACCAAGCCGTCGACTAACGGGATGGAGAACCTGCGGCCGGCGGTGTTTCTGGACTCGCTGCTGGTGCCGGCTGTGCAGCCGAATGAGTATGTGACGCTGACGGAGTCGACGAGGGTGGTGCAGGCGGAGACGCGGCACCATGATGCGATTGAGGAGCCAGACTACGACCTGACAGTGCTGAAGATCAAGAGCGGCAGGGTGATGCTGCGGGAGCGGACGATTCACATCAGCCGGGTCTCGATGCTCCCGTTCCAGCAGGACGTGTACGACGACAGCGGTCAGATTGTGACCCAAGCGACGTATGACAACTATCAGCCGTCGGGCCAGTTGCAGTTCCCGATGCTGATCACGATCATGCGACCGCTGGATGAGTATTCGCTTAAGATCGTGGTCACGAAGCTGAGCCTGAATGAAAAGCTGGAGGACGATCAGTTCGAGTTGAAGATTCCGGACGGGGTTGCTGTGCGGAAGATGGATTGACGCAGCTCAGGAGGACGGCCAGTTATTTAGGCAGCGATGAAAAATCGGTAGGCAAGGGCAGCTAGGCAAGTCCGGCGCGGCGGGCGTGGGCGTTGATGCGGTCGTTGATCTCGAGAGCGAGAGCGAGAGCAGCGCGGCCGGCCTCACCTGGGACGCGGGGCGGGGTGCGGTCACGCACACAATTTAGAAAGCTTTCCAGCTCCAGGCGGAGCGGTTCGCCGTAGGGGACTTCGACCTGCTGCATGGAGAGACCGGCGGAGGGGTGAGCCGTGGCGTTGGGTGGCGCCACGGCTATGCCGGTTATGCTGTGCGGGTTAGCGGCTATGGCGGCGGCAATGACAGTGGGATCGACGTCAATGGAGATTAGCTCCTGTCGCGCGAAGTCGAGCGAGAGGTACTGGTGCGGCTGAAAAAGGCGCAGCTTGCGGACGAGCTCGGTGCTGACGCGGCTGGCAGTGAAGTTGGCGATGCAGCCGGATTCGAACTCGAGGCGGACGTTAGCTATATCAACCTTGGGGGAGAGCACGGGCAGGCCGACGGCGCGGACCTCTCTGACGGCGGAGCCTGTGAGTGAGAGGACGATGTCGAGGTCGTGAATCATCAGGTCGAGTACGACATCAACGTCGAGCGAGCGCGGGGTGAAGATACTGAGGCGGTGGGCCTCAAAGAACATGGGCCGGGTGATGCGTTGAGCGACGGCGGTGACGGCTGGGTTGAAGCGCTCGAGATGGCCGACAGAAAGGATGCGGGCGTGTTGCTGGGCGAGTGCGAGGACACGGTCGGCGTCGGCCAGGGTGGCGGCGAAGGGTTTTTCGATGAGTACGTCGATGCCGGCACGCAGAAGTTGCTCGGCGACGGCGGCGTGGCGGATGGTGGGGACGCAGACACTGGCTGCACTTACCCGGGTCCCCAAAGGCGAGGGATCTGGGGCACCCAGAAGATCTGCAACCGAAGTGTATGCGGGGATGTTGTACTGCGCGGCGAGATCGGTACGGCGCTGTGCGTCGGGATCGACGAGTGCGGCTAGTTGTACTAGACCGGGGTGCAGAACTTCGAGCTCGCGGTAGACGAGCAGGTGGTTGCGACCGAAGGAACCGGCGCCGACAACGGCGACCTGTAGCGGCGTGGCCATATGGGACACAGTTACTTCTTCGCGACCGGAGAGGGTGCCTCGACGGCCTCGCGGCAGCGCGCATAGAGCTGCAAAACCTGAGTGATCTGATCCTCGGGTCTGGCGGTGGAGGGCACGCCGAAGCCAGGGGTCGAGGCGGCAGACTTGCTGCCGAGGTTGGCGTGGGCCGCAACGAATTTGAGCAGATCGAGAGCGATGTCTTCAGAGCGGCGGGTGGAGTGGTCGTTGCTGGAGTCCATGAGTACCTTTCTTGGCGCGATAGGGCGCAGAGAGCGCAATCGCTAATCGATGGTAGCGGCTGGGTGGAGATAGGTGCAACGTACGGCTTCGCTACGAAGGCGAAAGCACCATGATCTTCCTGGTAGTTGAAGGGGACGAGTGAAGGCCAGCCCCCTTCAGGGCAGCATGTGAGATTTGCAGCAAGAGAAGGAACGCGAAGAGCGAAGGAGAAAAGAGATGAACAAGACAGAACTGCAGACGATCCTCGGCTATCTGAACATTGGGTTGGCTATCGCGCATAACAGCGGAGTTTCGGTGGGCCACTTCGGAGGCACAGACTTTATCCAACTGGCACAGAACATCAACAGCCTATTGCTGAATGCGATTGCGCCGGCTTCTGCGGGCACGGCCAGCTAGAGAGGCTCGCGGCTGAAATTCGGATGGATGGTGGGCCGGGTTCGAGGGTTAGAGCTCCACGCAAATCCAAGAGAACAGAGGACGGGGACGGCGGGGAACCCAAGGCGAAAGCCCTGGGGCTCCCGGCCACACCCCTTAGGGTGCCTGCTTCGCTTAAGAGCGAGAGGGCGCGTTCGGGTGGGGAGGGTTGAGGTGTCGATGAGTGGAATGAAGAGAGTCTTGATGTGGTTGCCGGTTGCGGTTCTGATGTTGTTGTGTACTGCCGGCGCGCAAGTAGCGACTACAACGGTGCAGGACACCATCTACAGCGCAAATGGGACGCCGGCCAGCGGCACGGTGCTGGTGAGCTGGAATGCGTTCACGACCGCGAGCGGCACCTCGGTGCCTGCGGGAACAACCTCGGCGACGATCAGCCCGGGCGGAGTGTTGACCATGGCACTGGCTCCCAACGCGGACGCGACGCCAATGGGGAGTTATTACACGGCGGTGCTGCATCTGAGCGATGGTACGACGAGCCGCCAGTACTGGGTGGTTCCGGGGACGGTGCCGGGCGGCGGGCCGGCGAGGCTGGCTGCAATCCAGAACCAGGTGCTGCCGACGAGTGTGGCGATGCAGACGGTGTCCAAACAGTATGTGGACAACGCGATTGCTGCGGCGGTGACCGGCACTCCGACGAATGCGTCGCCGTATGTGCAGAGGGCCGGCGACACTATGACCGGGCCGCTGGTGCTGCCGGCTGATCCGGCGAGTCCGAACCAGGCTGCTGACAAGAATTATGTGGATGAGAATGTGGCCGGTATCGCAGCCGGGTTGGGACAGAAGGTGAGTCTGCTGCCGTCGGCAACGCAAGTCGTGGCGCAGCCCAGCGGGACGCAGTTGGAGGTGAACGACCTGAATGGCGACCTGTATGCCAGCCAATATGTGAGCGGGTCGGGCAACGACGGAATCGCGAACGCGCTGGCTAGCGCTACGTGCGCTGCCGGGTGCACACTCCAGGTGGAGCCGACCTACGGATCGAGCGAACTGGTGAATATTCCTTCGGTACCGTCGACTGCTGACGTGGTGGACCAGCGAGGCGGGACGATTGCGGAGACGTCGGTGAACCCACTGGCTCCGCTGGCGACGTTCAGTTCGGCTGCGAGCATCACAGCGGTGGAGACTACCTCTGCGCCGCAGTTCCAGGTGCTGCGGCCGGGGGCGCTGGGTGTAGGGACAGCGGCGCTGTCGCTATCGACGCAGGGTCTGGCTGGAGGTTCGAATCAGTTCCCCTCGGACGTGGAACAGCCGCCGTACTTCAAGAACACCTACAGCGTGTTGCAGCTGCGGGGTGTCTACAACACACAGGGGCAGCATGTACAGATTGGGAATGAGGTTTATTGCTACGCGGTCGGCGATTGCCTTGCCGGTGGGCAATTTATCTACTCCTCTGGGGGATACCGGGACGAAGGTGATGAAGGCGCCCATCCCTTTGACCTAAGCATCAGCGAAGATACGCGGGTCTTTGAGGGGAGTTGCGCGAGCGGCTGCACCACAGGGGCGACCTCGTTGACAGTGACGCCGACGGCCAGCGCAGGAACCCAGGGCGACGGGCGGTTTCTCATGGATGTGAACCCGGCCAAGGTAATTTCCACGGGGAACCTGGTCTCCGGGTCCAAGACCATCTTTGGGATCGCGAACTTCAGCGGCACGAGCTATCCGGCGAGCGTGTTTCTTTCCACCGCGCAAGCGGCGACATCGCAGACCAGCAATCTGGCGCCTGGGACGGTGACGCTGAGCATCGCTACCAGCGGCGCTCCGAGTGGGTTTGCGACCAGCACCGCGGCGCTGGTCGCTGCCTCCGGTGTGGCGTGTGTGGCTGACGTGACCGGTACCCCAAACTTCGAGACGGCGACCTACAGCGTGGTCGATGGATCGCACCTACAGATGACCCTCAATAAGGTGCATGGTGCAGGGTCTGTGATTGCTGTCGGAGGCTTGTGCGGTTATGGCCTGGAGCAAAAGGTAGATACCTCCAACGGCATCCGACAGGTGTTCCCAGTGGTTGGCTCCATCAACGCAACAAGTCTTTACTATGCGGATGCGACGATGCCGATTGTGGCGAACCACAGTGCCGGTAGCACCACTGGATACCTGAATGTGTCCTTGCCGGTGGCCGCAATCGCAAGGGCGGGCAACGTGGTCACGGTTACCACGGCAAGCAATCTGCCCTTTGATTTGAACGGCCTAATGTTGACGGTGAATGGGGTTGCGGACCCCAGCTATAACGGAAGCTTTGCGGTAGCGACCATCGGTCCGAACACGCTGACGTACGCGAGTAGCGGCGCCAACAGCACGAGTTCGGGGGGGACACTGACTTACCTCACGGGCAACTATGCGCTGTATCCCATGGCCGAGGTACTAAGCGTCTTCGACGCGGCGAACAAACAGATAGACGGAACTTTTACCTTGGCTGCAAATACGGTTCCATGGGCATCGGGCGACGCCGTCGAAGAGCCGCATTACTACAAGCAGGCAACTTCCGCAGATGTAGAGCAGATCACGCAGTATGTTCCGCGACCCATCCAGTACGCGACCGCCGGCAAGATCTATGAGGGTCTGGTTGGCGCTGGATTGCGCGGTTGGGATGTTGCCAACGCGACCCCTTTGACCAGCTATCTTGGTGGGGGCGGGACATACACCATTCCCGATGACGCCTACGAGGCGACGGGCGCGTGGAGCAACGACTTCGAGGTGGACGCCGGAGTGAATGCAATCATCCGAGCGCACTGCAACCTGAATACGTGCAGCCGCTGGGACTCCAACTACAAACTCTTCGACTTGGACGGCGCATTGAGTGAGGATGCACTGGTCTACTACCCGCAGACCAGTTCGGCCCAGTGGCAGTTACACGGGAGTTCGTATACCTTCTCGCCGACAGCGTTCTCCGCGGGAACGATCAATGTAACTACGCTGAACGCAACAACGCTCCACGCGCAGGCGTTCGGGGCAAGCGGCTCTGCCCATTCTGCTGGTATCGTACCCGATCCAGGCGCGACCGCAGGGGCGACGCGCTTCCTGCGCGAGGACGGAAGCTGGGCCGCGCCCACAGGAGTCGGAAGCAGCTCTGGGGGAGGGTCGATGGCCGTACAGAACGCGAACGCGGTAGCCATCACGGGCGGCACCATTTCAGGAACGGTGGTGGTGGCACCTTACTCCTACCGGGGTGTCAGGCTGACGGCGAACACAGCTACCCAGACCCTGCTCACCGTTCCCAGCACCAGCAGCGGGTTTGCGACCTACACCATCAAGGGCAATGCTACCTGCGATGTGGCAGTGAGTTCGGCGTTGGTTGGAGTAACGATAAACTGGACAGATGCCTCCAACACAGCGCAGGGGCAACTGGCTGGCGGCGCGTATGGCACCTGCACCACGCTGGGGGGTTCAAGCTATGCCCAGGGGACGTATTACATAACGGCGAAGTCGGGAACGACGATTACCTGTTTTGGGGCCAACACAGGTGGCGTGATCTACGATGCGAGCTGCACGGCGACGCAGGAAACAGCCCAGTGAAGTAGAGTGCAAAGCCAAAGCGCGGCGACGTTCCGGGAACGCACGCTTCGGTACACATGTCACTGGCTTACTCAAGCGCCAGCGCGCTGAGCGGCACGACAGTGATTATCGGGGACCCGGCCGCAAACTCGCCGACCTGGCGCGCGATATTCGAGTGGTTATGGGGGCGTATATCTATGCCGACGCTTGCGAGGTGTGATGAAGCGCAGGAATGATTTGGAGTCGCTTCAAGCGCTTGGAAATCTGCTGGAATCGCGACCACAGCTAAGCATGACCCTGGCTGCTGAATGGCTTCGAGTACGTGACCGGAGCGGCGGTATGTTGCCGCTGGCAGCAAATGCGGCCCAGCGGAGGTTCGAAGAAAGGCGGAAGAGGCAAAACATTGTGTTGAAGGCCCGGCAGATGGGCATGACGACCTGGATAGCGGGCAGGTTCTTTCTGCGGACGATTACGAGGCAGGCCACCATGACGCTGTTGGTGGCTCATACTCGCGAGGCGGCGGAGTCAATCTTTCGCATTGTGCAGCGCATGTGGGAGAACTTGCCGGACGAGTTGCGGGAGGGGCCGCTGGCACGCAGCCGCGCCAATGCCGGCCAGATGGTGTTTCCGTTGATCGACAGCGAGTTCCGTATCGCCAGTGCTTGCGACGAGAATGCGGGTCGCGGTCTGAGCGTGCAGAACCTGCACTGTAGTGAGGTCTCACGCTGGCCCGGGGATGCCGCGGCGACGCTGGCAGGATTGCGGGCAGCGCTGGCACCGGGCGGCGAGTTGGTGCTAGAGAGTACGCCCAATGGTGCCTACGGTGGATTCTATGACGAGTGGACATCAGGATTCGACGGGGGCGATGGCCTGGTGCGGCACTTTCTACCCTGGTGGCTGGAGCAGACGTATGCCGGGCCCGAAATCGATATCGCATCGATGAGCGAAGAGGAGAAGGATCTGGTTCGGCTGCATGGACTGAGTGCGGGACAGATCGGATTTCGTCGAGAACTGGTAGCAAGCTATGGGATGCTGCGCTGCCAGGAGTTCGCCGAGGATGCGGAGACATGCTTTCGGGCCACCGGATCGTGCTGTTTTGATATCGAGGCAATCGAGCATCGCGTGGCGGCGTTGGATCCGGCGTTGGCCGTGCGGCGCGGTGGCGCACTGCTGATATGGTTTCCCCCGGCGGCGGGGCGGAAGTATGTAGTGGGGGTGGACTCGGCAGGCGGAGGTGAGGATGGAGATTTCGCGGCGGTGCAGGTGGTGGAGTTGGAAACCGGTTTACAGTGCGCTGAGTTGCAAGAGCGACTGCGCCCGATGGAGCTGGCGCGGGCTGCGGCCCAGTTGGCCAGGGAGTACAACGGCGCGACGGTAGCCGTGGAGCGCAACAATCATGGTGCCGCTGTACTCGCGTACTTGGAGACTAGCGAGCGGTATGAGCGGATCTGGTGCTCGGAAAGCCGACGTCAGGCTGGCGATGCCGGCTGGTTGACGACGGCGGCTTCCAAGCCGGAGATGATCTCGCGGATAGGGGCCATTCTCATGGATTCTCCGGAGATGTTTATGAGCCGAAGGCTACTGGGCGAGTGCAGGACGTTCGTGGCAGGAGAACACGGGAGGACTGCAGCGATGGGTGGAGCGCACGATGACCTGGTCATGGCCATGGCTGTGGCCCAGGCAGTGCGGGCGGAGGGGAAGTGACGAGTGCTCTCGTGTTGAGTTGAGGTATGCTTTAGGCGAGTCAATCAGGTTGGAAGGAAGTAAATTATACGATTCTCAAGAGTCGCTCCTTGCTTTCTATGCTCCCTTCCAGGGAACGCGAAGTTGATGATCGCATATTCGTTAGCGGCGATACAAGCTGCAACGTCTGGCAATAAATTGATGGCTGAAACAGGAACTTACGAATATCCTGGCTTTACGGTGGACGTGACTCTTTCAGAGAAGGCGAAGAAGACGCTGATTGCGTGCAAGGAGAATCTTCGAGCGTTCGGCTATTATTTGGGGACTGCTAAGCCCGGAGCATTGAAGAAGTACTTATCTGAAATAGGTGAGATAAGTTTGGGAGATTTTAGCGTCGAGTTTCTTCTCGACGGAAGCGGGCGTGTTGCCAAGGTGATAGTCAAACGGGACGCGTTCGAACAGACGGACAAGAAGATGCTTTGGTCAATGTAGTACCTGGAAGGAAATCGACGAACGATAACCTACCTGGGTGTGGAATCTATGAGGAAAGCCTAGCTAAGATAAGATTTCGGGTGGACATATTCAAATCTCATGCAAGCTAATCGGGGAATGAAGAGTGTTTGCCCACGCAGTCCAACGCAGACTGGTGAAAGATGGCAGTCACAGCGGTGCAGGCAATTCGCCGGATGCGCGGTGGAGCGCAGAGCCAGCTGATGCTAGGCGCGGATGGACAGCTGTGGGTGGTGAAATTCAAGAACAACCCGCAGCATATCCGGGTGCTTGCCAATGAGCTGATCGCGACGAGGATTGCTGAGGCGATAGGCTTGCCGGTACCAAAGAGCGACGTTATTGAGGTGAGCGATTGGCTCATCGCGAACACGCCAGAGATGGTCATGGAAAGCGGTCGCGGAAGATTGGAGCGGTGTGAGGCGGGGTTGCAGTTTGGAAGCCAGTTCGCCGGTGGGCTTATGCCAGGGCAGGTGGTGGATTACCTGCCTGAGCCGCAACTGGACGAGATGCGGAACCTGGCCGAGTTCGCTGGCATGCTGGTGATCGACAAGTGGACAGGCAACTGCAATGGACGACAGGCGGTCTTTGAGCGCAAGCCTCGGGAGCGCAGATATCGAGCGATCTTTATCGACCAGGGCTTCTGCTTCAATGCTGGCGAGTGGACCTTTCCCGACGCGCCACTGCGCGGTGTCTTTGCGCTCAACCGGGTCTACGCACGGGTGACAGGATGGAGCAGCTTCGAGCCCTGGCTGCGGCGTGTGGAGGAGTTTGCGGCGTCTGAGTTGGGCAAGATCGCAGAGGAGGTACCGCCGGAGTGGTATGGCCGCGACCCCCGGGTGATCGAAGATTTGATGGAGACGCTGCTGAGGCGCAGAACGCGAGTGCGGTCTTTGATTGAGAGTTTTCGAGATTCGAGCCGCCGGCCATTCCCAAATTGGGGATCGTCTGTGATGATATCGGTGCCGAAGTTGTTTAAGGATGCGGGTTCTGAGGCTAAGTTCATAATGTAGCGTGGCAGTAACTTTGGCGGGGGACACAATGAGTCTGGATTCAGCACTTGGCTTGCAATTTCTTTATGGCTTCTGGCAGCGGGCGCTGCACATTGCTCGATCCGGCGGAGAACCAGGGTGCATTCACCTGCATCCCGGGCTTCCACAGGAAGTTGGAGAGATTGGCTGGCCCCTCTGCCGAAAGACGCCGATCCTCGGCAGGAGATATTTCACATTAGCGGCGCTAAGCCAATAGCAGCTTACGTCGGAGATATGGTGCTGTGGCATCCATCGTTGCAGCAAGTGGCACAGTACATCACGTTGAGTGGAGATAGATAGAGCCTTGGACGTTGGAACGAAAGCATCCTAGTTGGAGGTGAAGGTGAGTGAGCGGCTGCAGTGCGAGTTCTCTCTCATCCGGTATGTGCCGGATGTGGTGAAGGGGGAGTTCGCCAATATCGGTGTGGTATTGCGTGAGGTTGGCGGGGATGGGAAACGAAATGCGACTACGACAGTACGCTTCACGCGCGACTGGAGCCGCGTTCGTTGCCTGCATCCGCAGGCCGATGTGGAACTGCTGGAGTCTCTGGAGGCGGAGATTGCAGCTCGGTTGGAGCATGAGGACGGCCGGAGCGAAGGTGCCAAGCCGCTATTGACCACACTGGAGGACTCGCTTTCCAACAGTGTGCAACTGACGGAGATGCGCGGGACGCTGGCAGAGAGCCTCCCTGCAGAGATGGACCAGTTGTTACGAATGTATGTGGAGCCGCTGAGGCAACCCTTGGAACGCCGGAAGATGGGAGGACGAAGTGTGATTGTCGGGCGTATGCGAGCGGAATTGGAGCGCGCCGGGGTGTGGCGGCTGATGCGCAAGGGCATCGCAGCCGCACAGTATACCCAACCGGGCGACCCGCTCAAGGTTGACTGCGGGTATCGCAACGGCAGAGTAAGGATGTTTCATGCGGTGTCACTGGAGACTGACGTGGAGGCTGCGAAGGGCATTGCATACAGCGCCACGGAGTTGCGTGAGGGGGTGGCGCGCGTCGAAGGTGCCGAGTTGGAATTGACCGCAGTGGTGGAGAGCATCTCGAACATTTCCGACGCCGAGCAGTATGGGTTCGGTGTGCAGGTGATGGAGCGTGAGGCGATCCGTGTGCTAACGGTAGCAGACTTGGGGCGAGTGGCAGAGACGGCGCGACGCGAGCTGCGGGTATAGCCAGGAATTAAGGTTAGACCACGAATATTAGACGGGTTTTCCGCTATGCATCACGATACAGCCTCGATGCGGCGGTCGAGATCACAGATCAGTATCTGTAACAAGGCGCGGCTTGCGAGCGGCGCTTTTGCTTTTTGGGAGGAGATGAGGATGGGGCTAGGAGCGGCGGTAGCGAATCTGAAGCAGATGTTGGAACGGCGAGCAGAAGCCCAAGCCAACAGGGAAGAGGAGGGACAACGCAAGACGACACCTACACCGCAGGGATTAGGCTCGATCTTTGCACCATTCCGCACAGGGGGCGCGCAGAACGCGCTGCCCAAGCCAACGGCCGCCAACCTTCGCCGGTTCGCGGAGACGCCGGTGGCGCGGCGGGCTATCAACTGCATCAAGGATCGAATCGCGTGCATGGACTGGCGCATCGAACCGCGACAGAACGCTGGAGCGGACATAGCAGGAGATCGCAACGAACGAACCGCTGCTCTGACTCGTGCGTTGGAAGTACCCAATGAGAGCGACAGCTTTCGCACTCTGCTGGAGCAGGTCATTGAAGACGTCCTTGTGGGCGGCTTCGGAGCGGCTGAGATTGAAATCACCGGCGACGCAGCGATGCCGGTGCGTCTGTATCCGGTGGACGGAGCATCGATTCAGGTGAATGCGCAGTGGAGGGGCGACGCCAACGATCCACGCTATGCTCAGGTTACCGGCAAGCTGGGGAGCGCCGGGTCGACGCCGCTGCGTGACGACGAACTGATGTATGTGCGGCTAAATCCACGCAGCCACACGGTCTTCGGCCTGGGCAAGTTGGAGGTGGCATTTGAGTCAATTTCTAGCTTCCTGCAGGCGCATCGCTATGCCAGCCGGCTGGCCTCCAACACCGTGGTGCAGTATGCATTGTGGCTGAACGAACGCACGCCGGAGCAGCACGAGCGGCTGATCCGCTGGTGGCAGGACGAGGTAGAAGGCACTGGACGCGTGCCCGTGCTGAGCTCTGAGCAAAAGCCGGAGGTGCTGCGATTTGCCGGCGGCACGGATGCGGATCTGCGACTGCAATGGCAACAGTTCCTACTGACGATGATCGCAAATGCATTCGATCTTCCGGCAATGTTGCTGGGAGTGACTCAGGATGTAAATCGCTCCACGGCACAAGAGTTTGCCGATGAAGCCTTTCAAAGTGCAGTGGTGCCGCTGGCCAAACTGGTTGCCGACCATCTGACGCGCGATGTCATCACAAAGCGGCTCGGGTGGAACGATCTTCGCTTTATTTGGAGTGAACTGGAGAGCCACGATGAGATTGTCGAGGTGGAGATCCAGACAAAGCTGCTGGCGGCTGGAGTGGTGTCAGTCGCAGAGGTGCGTGCGATGCGCGGGCTGCCGGCGAATGTTGAGCAGCCAACAGGGATCAGTGAACAGTAAGGAGAATTCCATTCTGGGTACAGAGGAGAGGCGTGTGGAGGATGCAGGTTGGTTGCATCGAGGCGTGCGGCCGCGGTGCGGTTTGACAATGCAGGCGATGGCGGTGAAGTTCCCAGAGGTGGAGGGTCATCCCAACCGGCTGCCGTTTGAGGGCTGCCTGACGCTGGTGGATGTGGTCAGCGACCGGGCTCCGAGCGGTGCCAGGGGGCATCGCGTCGTTCTGACGCGCGAGGCAGCGGAAGTTGCGTTGCCTAGCCTGCTGGGCATGGCAGTGGACTACAAGGCCGGGTGGGACGGCCACAATGCCCGGCAGAAATGTGGAATCATCACCACCGCCAAATTGGAAGGTCGCAAGTTGATGGTTGGCGGCTATCTGTTTGCGCGCGACTTTCCTGAGATGGAGGAACGGCTCGGCGGGATCCTGGGAGGAGTAGGAGCTCGAACGGGGAGCGACATGGGGATGAGCTACGAGTTGGCTGACGCCCATGTCGCGGACATGCGCTCGCCGGTGTGGACGCTCACACGCGCGACGTTTACGGGGGCCGCAATCCTGTTGCGCGAGAAGGCCGCTTATCGGGCCACTTCCTTCCGCGTGAGCTGCAGAGCACGACAAGGTGCAGGGCGAACTGCTCAGGCACAAAGATGAGAGGAGACGGGATGAAAGAGAGCGAAATTGTGGATTGGATGGAGACAGTGCAACGGCTGGAGGCAGTTGCTGTGACACTGGAGCAGACGGCGACTCGAATTGCCGAACAGCAGGTGGCTCTGGCTGCCGAGGCGCAGGAGAGTGTTGGGCGGATCATTGCAACTGTTGATTCTGCTCGCGAAGTGGAGCTCGAGCGGCGATTGGAGGAGGCCGAAGCGCGCATCGTGGAGCTGACGGCGACCGCGGCCCCGGTGGGCCGCAAGACTCTTCCCTCAGGTATGGCGTCCATGCTGGCCAAGCAAGGGCTGACGGTGGAATCGATGGAGGCTGGAGCAATCGATGCAGCGTTGTCAAGCCTGAGCATCGAGCAGCGGATTGCTGTCAAGGCGGAGCTGCTGAGAGCCGGGCTCCTGGGCTAGGTGTCGCGTTCGGGCCTGGGCTAAGATCCGACGCCAATCCGAACGAAACAGCAGAGGCAAAATTAAGAACCAATCAGGGTCTTTCCACTGATCATCACGATACAGCCGTGATGCCTCAGTCAAGATGACAGCACCTGGGTTCTCTCATAGAAACGAAAGATATAGGAGAAGAGAATGAACGCGAAGTTTACGGAAATCAGCGCAGCAGCAGACTACATTGGACCTGGCGCTTTGGAGGTTCCGCTCTACCAGACAGAGATTCTGGATCTGGTGCGCCGGCGCGGCGTGTTTGGTCAGCGCATCAAGCAGGTTCCGGCGACGGGTCACCCGTCACGGTTCTTTGAGGAGACGTCGATTCCGTCGCCGGCGGCCTCGGCCGGGTTTGTCGATCCGCGCAATATCGTGGCACCGCTGGTGCAGCCTACACGCGTGGAGCACAGCGTGCCGCTGAAGGCACTCGTCGCACAGATCAACTACAACTTATTCGACCTGGAGCTGGGCAAGCAACAAAGCCAGTTCGCATACCTGCAGGCCAAGGACTTGACTGACACTGTAGATGGTGTGCTGCGCACCCACGACATCGCGCTGTGGAACGGGACCGACACCAGTTTGACCTCGCCGACCACTGCGCAGTACTTCGGCGCGGCGGGACAGATTGCAGCGGGCGGCAACACGACGACAATCGGTGCGAGCCAGAGCATCGTAGACGGGCTGAAGACCACGGTAGCGGAGATGCTGTCGAACACCAGCTTCGGCGTGCGCCCGACGGCAATCTATGCCAACCCGGTACTGCTCGATCTGATCGACCGCGAGATGAAGGCGGAGTTCAACGTGGTGCTGAACACCAAGCCCATCGAGGGCGGTCTTACGGTGAAGACCTTGAGTACTCAGGCCGGCGATATTCCGCTGATTCCAGAGTGGACTCTGCCCTACACCGGAACTCCCGGTTCGGGATCGGCTGTCCTGCCCGCATACATCGTGACCGAGGACTTGATCGAGTACCACTGGTTGGGCGAGCCCAACCCGCGGGTCTTCCAGCTAGGACTGCCGGGATCACTGGCCAGCCAATATGCGGTGGTGAAGTTCGGCGCAGTTGTCGTCAAGGGTGCCAATTACGCGCACTACCAGGTGCTGGTGGATCGCTAAGCACGGCGAGCCGTGAGTGTTAGGGCCAGCGAGTCGAGGCCGGAGCGCGTTGTTCGCTCCGGCCTCTACGCTGTTCCGCTGCAAGTTGAGGAGATGAGAGATGGGATATTTGTTACCTGCTGAGTACGCGGAGTATGGACTAGCAGCGGAGACCGACGACGCGTGGATAACTACCGCGTCTTCCATGATGGAGGCTTACTGCCGTCGACCCACGCTGCTGTCCGCAAGCTATACCGAGCGCATGAGAGTTCCGCGCGAGGCCCAGACCGTGCGTCTGAGTTATGCGCCCTTGGTGAGTGTTGACGGGGTACGCGCTCGGTACGCGCTGCCTGAGCGTGGTGAACGCATCTGTGGAGAGCTATCTTTTATGAGCGGCTTCGCCGCTGCATTCGCCCTGCCGGGCCAGTGGATCAGCGTGGATCCGACCACGCTCGATGTGAGTCTGCCTACGGGCGAGTTTCGTTTCGCCTGGAATTTGATGGGACTGCGCTATTGCGAGGCGGAGGTGACGTACACCGCTGGACTAGTAACCGTCCCCGACCCAGTAAAGGTCGCCTGCGCACAGATCGTCAAGAATGCGCAGACCACACCGGGGCTGAATGTAAAGTCGAGCAGACTCGACACACTGCAGACGCAGTACTTCAGTGACTCGCTAATAGACAGCCACGTGCAGGCCCTGCTTCGCCCCTATGTGGCAGAGAGGCTGGGATAGAACATGGTCGATCATGCCGGAATCATCAGGATCGCGGACGCCGCATTGCGATCCAACGCTGGCAGCTCAGCGCAGTTGCGTATGCCTGCTCCCGCCGCATCTGGAGACGATACCGAGCAGTTGGGTTTGGCAACCCCGCAGTTTCAAGATATCCCTCTCAGTCCGGCTGCTTTCCGTAGGAACGAGAGCACAGTAAAGCTGCTGGTATCCGCGAGTGCGGTCGAAGGCATCACTGGAACGCTTGCCTTCGACTCTGCGGATGTGCTGTTCGATACCGCAGCGGGGGTCGTGGTGAATGGAGTGCTATATGCGATCACCGACCGTGTTGCATCGCTGCTTCTGGGCGAGCCATTCTGCTACTGCCTAACACTGCGCGCGCCGGTGCGCTGAGCTGTGAACTGAGGTTGCAAAGGAGGCAACGGTGCAGAATGCGAAAGATACGTTCTATGAGATGCTGCGCGGCCGTCTGGCAGCGCTGAATCCGGGGCGCACAATTGTGTTGCGCGGAGTTGTGCGTCCAGGCGTGCTGGTGGAGGAGAACGAGCTTGTATCGACCGTCGTTCTGCCGGACTGCTTTCGCGTGAACTGGACGCAGGCGGCGGGCGACCCGGATGGCGATCTCGCGACAATTGCACTACAGTGCGAGATTGAATACGAGACCGCTGGAACTGCACTCAACGGAGGGATGGACCGCGGCCGCGCATTGAGTGCGATGGATGCAGAATTGCAGGCAACCATCAACACTGATACACAAACTGCGCTGAAGAGCAACTACAAAGGCCTGACTACCGGGTTGGCTGTGGAGCCTATGGCCACAAGTATCTGGTGGGGTCAGCTCGTCTTCGGCAAGGTCGAGATAAAGGACGACAGGTTGGCACGGACAGGAACGGTCATGGTGATGAGTTATGAGAAGACTAGCGAACTTTGAGATCGAAAGGGCAGGTGAAATGTGAGCGAGGCGACGGAAACAATGGCCCCACTGTTGCGGAGGGTGCGGTCGTATTTTGCTCCAGTGAATCGGGCTGAGTATCACCCCACCCTCTTCGATCCCACGCAGAATGGGTCGTTTGCATTAGGCAGTCCGCCCCCACCATGGGTTGACCTCGGCTGGATCGCAGGCTTCACTAGACATTGCGGAACAAAGATCGATCCGGTCCGATCAGGAGCCCCGGCAGTAACTCAACTGCAGACCCGCACAGAGATCGAGGCAACCCTCTCATTCGCATTCGAAAGCTGGGGAAAGTTGCAGATGGCGCTGTCGGGCGGAACCCAGCAGATGAATCTTCTCAAGGCCGCTAGTGGCGCTGTAGCTGCAGGCTCAGGAGCAACTGCCATCGCGGCAACGCCGCTATTGACAGGGTCGACAGCGGTCATATCACAGGTTGGAGCTACTGCTGCGGCAGCGTTCTCTACCGGCGAGCTGGTTGCCGTTGATATCGATAACACGGGTCAGACCGGCTTCGTCGGCAGTGGTGTCAGCGGAGCGTATCTAAAGAACGCGCTGACAGACGTCGACTACATTCGCCGAATCACGCTCAATGTAGGTCGCATTGCTTCCATCAGTGAGGGCGCGCTCACGTTGGAGTCGCCTCTAATTGCGGGGGTCCCAGGTGCATTGATGAAGCTCAGCGCCGCAGTCGGCTTCTGCGACCGCGAGGGGTCGAGCTTTTTTCAAGAGTGGTCTGCGCTCTTTGTCGGACAAGGCCAGCAGGGGGAGCGCGTGATCTGGCACTATCCCCGCCTACAGGCGATGAGCGGAATCGCCGAGACCATCGCGCAAGCCGCTGGCGGATACGAGAAGGCGCGTCTCAGTGCGACCTTCCGCGCTCTGCCGGTCAAGGACCCAGTGGATGGCGAAACGGTTGTCTGCTTCCGGAGCTACATCGCGGGATAAGCCAATCGAGAGCGAGCTGCGACAAGCGGCGAGGGGAAGACATTGCAGATCACAATCGACAATCTGGACGGCATGGGAGCCGTCGATTATACAGGCATTATCGCGGCAGAGGGTCCGACCATAGTCCAGCGGCAGCTCAACGCACCCTCGCGATGCACGGTGGAGATCGTGCTGGGCGTGGAGGCGCTTGTGCTTCCAGTGCGCAATGCTCGCGTCACCATCACTGCTGCCAGCGGCACAGTGCTCTTTACGGGTTATCTTGCGACAGAGCCGGTGCGCATCTATGCCGGTGAGACTACAACCGGTTCTGCGTATCGGGCGCGTCTCTCGGCGGTTAGCGATGAGTGGCTTCTGGACAACCTCGGCTCCGGTGCAGGATCGCTCGATGCAACACTGCTGGGGCTGACTGGCAGTGCGCTGGTCGTGCGCCTGACGGAAAGGACACAGGCCGGCGGCATGGCAATTGCAGTGGAGCCTGCGTCGACGGAGGAACATCTTACGGGTGCATTTGTTCCCAAAGCAGCTGCGCCTTGGAGCGTCAATGCAGGGGCTGCTTCGGGATCTGCCTATGCTAGTTATCGTGCTATAAGCGGACAGATATTCCTTCAACCGGTCGGCTCTGTGACACACGCGCTGAACGATGCCGATGGCACACTGTCGGTGTCGGAGCTTGCAACCTCATCACTGCGCGACCTCGCCAACGATGTCACGCTCTCCGGCGCGGAGGAGCCGACGGCCTATATCGCGGAGACTTTTCTTGGTGACGGCACTACAGCGGCCTTCGATCTCAGTGAGGCTGCCTTTCGCGAGGCGTCGCGGACGGTGCTGCTTGACAGCTTCAACCAGGCAGCCTTCGATACAACGCAGTGGACAGTCGCCGATCCGGGAAGCCACCTCTCGCTCACATCAGCGGGCCTCACCATGAACGGTGGCAACGGTCAGGATGGACAGACCGCGGTCGCAGCTCTCGATGCAATCGAGATGAGCGGCAGCGTGGTTGTTCAGCTTGGCGGCGTACTCTTCCAGGCTGCCTCAGACGGAATGCTTGGCGGCATGTACCAGGGTGTGACACAATTTGCCAACTGCTTTGCAGGATTTCGTGTTCGTCAGAGCGGTGGTAGCACCATACTGGTGCCGGTAGTCGAAGGTGCGGAGGTGGGAACGGTCTTCACGCCCATCGCCGGCCATGCATATACTCTGCGGCTACGTCTTCATTGCGTGGAGATGCAGCGTGTGATGCAGCGCTACTACTGCATGGTCGATGGCGTTGTGCAGAGCTTCGGCAGCGCCAGCGGGGTTGCTGCGCCGATGGATGTGGTCTTCGAACTGGTAGATGAGGGCACCGCATCGAACACTCCAGCAACCGTACTTTATGACAGTGCTGCCGTCGGAGTACCGCTCAGTATTAGTCCCTCAACTTGCACGTTTGTCGCGGCGAACTCGACGCAACTCTTTGGATCGATATCGTCATTGAGTGTCACCAGGCCGGGCAGCATGTGGATCGCCAGCACGCTGCCCACCGGCGTCACCCAGACGCGCCTTATCGGCATCGCAGGACAGGGTGTGGACTGCAAAGCGAGCTATGGCACGCAGGCGGGCTCTCCGGGGAAGGTGACCTTCTTTGCTGGGCGCATCCCGGCGGCGGGTGAACGTATAACGGTTTCCTACCGAGGCCAGCAGCGTTCGATTGCGCGGCTTTCGGATGCGGTGAGTGTGGCGGCCGAGGCGCTCGCGGGATTACCCGGGACGCGCCGCTGGCTCGGTAAGGTCTTGCAGCCGCCCGCGCGCAGTAGTGCCGACTGTGAGAGTGCGGCACAGTCGGTCCTCGCTTTTGCTACTAGCCGTACCGCAGCGGTGGCAGGCAGCTACGCGATGACGAATCCGCACCAGGATGTGTGGCCTGGAGACATCCTTGCGGTTACCAGCGATGGTGTGACTTCGTCGCTGCTGGTGCGCAGTGTGGCTGTGAAGGATGGCGGTACGGCCCCGGAGATTCTGCAGTACGAAGTAAAGTTCGCCAACGATTGGGCCACTGAATGGTCCGATGGTGTTGGTATCAAGTTGAGTGAAGCGATTGCGGCGAATGCCTTGATGCCGCAGACCGCATCGAGTGCGCCAGGCCTGGTGCTTGCGAATCTGCAACAGCTGGCTGTGACGAGCCTGACGGAGACAGCTCTGTTGGTGGATGCTGGAACGGCACCGCCCGCAGGCGGTGGGTTTGAGGTGCGTCGGAAAGATTGGGAGTTCGGCGTAGGCGTCGATGCTGCGGACATGGTTCTGCGCAGTCCCGTCCGAAGCTTCTCTATTCCGCGTGCCGCGCAGGTAGAACAGTTCTATGTGCGCATGTACGACGCAGGTTCGCCACCGCTGTACTCGCGGTTCTCGAGCGCGGTCTTTGTCAACGCGCCGGTCAGTTAGTGAGATTAAGTTTTGAGGAGGGTGTATGACGGATTTTGAGAGCCTGGTATTGTCCCAATTGAGCGTCTTGAAGATGCAGATGGAGCAACTGCTGGGCAACGGACAGCCTGGCCGATTGCATGAGCTGGAGCGACGCGTGGAGTCGCACGAGCGCGGTATGCAGCAGCTGAAAGGGGTTGGTGCGGCAGTAGGTAGCTTGCTGACGTTGATCCACCTGGCGATCGCCTACTTCGTCGAGAGGCACAGCTAGGGTTGCAAAGGACGAGCTCTACCCGATGTCTTCAGACCAGTTCTCCAGATAGGCCTTGAAGTCGGACATAAACTTGCCCGCATCGGCGCCATCAATCGTGCGATGGTCGAAGCCCAACGTGAAGCGTTGAATGGTGCGGATCGCGATGCTGTCGTTGCCCTCCTTGTCGGTGAGCACAACTGGCTCCTTGTTCATGCCGCCAATGCCGAGGATTGCTGACTGTGGCTGCGCGATGATCGGCGTGCCGAACTGTTCGCCGAAGATGCCGGAGTTGGTCAGCGTAAACGTGCCGCCCGCAACCTCATCCGGAGCCAGCTTCTTGTTGCGCGCGCGGTCTGCTACATCGACGATCGCTCGCGCAATGCCAAGGAAGTTCTTCTCCTCTGTCTGCTTGATGACCGGGACGATCAGGCCCCAGTCCAGCGCGACCGCGATGCCGATGTTGATGTTCTTGTTGTAGAGGATCGCCTCGAGCTGCATGGATGCGTTGACGATGGGGTGCTTCCGCAGAGCCTGCACGGCAGCGCGCGTGATAAACGGCATATAGGTCAGCTTGACGCCGTTGCGCTGCTCGTACTTGCTCTTCTCCTTCTCGCGCAGCTTCACGATGCGCGTCATGTCCACCTTAAAGACGGTGTGGACGTGCGGGCTCGTCGCCTTGGACTCCACCATGCGCTGGGCAATGATCGAGCGCATCTTGGAGAGCGGAACCAGCTCGCCGGGCTGAGGCGCGGAAGACGGTGCGGCCGGCGCTTGTCTGGCAGCAGCCGGTGCGGCAGGCGCCGCAGTTGCAGGCGCAGCAGGTACGCCCTCCATGTGGCCCAGGATATCCTGCTTGGTAATTCGGCCGGACGCGCCGGTTCCCGGAACTGCAGCTAGATCGACGTTGTTCTCCTTGGCGATCTTGCGGACGAGTGGGGAGGAGCGCAAGCTATCGCCCGTAACAGCTGATGTAGACGCTGCAGCGGGTGTGGGTGTCGGGGGTGCTGTTGCCGTGGGAGCAGGTGCGGCGGGCTTGGCAGCTATAGCCGAAGCAGCGGCGGCTCCGCCGATGACGGCGACCACCGAGCTGACGGTGACGGTCTGTCCCTCTTGCACCTTGATCTCGGTGAGTGTGCCAGCCACGGGCGAGGGAATCTCGGCGTCCACCTTGTCGGTGGAGATCTCGAAGATGGGTTCATCGCGCACGACGATGTCGCCGACCTTCTTCAGCCACTTGGTGAGCGTGCCCTCGGTAATGGATTCGCCCATCTGCGGCATCAGGACCTCCGTGCCCAAGCCTGTGGTCTCTGCGGGTGCGGCAGGGGCGATGTCTTGTGCGGCAGTAACAGCGGCCGCTGGAGTCACTGTCTCCGCCTTGGGTGCAATGGCAGCAGCAGGCTTTACGGCAGCGCCGCCTTCTTCGATGGCACAGACTACGGTGCCGACCGTGACGGTGGCTCCCTCCTGCACCTTCAAATCGCCCAGCGTGCCAGCGGCGGGTGAGGGAATTTCTGCGTCTACCTTGTCGGTGGATATCTCAAAAAGCGGCTCGTCGCGGGCGACAGTATCGCCGGGCTTCTTCAGCCACTTGGTGAGAGTACCTTCGGTGATGGATTCGCCCATCTGGGGCATCACTACGTCGGTCGGCATGGTGAACGGTTCTCCGGAGATAGTTTTGGCGGCGCATTGCGCAACCCTTGGATTATACGGCGGTACATGCAGGCCGGTCGTGCGGTTATCCACCTTTCCATACCATGCGGTATGGAATTAAGTGGCTGCTGCGGACGCAAGCAGCACGTCCAGCGAATACGCTGCTAGCACCTGACGGTGGAAGACGCGTCCGAAGTTGGCGGCAACGCTGTTAGCCGTCTGCTCGAACGTTGGCGGCGGCGTCTGTGGGGATTCCAGTTCCAGCGAGGTGACGCCCCGGTCGGCGATGCCGCAGGGAATGATCCAGTCGAAGTCCCGAAGGTCGGTTGTCACGTTCAGCGCAAAGCCGTGCGAAGTGACCGCCTGCGACACGTGAACGCCAATTGCCGCAATCTTCTTCTCGCGGACTGAGCCTCCCGCCAATGTCCATACGCCGGTGAGCTTGCAAATGCGTTGCGCCGGGACGCCGAAGTCCTTGCAGGTAAGGATGAGCGCCTCTTCCATCAGTCGTACAAAATCGACGGGGCCCAGATGCGGCCCGCGCTTGCCCGGAAGGTCGCCGCGCAGGTCGAAGATCGGATAGCCGACGAGTTGGCCGGGGCCGTGGTACGTGACATCGCCACCACGATTGATCTCGTGGACTTCGATATGCCTTTGCGCGAGCAACTCGTCGTCGGCGAGGATATTGGCGCGGGTACCGTTGCGGCCAAGCGTCAGTACAGGCGAATGCTCCATCAGAAGCAACGTATCGTCGATGGCCTGCATCTTGCGTGCTGCGACGACCTCAGCCTGGATGCGCAGACCCTCAGCATAGGTGACGCGGCCGAGTTGAAGGAGGTGAAGGTGCATAAGTTTTTGAGTCCGGCGTAGCCGCCGGACTCGGAGCAACACTCAATAAATGCTAGACGTTGATGGCCATGCCTTCCACGCTCGAGAACCCATCCAGCAGGCTCTCACTCAGTGTGGGATGCGCGTGGATGGTGAACATCAGCTCTTCGACGGTAGCTTCGAGTTCCATCGCCACAACGCACTCGGCAATCAGTTCCGTCGCCTGCGGGCCGATGATGTGTACGCCGAGGACTTCGCCGTACTTGGCATCGCTGACGACCTTCACAAACCCGTCGTGCGAGTCGACGATGGTCGCCTTCGAGTTGCCGACAAAGGGGAACTTGCCGACCTTGACCTGATAGTCCTTCTCTTTGGCCTGCGCTTCCGTCAGGCCTACGCTGCCGATCTGCGGGTCGCAGTAGGTGCAGCCGGGGACGCGGTCCTTGCGCACTGGACGCGCGTACTTGCCGGCGAGCTTGCTTGCGACGACTACGCCGCACATTGCGCCGACGTGCGCCAGCTGCGGGAGTCCGGCGACGATGTCGCCGATGGCATACACGCCCTGCTCGGAGGTCTCCATCCACTCGTTCACCGGGACGAAGCCCCGGTCGAGTTGGATGTTGGTCTTGTCGAGGCCGACATCGTAGGTGCGCGGTCCGCGGCCGACTGCGACCAGGACCTTCTCCGCGTCTTTCACCTGCGGCTTGCCGGCGGAGTCTGTGAAGCTGACCTTCACGCCTCCCTTGACTTTCTCTATCTTCTCGACCTTGCAGCTCACATTCACATCGATGCCTCGCTTCTTATAGGCGCGCGTCAGTTCTTTGGAGACGTCTTCATCCTCAACGGGCACGATGCGCGGCAGCGCCTCGAGGATAGTGACCTCTGCGCCGAAGCTCTTGAACACCGAAGCGAACTCCACACCCACCGCGCCGGAGCCGATGACGATCAGCGACTTCGGAAACTCTGGCAGGGAGAGAATCTCAATGTTGGTCAGGATGGTGTCGTCGGCCTTATAACCCGGCAACATGCGAGCGTCGGAGCCGGTGGCGATGACGACCTTCTTCGCGAGCACCTTGGTCGCGGCTTGTAGCTCAGAGCCCTGGCCTTTGCCCTTCTCGTCGGCGGAGACGTCAATGGTAAAGACGTCACTCTTGGCCGGACCTGTCAGACGGCCGTGTCCGCGCACCACGGTGATCTTGTTCTTCTTCATCAGGAAATCCAGCCCCTTGGTGTGCTTCACGATGATGTCGTTCTTGCGCTTGAGCAGGTTCTCCCAGTTAAGCTTCGGAGCGGAAACGCCTTCAATGCCGTAACTCTCCGCTTGCTTCAGGTGGTCCCATATCTCGGCGGAGAAGAGCATCGCCTTGGTGGGAATGCAGCCCCAGTGCAGGCAGGTGCCCCCGAGCTTGTCGGTTTTCTCGATGAGGGCGACCTTCAAGCCGAGTTGCGCAGCTCGGATGCCGCAGGTGTAGCCGGCGGGGCCGCCGCCGACGATGACAAGGTCGTAAATCGTTTCTTCTGCCAAGAGAGTCGCTCCGTTCTTTCAACTTTCGCAGTGTGGATCCAAGCAGCGTGCATTCGACAGCTTAGTTTACGCCGCGACTTAGCCCGACACCATTGGATGTTCGAGTACCGGCCCCGGACTCAAACCCCAAGGTCACCACGAACAGCGCCCGAGGAGGTGCGCCCACGATGCAGATCTTCCAATACAGCGACAACGGTCTCGCCCTGACGAAAAGCTTTGAAGGCCTCCGCCTGACTGCCTACCAGGACTGCGGAGGAGTCTGGACCATCGGCTACGGTCACACGGGCCCAGACGTGCATGCGGGTCTTACCATCACCGAGGCGGACGCCGACGCCTGGCTGCGCACGGACGTGTCCGAGGCAGTCACCTGCGTCAACCGGGCGGTGAACGTACCCATCACGCAGAACCAGTTCGACGCGCTGGTGGACTTCTGCTTCAACTGCGGCCGCGGCAGCCTGTTGCAGTCCACCCTGCTACGCAAGCTGAACATCGGGGACTTCACCGGTGCTGCCGAGCAGTTTGCTCTCTGGGACCACGCAGGTGGCGATGTGGTGCAGGGGCTGGTACGGAGGCGCCAGGCGGAGGCGGAACTGTTCGCCTCCTAAGCCAGCACCTTCGCCGCATCCTTCGCAAAGTAAGTCACGATAAAGTCCGCGCCCGCGCGACGGATGCTCAGCAGGCTCTCCAACGTGGCGCGCTCGGGTTCGAGCCAGCCGCGCTGGAACGCCGCCTGCAGCATTGCGTATTCGCCCGACACCTGGTACGCGCCCAGCGGCAGATCGAAGCGCTGGCGGGCCTCGCGGATCACGTCGAGGTAGGGCATCGCAGGCTTCATCAGCAGCATGTCCGCGCCCTCTGCGATGTCCTGTTCGATCTCGCGCATAGCTTCGCGCAGGTTGGCACCGTCCATCTGGTAGGTGCGACGGTCCCCAAACTGCGGTGCCGAGTCCGCGGCCTCGCGGAACGGCCCATAGAAGGCCGATGCAAACTTGCTCGCGTAGCTGAGGATCGGCGTATTGTGCTTACCTGCATCGTCTAGGGCGATGCGAATCGCTGCCACACGCCCATCCATCATGTCACTGGGAGCGACTACGTCCGCGCCTGCCCCGGCGAGCGAGACCGCGGTCTTCGCCAGCAGCGCTACACTGGCATCGTTCTCCACTTCATAACTCTCCCCGGAGCCGGTCACCAGGCCACAGTGCCCATGAGAGGTGTACTCGCACAGGCAGACGTCGGCGATGGTTACCAGCGACTCCGCAGCCTTGGTCGCCTTGATGGCGCGCAGCCCACGCTGCACAATCCCGTCCGCCACATAGGCCCCACTGCCCACGTCATCCTTCTCCGCCGGAATCCCAAACAGCAGCACTCCCCCGATTCCCAGGGCAGCGCACGCCTCAACCTCTTTCAGCGACTCATCTATAGATAGGTTGAAGACTCCGGGCATGGAGCCAATCTCGCGGCGCACGCCCTCGCCCTCGCACAGAAAGAGCGGATAGATCAGCGCGCCGGCGCGCAGGTGGGTCTCGCGCACCAGCGAGCGCATGGCGGGGGTGGCGCGTAGCCGTCGCAGGCGAGTGGCGGAGAATTCCATATGCCTCATTCTACTTGCACTCCGCTCACTCGCCACTCGCCGCCCGGCCCATGCATGTGCCATTCGCTGCAACCTTGCCCCATTCAATGCAGAATTCCACCATTCGCTGATTTTTCAACGACTTCCGCCTGCCCGCTGCCATAGGCTCTAGTAGAAGACCTGTATATCTATAGGAGTCCACACACATGGGCAAGGCAACGAAGTTCTTCGAAACAGGCGTAGTGTATGGCGCAAAGGCAGGCTGGAGCGTGTTCAACAAGCTGAACTCGATCAGCCCCAACAAGAGCTTCACGCCCAAGTGGAGCGACAAGCCCCTGCTGAAGAGCTACCAGAAGGAAAAGCCGCCCCTCGGCTGGCCGCGCACCACAGACTCGCTCTGCCCGCGCTGCGTCCCGGAGATCCGCCAGCAGATCGTCGACGGCAAGCTGCCCCACGAGATCCTGCTCAATGAGAAGGTCGGCGAGATCAAAGCGCAGATTATTGAGCGCGACGGCCAGATCCTGATGGTGAAGGACTGCCCCATCCACGGCCACTTTGAAGATGTGATGTCCATTGACACTGCCTTCTTCAAGCACCTTGAAGAGGTCTTCCCCGGCCGCGACATCCGCGCCCACAATGATGAGAAGCTGCACAACCACGGCACCTCGACCGTCACCCACGGCCGCGGTTCGGTTCTCACCATCGATCTCACCAACCGCTGCAACATGATGTGCGATCCCTGCTTCATGGACGCCAACCAGGTCGGCTTCGTCCACGAACTCACGTGGGACGAGATCAAGACCATGCTGGACAACGCGGTCACCATCAAGCCCAAGCGCCAGATGAGCGTCCAGTTCTCCGGCGGCGAGCCCACGCTCTCCCCGTACTTCCTCGACGCGGTCGCCTACGCCCGCAAGGTCGGCTACACCTCGGTGCAGGCTGCGACCAATGGCATCGAGTTCGCCAAGTCCAAGGAGTTCTCGAAGGCCGCCGCGGAAGCCGGTCTCCGTTATGCTTACCTACAGTTTGACGGCATCGGCAACGCGCCCAACTCGCACCGCAAGGTCGGCAACGCGTTTGACGTTAAACTCCAGGCCATCCACAACCTGCACGAGGCTGGCGTGGACATCGTCCCCGTCACCTGCATCATCAACGGCATCAACAATGAGCAGGTAGGCCGCATCATTGAGTTCGCGCTCGACAATCCCAAGAAGATCAACTTCCTCAGCTTCCAGCCGGTCAGCTTTACGGGCCGCGATGAAGAGGTCTCCGACGAGCGCCGCATGGCGCAGCGTTACACGCTCTCGCACCTGGCGCATGATGTGAAGAACCAGACCGGCCTCGGCGAGCCCGTGCGCGACTGGTTCCCCATCAGCTTCATGTCCACCTTCAGCGACTGGGCCGATCTGGTGCATGGCCCGAACCATGACTGGGGCCAGCTCTCCTGCGGTTGCCACCCGAACTGCGGCATCGGCATGGCGCTGATGATCGACAAGGAGACCAAGGAAGCTGTGCCCGTCACGGCGTTCCTCAACGCTGACCGTCTCGCCAAGGACATCGCGCGCGTGAATGACGCGGCCCGCGGCAAGTACCTCACCATGGTCGGCGCCGGCCTAGCGCTCATCCGCAACTACCAGCCGAAGAACGCGCCCACCCACTTCAGCATCTTCAGCCTGCTGACCAAGTTCGACAAGTGCTTCGGCGCGACCGGCCGGGACTACGGCAAGGTCACCGGCGACCGCACCATGGAAGACATCAAGAAGCGCCGCGCCGACCGCTGGAACTTCCTGTTCATCGCCGGCATGTGGTTCCAGGACCTGTTCAACTACGACTTCCGCCGCACCGAGCAATGCATCATCCCGTACGCCACGCAGGAGGGCGAGATCAGCTTCTGCGCCTACAACACCGGCGTGGGTTGGCGCAACATCATTGAGAAGATGCACATGACCAGCTCGCTCACCAAATGGTATGAGGAGCACGGCCGGCATGAGATCTTCGCCGGCGGCAAGAAGGTCGGCCTGGAGAAGGAGTCAAGCTACGACCTGGTGCTGAACCAGGAGCATGTGGACTCGGCGGCGAACGACACGTTTGACAAGAGCGGCATCGCCAAGAACGCGCGCGAGGAAAAGATCCGCGCCCGCGATGCCAAGCTGAAGTCCGACGCCGAAAACGCCCGCATGGCCAAGCTCTACCGCAAGGAGATCCTCAAGGAGCCGGAGCTCCCCGGCGGCTTTGTGGCCCTCGGCGAGATCGGCGGCCTGGGCGGCATCAAGCCCGCGAGCAAGGTTGAGGTTGTGAGCAACATCGAAGAGACTGTCGCCGGCGACTAAGCCGCTTGTGATTACAGAAACGGCAAAGGCCGCCTGATAGGCGGCCTTTGCCGTAGCAGCTAGTTTATCTCGGCGATTTGCAGCGGGCCCGCCCAGACTGTAACGGCCATGCTTGCTAGCGCTTCGCCCCTTCGCGCAATGAACGCAATGTCCCACGAGACTTCGTTGGCTATGGTTTTGTTGATCTCGAAGTGGCTTATTGCGTATATCTCCCGCTTCTCTGCGAACCCCTTGTTGCCTAATTCGCCGTTGTATCCCGTCAGCGTCAAATTGCCATATGTGTCGATCCAGCGGTCGATGTTGACCTTGTCTTCGTCGGTCAGGTTCTTGATCCACGCTTCAGACTGCTTCTGGGGAAGGATGTGCTATATCTTTAAGGGGTCTTAGGAAGCAGGGCTGATTAGAGTGGATTATTTCTGAGCAAGGATAGCAGAGCCTGATAGAGGTTTTGGTGGCGGTGGTTGAAGCGGAACTCACACTCTTTCAGGTGTAATACGAAGGTTCGTTTCGGCACCCCATTGAACTTAGCCAGGCGTCTTTTTGCATAGCTCCAGAAGCTCTCGATGCCGTTGATGTGGGACGCGCCTCTGGCGAACTCGTTGTCGTCATGCAGGACCCGATAGTGTTTATCGAAGCCCAGGTCAACCAGACCATCGTAGCCGCGCCAGCCATCGGTATGCACGACGGACTCTGGACTGACCTTGCCGCGGATCACCGCTTGCAGCACGGCTTTGGTGGCGTTGGGCACGATCTCGGTGTACACCTGATTGCCACGCTTGAGCAGACCGAAGACGAGCGTCTTGCGAAGTGCTCCACGGCCCTTGATGCCGCGCACACGGTGTGGCCCGAAGTAGCTTTCATCGGCCTCTACCTCTCCTTGAAAAGGAGACTTTCGTTCACACTCCTCGACCACCTTCCTTCGAATACGCAGGAAGATGGCGTTGACCGAACGAACGGATATTCCGGTGAGAACTGACGTCTGGGTCGCGGTCAGATCCAGAGCAAAACAGCGTAGCAACTGCCGGAACTTCGCCTCACTCAACTTCGAGAACCGAAAATAGCGGTTTACCCTAGTCATCACAGCAGCTTAGACCCTTTCGGTGCCAGCTCTGCTTCCTAAGACCCCTCGCTGATTCTAAAGATCCGGGCCGCAGAGAGGGGGTGGGGGAGGGTGAGCCCACAAAATCAGCATATGCTTGGTCCTCCGTGACTTGTGCAGCGTCCCATTAGTGGCCGGAGTGGTACGGATGGCCGGCACGGATGGTCAGGGCACGATAGATCTGCTCTGCCGCAACCACTGCCGCCAGCTCGTGCGGCAGGGTAATGCGGCCAAAGGCCAGCGTGCGCGTGGCCAGCGCCAGCGCCGTGGGGGACCAGCCGTCGGGCGGACCGATGGCCAGCACCAGCGACTGCACGCCGTCATCTTGAGCCCGGCCGAGAGTGGCTGCGAGCTCCTCAGATGTGGTTTCGTGGCCGCGGCTGTCGGCCAGCAGGAGCAGTGGTCGGGTGCGCCCAGGGGCATCGTGCAGGGAGCGGAGCAAAGCGGCCTCCGTGGGGAAGCTGCGGTGTTCGCAGGGCAGGTAGCGGAGGCTGCGCTCTATATAGAGCCGGAGAAGCGCGGCGGCTGGCCCTGACTGAGTGGAGCGCTTCGGCGAGATGGTAGCCAGTGTCATCTTCATGAAAAGAGGGACAGGAAGGCCGAGATTATTCCATTATCCATAGTTCGCAAGCCAAGTTGCGGAGAATCCTGCCCCAAACCTTCTGAAAACAGGGAGATATTGTGTCCCGGGACGTGACACAAAGTTTGGCAATATACGTGCAATGCTAGTGCCAACCAATACAAGATTTTTGCTGTAAACCAATCAGGAGCGCGTAGACATTATGAAAAAGATTTTGCTCATTCTTGCTCTGCTTGTCGCATCCAGCGGCCTAGGCTTTGGTCAGGAAACCACCGGAGTCCTCCAGGGTACGGTTAAGGATGGCACCGGTGCTTTGGTTCCCGGCGCAATGATAACGGTTTCCACGCCGACGCTGGTCGGCACCAAGAGCGTTCTCACGGACGCCAAAGGCTATTATCACTTTTCCAACCTGCCGCCCGGCTCCTATGTGATTACGGTAGAGCACACGGGCTTTGCGACGCTGAAGCGGGCAGGCGTGCTGCTGGACGTCGGCCACTCTCCCTCGATCGATCTCACCCTCAATGTGGGCTCCGAGTCTACCGAGGTCGAAGTGACATCGCAGTCCCCCGATATCGACGTGACCTCGGTTACCACGCAGACGAATATCACGAACGACGTCCTTGACTACGTGCCCCACGGTGTGTCGTTCCAGTCGGTGATTCAGTTTGCCCCGGCCGCGACCAATGAGCCGCTTATGGGCAGCACGGGCACCAATGGTACGGGCGCGGTCTCGCCGGGCAGCGGCACCAACGGCAATGCATACGGCTACTCGATCGCCGGCGGTTCGGACTCGGAGAACTCTTACCTGGTGGAAGGCCAGGAGACAGCCAACCTGATCGGCGGCTACTCGCACACTGAGGTGCCGTTTGACTTTGTGGACCAGGTGCAGATCAAGAGCTCGGGCGTCCAGGCGGAGTACGGCGGCGCCCTGGGCGGCGTGGTGAACGTGCTGATGAAGAAGGGCACGCCCACTTATCACGGTTCGGTCTTTATCAGCTATCAGAACTCTGCTCTGAACGCGGGTCCCAGCGCGTATCCACGGTATGACCCACTCGGCAGCGAGACGCCCACCAACTGGAAGAGCGCCTCGGATTCCTTGCCCGCGTGCTCTGCCACGGTGACTACCGGTTGCCAACTGGCACCGTATGCCGGCTACCTGGACGCTCCCTACCAGAGCTATCAGCCGGTCAAACCCCGCACCAGCGATGTGTTTCCCGGATTCACGTTCGGTGGACCGCTGCTCCCCTTCATATCCAGCTTGAGGGACAAGGTGTTCTTCTTTGTCGGCTTCAATCCTGAGCTGTACCGCGACGGCTACAGCATCAACTACGGCTCGGCAAGCGCGGGCAATCCGCTCACCGGCGTTGTTCCGTACAGCCAGAACACCAACACCTACTACACCACGGCGCGTGTTGACGCTCAGGTCACCAAGCGCATCCGCGTCTTCGGTTCGTGGCTCTACCAGTTGCAGAAGCAGTACGGCGAACACCTGCCGGCGGCCGACTCCATCGCGGGGTTCAACTACACCACCGGCGCGGGCTTCTACAACCCCTCGGTGTCGACTCCTGCGGCATCCTTCGCCCACACCCTCGGTTACACCGCACCCAACATCACGGTCAACACCGGCGCGGACATCACCATCACCCCGAGCATCGTTTCAACCACCCGCTTCGGCTATTACTTTGAGAACTACCACGACTTCGGCTATCCCACCGGTGGCGACGTCTTCGTCTTCAACAACAGCGGCGTCGGTGCCACGGACACGACCGGCAAGCCGCTGCCTTCATCCCTGATGCAGTCGCAGGGATACCAGACCGGCCCGCTCGACAACCTGACGGCGTACAACTCCAACAAGGCCATCGAGCTGAGTCAGGATATCTCCTGGTACAAAAGCACCCAGTTCGGTACGCACAACTTCAAGTTGGGCTATCAGTTGAACCGCGACTCCAACCTGATCAGCCAGGTATACAACGAGCCTCAGCTTCAGTTGAATGTCGGCAATGGCGGCACCGCTGCTTATTCGCCGCAGACGGTCCCCGGCAAGGCCAACTGCGCCACGCTGACCAAGACCTATGGCGGCTGCCAGGGTCAGTACGGCTACCTCACTCTGTATGACTACGGCACCGGCGGCAGCGCCATCAGCTACAACCACAGCATCTACGGCCAAGACTCTTGGACCGTGGGCCGCGGCGTCACCATCGATGCGGGCATCCGCGTAGAGCATGAGTTCCTGCCCGGCGAGATTGAAGGTTACTCGCCGGCCATCGTGCCGCCCGATCCGATCAACTTCGGCTGGAAGCAGAAGATCGCTCCCCGTATCGGTGTCTCGTGGGATGTCTTCCGCAACGGCAAGATGAAGGTGTTCGGCAGCTATGGCGTCTTCAACGACCAGATGAAGCTCAACCTGGCCATCAGCTCCTTTGGCGGCCAGTACTGGAACAACTGTGTGTACGCGCTCAACACATCGAACCTGAGCAGCATCAGCGTGCCGTACGCGTCGTATAACGGCGGCAAGCGCTACTGCGCGGGTCCTGACGCCACGGCCAACGTGGTAACACCCACTCCGGCCAACACCATCTTCATCGAAAACAACAATCTGCGCGCGGCGACGCCGACCTGCTCGACCTGCAACCCGTACGAAGAGGCGGTTGCGCCGAACCTGAAGCCCTACCAGCAGCATGAGTCTGTGTTTGGGACCGACTACCAGTTCACCAAGACCCTCTCCTTCGAGGCGCGTTGGGACCGCAGACGACTCGACCACGTCATCGAGGACTCGGCCATCGATAACCCTGCCATCGGAGAGACATTCGTCATCGTCAATCCGGGCCAGGGCGTGAACGCCACCTTCAACGGCTTCTGCGACTTCCTCTACAGCACGGACCCCTCCGGCTGCGTCTCGGCCAACGGGGCCTACCCGCCGACCAATACCATTCCAGCCGCCCGCAGCTATGACGGTGTGGAATTTCGCCTGAACAAGGCCATGTCCAACCACTGGTTTGCCATGGCCAGCTACACTTACAGCCACTTCCGCGGCAACTACACGGGCCTCACCAGCTCGGACATTGCCGACGGCGGAACGGGCGGACGCAACGCGCCGAACAACAGCCGTTCGTTCGACGAGCCGTACTTCTCCTGGAACGCTCTTGGGCAGTCGTCTAGCGGTCTGCTGCCGACCGACCGACCGAATAAGTTCAAGGGCTTTGCCTACTACCGTCTCGCATGGCTGCACCGGTTGACCACGGACTTCGGCGTCTTCCAGTACTTCTATCAGGGATCGCCGAACACCACCTATGGCGACGTAGGCCTCAGCTACGATGCGTTCCCCGTGGACCTCGTCAGCCGCGGCAAGTGGATCAACATCACGCAGAATGCCACCACCGGCGCGATCACGGTCGGCAATCCGTACACCTACCGCAACCCCTGGTACATCCAGTCGGACTTCAACGTCACGCAGGCGTTCAAGATCGGCGAGTCCAAGGAGATCAACATCCAGGGCACCTTCACAAACATGTTCAATCAGCATGTAGTGACGGCCGTGAACGAACAGGTGGACACCCCGTACGGAGGTAATCAGTACATCACTCCGAACGGACTCGCCGCGAACCAGGGCACGGCCTTCTACGCAGCTGCGGAATCAGCTTACCCCATCCAAACTTCATTGAACGGCGCGCCAGTCAATGGCCAGCCCTCCAACTCAACGACGAGTGGCGGCGCGGGTCCGATTACGCTGAGCTCGGAGTATGGCAAGCCGCTCTTCTACCAGTTGCCACGCAACATCCGCCTGGCAGTGCACTTCACCTTCTAGCCCGGACATGGCATCTGCTGATTGGGTGTCGCGACGG
>Ga0302319_10002191_pt1 | contig 42661 bp, 28 predicted proteins | sample Bog_T0_2_FD_203319 | JGI IMG/M metagenome (GOLD analysis project Ga0302319, IMG submission 203319) | Peat permafrost microbial communities from Stordalen Mire near Abisko, Sweden - Bog_T0_2 | ecosystem: Environmental > Terrestrial > Soil > Wetlands > Peat | place: Sweden: Abisko, Stordalen Mire...
ATTTCCATCCCGGCCGCCGGCGAGCGCAGTTGGGGCAAGCCGGCTAAAATGGCCAGCAATATCCATTTAAATTTTATTTGCATTATTTTTTACCCATGCCAAGTGTCTGTGCGATCAACCGAGGGGGGATTGCGTTCCGGCAGTTCCGGCCAAGTTGTCAGCGGATTGCCATTGACGACGTGCGTGCGAAATCCCGACCTTGCCGGCAAACATGATTTAGGGCGTGAACCGGCAGGAGCCGGCCCGAATGACGACGGCATTTAATTACCAATCATCAGCCAACCACCCTTCACTCATTGGTGCAACCGGAAAAACATGGTTGCTTTGCCTGTTGTCGGCAGGGTCATTTGATAGTTCGGCCCCACGACCGACTGGCTGGCGGGAACCAGCGTCCAGACAGCATTCGGCCCCGGCACCGGGCTGGATTCCACGTAGAAACTCCCGCTGGTGGACGGCCAGGACAGGGTCAATGTGCCAGGTCCGCTCACGACGTTCACGGTCGGCTTGTTGGTCGTCGTGGACGGCGGCGGCGGCAAGAGATCCGGGCCGAGTTGGAAGTCGGCGGCGACCGCCGTGCTGCTCAGGATGCTATTGTAAAGGCGAACTTCGCTGATGCCCGCATTCATAAATGGGCGGTTGCCGCTGGTGTTGGGAATGGACGCGGCGAAGTTCGTGTTCCAGACCGCCAGCCCGATCGTGCCCACATTTGTGCCCAGGGTGCTCAACGGAATCGTGACACCGCTGGCCGAACCTGAGAACACGCCGTTGGTGTAAAGCGTCACGGTACCGGCCGCCGGATTGTAAGTATAGACGTAATGGGCCGGGCTGGACGGACTGACAATCGAGTTGTAGTTGACGCGTGTGCCAAGGCCGACAATCCCGGAGTCGCCCACGGTAGTTTGAATCTGGAAGGCGGACATCGCATTGTACCAGCGCGCAAAGAAGTCAATGAAGTTCGTGCCAATGCCGGAACTGTTCCACTGGCCGCCGAAGCCGACAAATGTGTTGCCGTTTGCCCAACCGTTGTTGGTCACCCAGCATTCCACAGTAACTGCGCTCAAGCTGTTCAGCAATCCACCGGGGATGCTCACATAGCTGTTGTCCGTGGCCGAACCCGTGTTCGGGAGAACGGCGTAGCCACCGTTGAAACTGGCACCGCCCATCAACGTGCCGTTCGCCCCGCCAATCGAGTCGTGGACGATCGTCCCGCTGGTCTCGTTAAAACTCCAGCGATGAATCAAGGCAGCCGGCGGCAACTGGTCCGGGCCGAGTTGGTAGTCGGCCACCACTGTGTTGGTGCTCATGACGCCACTGTAGATTCGAACCTCGTCAATGCCGCCATTGATATACGGGCAGTTGGCCTTGCTCCCGCCATTGTTTGTCAGCGTGTAGGCTTGGGACTGGTTATACACCGAAAGGCCGATGGTGCCAACGGCCGTGCCCAACGAATTCAATGGAATACTGATCCCCGATTGCGTGCCGGCCAGCACGCCGTTGGTGTAAAGCGTGATGGACTGGCTGACCGACGGATCATAAATGTAAACATAGTGCGAGGGGATGCCGGTGGCGACGCCGTTGTCATTCACCCGTGATCCCAAGCTGGCCAGACCGGAATTCCCGGACACGGTGTCAATCTGGAAGGCCGAGATGGTGCTGTACATCCGGGTAAAGAAGTCAATGTAATTGGTGCCAAAACCATTGCCATCAATCGGGCCGCTGAAACCCACGAGTGTGTTGCCGTTGTTCCAGCCGTTGTTCGTCACCCAGCATTCAATGGTCACCGCGCTCAAGGAATTGAGCAGGCCTCCGGGAATTGACACATAACTGTTTCCTGTTTGCGGACTGCTGCCAGGATTGGGCAGGTTAACGTAGCCGGAGCCGGTGAATGAAGCGCTGCCCATCAACGCGCCATTCGCCCCGCCGACGGAATCATGGGCGATCGTCCCGCTCGTCTCGTTGAAACTCCAACGGTGCAGCAGCATTGCTGGCGCGCTGACAAGGCGCAGAGTGGCCGCCGGACTGCTGGTAACCGATCCGCTGCCGTTGCTGATGAGCACGCGATAGTCGGCAATGTTGGCCGAGGTGGCGTTGGTGATGGTCAGTTGCGCGGTGTTCACGCCAGAAGCATTGGCATCGCTGACATTGCTGAACGAACTGCCGCCGACTGTAGCGCGCTGCCATTGATAATTCAGCGGCAGCCCGGTCGCACCGACGGTCAATTGCACGGTTCCGCCTGGAGAAACTGAAGCGGATTGCGGTTCCGAAGTGATCTGGGGTGCCGTCGGCAACTGGTCCGGGCCAAGATTTTGGGCGTCAGTCACCTGGCTGCCGCTCATAAGGCCGCTGTAAATCCGCACTTCGCTGATGCCGCCGTTGAGATAGCAGTCGTTGTCCTTGTTGCCACCGTTTTGCGGCAGGACGTAAGACTGGGACTGGTTATACACCGACAGGCCGATGGTGCCAACTGTTGTGCCCACCGAACTCAAGGGAATGCTAACCCCGGATTGCGTGCCCGCCAGCACGCCGTTGGTGTAAAGCGTAATCGTTTGGGTGATGGTCGGGTCGTAGATATAAACATAGTGTGACGGGACGCCGCTGGCCACGCCGTTGTCATTTACCCGCGTGCCGAGCGCTTCCAGGCCGGAATCGCCGGAAGTGGTGTCGATTTCAAAGGCCGAGATGCTGCTGTACATCCGTGTATAGAAGTTGATGTAGTTGACACCAAATCCATTCTCGTCAATCGGGCCGCTGAATCCAATAAGCGTGTTGCCGTTGTTCCAGCCGTTGTTCGTCACCCAGCATTCAATGGTCACCGCGCTCAAGGAATTGAGCAGGCCTCCGGGAATTGATACATAACTGTTTCCCGTTTGCGGAGTGCTTCCCGGATTGGGGAGATTGACGTAGCCTGAACCCGTGAAGGCTGCGCTGCCCATCAATGTTCCGTCCGCACCGCCAATGGAATCGTGCGCCGTCGTGCCGCTGGTCTCGTTGAAACTCCAACGATGCAACAGGGTTACCGCTGCGCTGGCCACGTCCAAAGTCGCCGCCGGACTGCTGGTGACCGAACCGCTGGCATTGCTGACGATTACGCGATAATCAGCGGTGTTGGCCGACGTTGCATTGGTGATGGTCAACTGCGCGGTGCTCACGCCAGAAGCATTGGCATCGCTGACATTGTTGAACGAACTGCCGCCGACCGTCGCGCGCTGCCATTGATAATTAAGCGAAGTTCCAATTGCACCGACAACGAATTGAACTGTTCTGCCGCTGGGAACCGCCCCGACCGATTGTGGTTCGGTTGTGATTTGCGGCGCGATGGGCTGGCCGCTCAACTGGCGAACAACGAGCGCATTGATGTTGCCGCCGCCGCTGTCGGGCAGATTTTCCTGAATGCTGACGCTGGTTCCACTGGCCGTGAACGTGGCGATGGTATAAACGTTGTTGGCCATGACGAAGACCGATGAATAGTCATAAGGGTCTGCAGGGTCCTGAAAGTTGGCATGGCGTGCGCCGGGAGTTCCGCTGCGGTCATCCAAGCCAAACAGCTGCACGGCGTATTGCTGACCGGCCACCAGATTGTTCAAAGTAATCGTCTTCGGACCGCCGTCCCAATTGAACTGGGTTAAAATTCCATCGAAGGCGGCGTTGCCGGTACTGCCAGAAAATGCCCCGGTGGCTGTGCCGAGGCCCGTGGTCGTGGCGACGGAACCATCAGCTTTGAAATCAACAGACGTGCCGTTAGTCAGCACGACAATCGCCGGCGTCGGCCCAAAAGCTTCGGCGCCGATAATGGTGCCGGACTGGCTGAGCGTCGCGTCCGCCCTTGAGATGGCGGTCGGAAAAGACCAGAGGAACTGCGGCGTGACTGCCTGCACCGTTAACGTCGCCGGCGGCGTACTGGTAACCGAACCTACGGCGTTGGCCACGATGATTTGATAGTCGCCCGTGTCGCTCGTCTGCAGATTTGTAATCGTCAGCGTCGCGTTGGTCGTGCCGGATATGCGTCCGCCATTGACGACGTTGGTGAATAACGTGCCGCCCACATTTGATTTTTGCCAGCGATACGTCAGCGGCGCCGTGCCGGAGGCGACGACGCTCAAGCTGGTGGTCAGCCCCTGGTCAATCGTGACCGGCGACGGCGGCGTGACGATCTGCGGCGCCACATTCACGCCGAGCGCGCGGATGACTACGGCGTTAATGTTGCCATCATTGACACCGCCATCGGTGTCATCGGGCATATTTTCCTGAATGCTTGCCGTGGAACCGCTGGCGGTAAAGGTCGCGAGCGTGTAAACATTGTCACCCATCTCAAACGGGGCGGAAATATCGTCGGCATCGTTCGGGTCTTGAAAATTAGCGGTGCGGAAGGGCTGGGAGCCGTCGCCGACAATGTCCGTGCGATCGTCAATCGAGAAAAGCTGCACCGAGTATTGCTGCCCCGAAATCAAGTTATTCAGAGTGATGACATCTGGCCCGCCGTCCCAGGTGAATTGACTCAAAACCGCATTAAAATTGGCGTTGCCGGTGTCACTGGTGAACGCGCCCGTGTCGGTGCCGTAACCGCCGGCGGTCAAGCTGGCCGATGAACCGGACGCATCAAAATAAACAGTCGCCCCGTTCGTCAAAGTCACCAACGTTGACGTGACGCCAAAAACTTCGGCACCCACAATCGTGCCCGAAAGGTTGAGAGTCGCATCCGCCGTGGTGATCGGCGCGGGAGCTGTCCAAACAAATTGCGGCGTGACGGAAACGTTCAGAGTAGCCGCCGGAGAGCTTGTCACCGAACCGTAGGAACTGCTCACAACCACTTGATAATCCGCCATGTTGATTGCCGACAGATGGGTGATGGTCAAAACGTTGCTGGTAGCCCCGAAAACCGTTCCGCCGTTGACAAGGTTTGCGAACAAACTGCCGCCCGCAGTGGATTTCTGCCACTGATAGCTCAACGGCGCGGTGCCGACTGCGGCGGCGGTGAAGGTCGCGGTCAGGTTTTGGTCCAGCGTCGCCGGCTGCGGTTGCGATGTGATCTGCGGCGGAAGGTTCGTTCCAATGGCCCGGACGACCAAAGCATTCATGTCGCCGCCGCCGGCATTCAGCAAATTTTCCTGGATGCTGGCCGTCGTCGCGGTGGCCGTGAAAGTCCCGATAACATAATCACCGCTGCCCATTAAGAAGGTGGCGGACACGTCGGTGCCGTCACTGGGATCCTGAAAATTCGCCTGCCGGGAACTCGGCGTACCGCTGCGCTGGTCGAGCGCGAACAATTGCACCGCGTATTGCTGGCCTGGGACCAAATTGTTCAGCGTGATGGTCTTGGGGCCGTTGTCGAAATTGAATTGGGTCAGCGTTTTGTTGAACGCGGCATTCCCAGTATCAGTTGTGAACGCACCGTAAGCCAGATTAGGGCTGCTGCCGCCTGTGACGGCGGCCACAGAATTATCTGCCTTGAAATCTATGGTGGTTCCGTCACCGAGCACCACGATCTTTTCGTTATAGCCAAAAACCTCCGCGCCGATGATGGTGCCGGACTGGTTCAGGGTCGTGTCCGCGGTGCTTATGACAGTCGGGGCCGACCAGGTGAAAATCCCGGCTTGTCCTGACGCCGCCAAGGAGAGGACCGCCGCGGCCGAGGCCAGCGCGGTGAAGAATGGACATTTAGATTTCATTTGTGCCTGACGTTGGATAAGGTTGGTTGCAGTTGGCTTCAATGGCGCCACTAAGCATGGGCGGTTGGTGCTCACATTATTCATGGGTCGGCACAAATTTCGCATACCCGGTCCGATTTGGAAATCCCCGTAGATACGGGGGGCGGAAACCCGCTCAAAACAACTCGTGTTTCATGGCCTTTGCCACCGCTCCGGCCTGACTGTGCACATGGAGCTTGGCGTAGATGTTGCGGAGATAATCGTCTACGGTGTGAAAACTCAGTTCCAGCCGGCCGGCAATTTCTTTCTTGGTAAGTCCTTCCTTCATCAATTCCAAAACATCCCGCTCGCGTTCGGTCAGGCCGAAATCCCTCTTGGGGCCGGCCATGCGCGTGAACATTTCCAGCACGGAGGTTGCCACGCGCGGCGACATGGGCGAGCCGCCGGCCATCACCTGATGAACCGATTCAACAATGCGGTCAAACGGCGAAGCCTTGAGCAGGTAGCCGGAAGCGCCCGCGCAAATCGCGCGGAAAACCCGCTCGTGATTTTCGAAGACGGTGAGCATGACAACACGCGTGCCCGGACTGACGGCTTTGATTTTCTTCAGGCCGTCAATGCCGTTCATGCCAGCCAGCTCCACATCCAGCAGCATCACGTCCGCGGTCGCGCCTGTTCCCAGCAGCGCGAGTGCGTCTTCACAGGCGGGAAATGATTGGGTGCAGCGAATGTCCTCCGTTTGGTTGAGGAGCCGCGTCACGGTGTTCCGAAAGGCGTGGTTGTCCTCGATCATCCAGACCTCCACGGGCCGCCTGCCGATTTTGTTTACCGTCTTCACAAATTGCCTTGCTACTTTTCGCGACTGTTAAGTTACAGCTTACCGGGGCTGAAGTTAATATAAAACCCCCGCGTTTACGGGAATGGCGTTTCGAACTCCACCGTCGTCCCTTGTCCCAGCACGGTCTGGATCCGGACGGTTCCGCGCATTTCGGCGGCTCGGCGGCGCAGGTTGCGCAGGCCGTTGCCGGGAATTATTTTCCGCTCTTCAAAGCCGATGCCATCATCCTGCACCCGCAACCGCAGCACACCAGCGCGACAATCCATCGAAATATTCACCTGGCTGGCGCGCGCATGGCTGGCGGTGTTGTGCAGCGCCTCCTTGAAAATGGGAAAGACATTCCGCCGGAACGCCGGCGGCAGGTTGAGGTCGGGATTGGGGATGATGGCTTCGAAATTATATCTGATTCCCGTCAGTAGCAGTGGGGCGGTGTCACGCATGCGTGTCGCCAAATCGCCCAGCCGATCCCGCGCCGGGTCAATAAACCAGACGATGTCGCGCAGAGCATCAATCGTTTGCAAAGCGATGTGTTTCAAATCCGCCGGATCACCAAATGCCGGCTGCTTTTCCATGGCCTCGGCGATCAGCGCCAGGCTCGCCAGGTTGGCGCCGACATCATCGTGCAGGTCGCGGGCGATCCGGAGCCGCAGCCGCTCAAGTTCGCGCAGCCGCGCCATGCGGAGATAATAAGCGAACCACACGAGGCCGATGATGGCGGCGCCAACGCCCGTGCGAAACCACCATTGCTGCCAGAAATGCGGGCGCAATTCAAACGTGACGGATGCGCCTTCTTCGTTCCACACACCATCGTTGTTCGCCGCCCGGACCTGGAATTGATACTGGCCCGGCGGCAGATAATTGTAGCTGGCCACCCGGTTCATTCCCGCGTCAATCCAATTTTTTTCCAAACCGTCAAGCCGATATTGGAAACGCACATTCTCCGGCGCAGTCAGGCACAAGGCGGTGAAGCGAAATTCAAACTGTGTCCGCCCGGCCGGAACACGCAGCTTTTGCCGCAGGTCTTGCACCCCTTCGCCCTTGTCCAACGAGGACGCGAAAAGCTCGCCGTCCACCATCAGACTTTCCACCGCCACCGGCGGCGGCAGAGGATTGCTCAGCACGGCAGTTGGCTGGAAAAAAACCAGACCGTTGTCGGAGGCAAACCACAGCCGCCCGTCGTGAGTATGCCAGCCGGCGGGTTGAATGCCGCCGGAAAATTCCACCGCCGGCAGGCCGTCGTGCCTGTCATAGACAATGCAGAACACGCTTTTTTGCCGGCCCTCGACAAACCCGTTCAAGTCCGATTTCGCCACGCGAAACAAACCGTGATGAGTGCCAATCCATAACTGCCCCGCCCCATCGTCTTCAATGTGGCAAATCACATCATCGGGCAAATCCTTGAGCGGAGCGGCTCGCGCCAGTTCGCCATTCTTCACGCGCAGCAGACCGCCGCCATACATTCCCACCCACACGGTTCCGTCCCCGTCGGCAAAAAGCGAGCGCACATATTCATTCGGCAAACCATTCGCCGTATGCAGTGCCATGTGCCGGCCGGCCTTGAAATAGTGGAGGCCGTTGCCATGCGTGGCGATCCATAACGCGCCCGCGCCATCCTCTGCAAACCCTCGAACATCCGCATGGACCAGTTCCGTCTCCACGGCTAAACGTTCCAGTCGGCCCGCACGCCAGGAATAAGCTCCCGCACCGGAACCCAGCCAGATGGTACCGGCGCGATCCTGAAAAATGGCGCGGACCGGCATGGAAATTTCATTGGTCGAAATCAGACAGCGAAATTCACCTGCTTCGCGAACAAAAACGCCATTGTCCCGCGTGCCCACCCATAGTCGCCCTTCCCGGTCGGGAAATGCCGTGAAAACATAGCCCGGGGAGCCATCCGGACCAAAATCAAAGCGGGAAAAACCGCCGTCCGCCCACCGGTTCAGACCCCCGCCGTAAGTGGTCGCCCAAATCGCACCTCCAGCGTCTTCGCAAACGCCCAGAACTACCGGATCCGACAGGCCGTCATCCGCACCGAGCGCTTGGAACTGTTTTGGCCGCAACTGCACCAAGCCGCCGCGGTCAAAGCCCGCCCAAAAGTTTCCCTCCCCATCTTGGAAAAAGGAACGAACCAGATCACCCGGAAGGCCATTCTGCTTGGTCAGCGTCAAGAATGTGCCGTCTCGTTCCAACCGCAGCAATCCGTGGCCATACTGGCTGAACCAGAGACTGCCGGAGCGGTCTTCCAGCAACCGGCGCAATGGCTCGCGCACAGGCCACAAACCGGCGTCCTGCGTCCATCGGCCGCCCTCCCATTTCCATAAATGCTCATCCGCCACCACCCAGAGCGAACCATTGCGCGTGGGGAAGATTTCCGTCACCGCAATGCCGCTTTTGCCCACGGGTGAATTCACCGGCTTATATTGGTCTCCCGTCTGAACCAAAAGTTGACGGTCGGTTCCGAGCCATACGCGTCCCGCCGCATCGGCGGTCATCTGATTGATAAAACCAGCGGAGGGTTGAAGCTGGACCCGCTCCGGCTGCAGCCCGTTCATGCGCCACAATTTCCCCCCCAGCGTCAGCCTCCAGATGTTACGGCCGGCATCAACCGCAAAAATGCATCGCCCTACCTGCGGCGAACTGGTCCACTGCCATGCATCGGCAGACAGCCGGCGTCCACGGACCAAACAGCCTTGGACGGTTGAAAAGACGACTTCATTTGTCCTGGAAGACAAGAGCCGGTCGGCTTGATCGCCGGGGGCTACCGGCCAATTCTGCGCCGTCAAACGACGGCCATCCCAGGTGTAGATCTGATTGCCGGTTCCAACCCAGAGCGTACCGTCCGAGTCGGTCTGAAGAAATTCCACGTTGGGATTTTGCAAAATCGGCGTGTTTTCGCGCGCAAAGATTTCGAACCGTACGCCATCAAAGCGAGCAAGCCCATTCTCCGTGCCGATCCACAAATACCCGCCCGGCGTCTGCGCGATGGCCCGGACGGTATTATGCGGCAGTCCGCCGGAGGTATCCCACCTTTGAATTAAAAACCCATTGGGAAACTCCGCTTTCACGTTTGTGGCCAGGAGAAGCAGCCATAGCAACGCACCAGCCCGGCCTCCGGTTCGGATCAAAGAAAAATTACGCCGGTATTTGAATGGCAGGCGGGGTGGCATGGCTCGACGAAACAGTTTTCACTAAGAATCCATCCAACCGCAAGAATTCGTTTGCCGGTTTTAACGCCAGCATCTGCATGGTGTGGATCCGGCGCGTACAACGTTGTTTTCCCGATCACAGCAATTATGCTCGGTCACTGGCAAAGCGCCAAAAACAATTTGCACGTTTTTTCACAGCCGGATGTTGCTCGATAGCGCAAGATGGGCCCAAACAAACAACACTCCGGGCGCCCCGGTCGTCCCAAACACCGTGGGTGCCGACGCCACCGCGGGCTGACGTCGTGGCCAAAGACCGGACGAATGCGAGCAGTTTCGATTCAACCCGCCATCAAACCCGTTGAAATTCCATCACACTCAGTCAACATGAAATGGTACCGGCAAAATACGTTGTGATGCTGGCCTCGTTAAAAAGCTCAATCTTTTGGGATTCTTGCGCACTGGCCGAAGCGTGCCAACCGGGATGTTCACGCAAATACAGAGTTATGGCTTCCGTTCGGCCGTTCACCCGCAGCTTCTTGTACATATTCCGGATATGTGTGTGCGCCGTGGCATAACTAATTTTGAGTTTTTCAGCGATATCCTGGTAACGGAAACCGCTTGCCAGAAGGTCAAGCACCTGTTGTTCCCGCAACGAAAGGCTCCGGTAGTTCCGCCCGGGCGATGCAGTTTGTTGGAGCAGGTTCACCAGCCCGCGTGCGATGCTGCCGGTAATGGGCGAGCCGCCATGACAAACATCTTGAACGGCGGTGATGATTTGCTCGGGTGAACTGCTTTTCAGCAGGTATCCGGACGCCCCGGTCGAAAGGGTGTTAAACACGACCTGGGCATTGTCCAGATATGTCAGGACCAAGATGAGCTGGCTCGGACGAACTTCCTTGATGAGGCGTACAAATTCGATTCCGTTCATGCCAGACAGATGAATATCCGTCAAAACCACATCCGGCAACGATTCGGAGATTGCATTTAACGCCCTCAGCGCACTGGAATAGGCTCCGGAACATCGAAATCCCTTGGTTGATTGAATCAGCCGGAAAAGGCCGCTCAACACCTGTTCATCATTATCCACGATGGCGACGTTGATTGACATCATAACGGTAATCAATCAAGTAACGCGGAAAAACAGTCGCCAACGGGCCAAAAATTATCTGTTCATCGAAATGGTTGGGTAATCTATCAAATCCAGGATTGGATTTGAAGTTTTGCCTGTAAAAAGACGGGCATTGGGGCCCGCACCCGATGGGCCGCTATTCAGGGGCAGACTTGTCAGAATTGCAATTGATCAACGCAGCCGCTTCCTGGGCTAGGTGGCGCGCATAAACCCAGTCATACCAGAAACCGGAACCCGGACGGCCATGATCCAACCCGGACTTGAATTTTTCGTCAATTAACTGGCGGCTTTGTGTAAGTTCAGAGCAGGCTTCGTCGGTCTCGCCGTTGTGAAAATAAGCCATGGCCGAAACGGCATGAATGATGGCCTCGCTACACGGAAATTTTACATTTTGTGCCAGGGCGTTTTTACACCTTTCGATGGTTGCCTCATAATTGCCGGACCGGTATTGCCACAGGCAAAAAGGCACGAACGTCCATTCGCTGCGACGGTCTCTGGGAATTGCGTGGAGTTGTTTCTCAGCTGCCGCCTCCATCGGCTTGAGTATTTTGATTTGAGTTTCGTTTAATGGCAGCAACAGGGAGGCGATGAGAATGCTGGCGTTTGGATTCTCGGAGAAATTGGTGACGGCCAGCTGAAAGAAATTTCCGTATTGTTCCAAGTCACCGCTTTCGGCCAGAACCACGCCGAAGGCCTGATAGTCAAAGATGATCTGACCCAAGCTGTCCAGCCTGTCCATTTTCACGAGGGCTGAATAAAGTTCGCGGGCCGGCTCCCAGCGGCCTTGCAACGCCAGCCACTCGCCCACCGAACGCAAGGCCGAAGCGCCATCCAAGGTCGGATTAAGCGGGAAATTTTTCACCTGATTGAGCATGGCATCTGCGTCATCAAGTTTACCCTGGGTCACAAACATCACGGCCTGCGTGATTTTGGCGCGGTCTTCGGCTTCCGCCCGCAATTTGGACTCCCGTTCGCGCGCGTCCTGTTCGTGGAAACGCGCCTCGCGTTCGCGAAAAAAAAGCCAGGTGGACATGCCAAGACCAATCAACAATGCCAGCGCCACCGCACCACTGGCGGCAAACACGATCTTGTTTCGGAGCACCAATTTCTTAAAGCGATAAAGCTGGCTGGGAGGACGTGCCAGAACCGGTTCGCTTTCGATAGAGCGTTGGATGTCCAGAGCCAGACCGTTGGCCGTGTCATAACGGCGGTTTCGATCTTTTTCCAGCGCCTTCATCACGATCCAATCCAGATCGCCTTCAATTTGTGAAATCAGTTTCGGCGGTTCCGTGCGGCGTCGCCCGGCCGTCAGCGTCAACTCCGTTTTTTGCAGCGACGTGATCATCGTCGAGGGCAGTTGCGGATCTTTTTCGCGCAATGTCCTGCGCATTTCATCCAGTCCCGACTGCATCAGAACATCGGTATCGAACGGCGTCCGGCCAGTAAGCAGTTCATACAACAACACGCCGAGACTGTAAATGTCACTCCGCGTATCCACGTCCAACCCGGTAACGTCCGCCTGTTCGGGACTCATGTAGGCCGGCGTTCCGACAAATTGCTCGACGGCGGTGAACATGGTATTGTTCGTCAACCGCCCTTCCGTTGCTTTCGCAATTCCGAAATCAATTACTTTCGGTACCGGCAAGCCGTCATGCAGGGACACGAGGACATTGGACGGCTTGATGTCGCGGTGAATGACGCCCTTTTGATGCGCGTGCTGGATGGCGCGGCAGACTTGGATGAATAATTTCAACCGCTGAACGGTGTCGAGATTGTTTTCGTCGCAGAATTTCGTCATGCGCGTACCGCGCACGAGCTCCATCACGAAAAATGGCCGGCCTATTTCCGTCGCACCCGCGTCGAGCACGCGCGCGATGTTCGGATGATCCATCATCGCCAGCGCCTGCCGTTCGGCCTCGAACCGCACAATAACACTTTTGGTGTCCATGCCCAGCTTGATAACCTTGAGCGCCACCTGTCGCCGGACTGGTTCCTCCTGTTCCGCCAGATAAACCACTCCGCAACCGCCCTCGCCGATTTTTTGCAACAGCTTGTAACGTCCAAGCCGGCTGCCGAGCTGTTCGTCGGTCAGATCATCGAATTCGGTTCCCGTTTCTTTGAGTGCGCTGGCGGCCTGTGCGTCAAGTTTGGAAACGTCTACTGCTGCCCGGCAATTATCAAAAAAACTTTCGGCAGCATCGCTGGCCCGCAACATCCCCTCGACAGCGGCACGCAACCGCGCGTCACCTGCACATGCCCGGTTCAGAAATTGCGCCCGCAGGACCGGCTCCGTGATGTGCAACGCAGCGAGACACACCGCTTCTTCCAATTGGGTTTCTGGCATCATCCGTTCTGCTCCTGAATTAGACGGAATAATTTTATTCTGGCCAGAATCCACTGGCGTTTCACGGTGCTCAAACTGATCCCGAGCGTTTCCGCCGTTTCTTCGTTGTTCAGGCCGCCAAAGAATTTCAACGACACAATCCGAGCCTTTTGCGGGTCTTCTGCCTCCAACCGTTGCAACGCTTCGTCGATCATAAGAATATGTTCATCCAGCGTTGTGGCTGTGATTTCCAGGTCTTCAATCGCGACACGTTCCTGGCCACCGCCGTGTTTCAAGGCGGATTTGCGCCGCGCATTGTCAATCAGGATGCGTCTCATTGCGTCCGCTGCCGCACCAAAAAAATGCGCGCGATTTTTCCATGTCCGCTCGCCGGCACCAATCAGTTGCAGCCACGCCTCATGCACCAACGCCGTCGGCTGCAAGGTGTGGCCGGCGGCCTCATTCGCCATCCGCGCCGCCGCCAATCGCCGCAATTCTTCATAGACGAGCGGAAATAACTCCTCCGTGGCCTTGCTTTCACCACGACCAACCGATTCCAATACCAGTGTGATGTTGTTCATGGATGTTGGGCTGAAACATAAAATAGCGCGCTCATTACCGCCAGAATTGTTTACACCAATTCGTAGGTCGCGGCGTAACCGACCAGCAGACGGTCTAAACGAATCATGCTCAAATCGTCGTCCTCAACGCCTTGGAGTGCGAAAAATTTTTCATCAATCCAGCAAGCTTTAACGTCTGCCACTTTATTCGCAGTTATCATTGTCGCCGCGGAGCGCGACTTTCTGTTCGCGATAGACCGAGGGTGGCAGGCCGACGATTTGGCGGAATTGGCGGGTAAAGGCACTTTGATCGGAATAACCGCAATCTTGGGCGATTGTGGCGACGGAATCTTTGGTTTCGCGCAGCCGTTTGACGGCGGCCCCCATGCGAATTTTTTGGATGAGTTGCCCGGCGGTGAGCTGAAAAATTTTGCGGATGCGCTGCTCAAACTGGTAGCCCGAAAGCCCCACATGTGCAGCGAGTTCGCCCACGCGCAACGGTTCGCTGAAATGGTTGTGGATATGCTGCACCGCCCGAGCTACGGCCGCGTAATCGTGGCACGGTTTGTTGTTGGATCCCAAATCTTTCGAAAGACCCATGAGCCCCACCACTTCGCCGTTTGTTGCGAACAAAGGCAGTTTATTCGTGAGGCACCAGCCGCGTCCGCCGGTGGGGTAGAAGTGGAGTTCCAACTGGTTGAGAATAGCCGAGCCGTTTCGAAGCACGCTTTCATCCTGGGCGCGATAACTTTCTCCGAGGGGCGCGGGGAATACTTCATCGGCGCGGCGGCCGATCAGCTCACTCTTGGCGAGACAGCCACAGCGTGCGACGAGGGTTTGGTTGACCACCACGTATTCGGAACGGCGGTTTTTGAGGAAGAAAACGAGGTCCGACAGATGATCGAACAGCGCCTCGCCCGTAAAGGGATCGGCGAGTTGCGAGAACAATTCGGCGTGCAACTGGGCGGGTGTCATACGTCAGCTATTATGCCAAAATTTTAGCAGGCACTGTGGTGGCGGACAAGACGGCGATGCGCGGGGATGGTAGGATGGCGACCGGCAAAATAAAGTGTCATGCATAAAATAAGCATTATCGATTCCCACACCGGTGGCGAGCCGACCCGCGTGGTGGTGGCCGGCGGCCCGGAACTGGGCGCTGGTTCCCTGGCGGCGCGGCGGGAAAAGTTTCAGCGTGAATTCGACCGGTTCCGCTCCGCGGTAGTCAACGAGCCCCGCGGTTCGGATGTGGTGGTGGGAGCCTTGTTGGTGCCTCCGGAAGACCCGGCCTGCGTGGCGGGGGTGATTTTCTTCAACAACGTGGGTTATCTTGGCATGTGCGGCCATGGAACCATCGGCCTGATGGTGACCCTGGCGCATCTGGGAAAAATTCAGTCTGGCACGCACAAGTTCGAAACTCCCGTTGGCGTCGTAAGTGCCATCCTGCATCCGAGTGGCGAGGTGTCGGTGGCCAACGTCCCGAGTTGGCGCGAGCAAAAAGCCATTACCGTGGCCGTGCCGGGCCTTGGGGCAGTAACTGGTGATGTGGCGTGGGGTGGCAACTGGTTTTTTTTGGTCGAGCACCACGGCCAGGACCTGGCGTTGGCCAAGGCCGATCAACTGACGGATTTTTGCTGGCGTGTGCGGCAGGCCGTGAATGCCCAGGGCTACCCGCAGGTGGATCACATCGAGTTGTTCGGACACTCTGGCGGAGCGGAGGCGCACGCGAAAAACTTTGTGCAGTGTCCTGGTAAAGCCTACGACCGATCCCCGTGTGGTACGGGGACGAGCGCGAAACTCGCGTGCCTGGCGGCAGACGGCAACTGGGAGGAAGAGGTCACATGGGTGCAAGAGAGTATCCTTGGCAGTACGTTTGCGGCGAAATATACTTGGCTGGACCGGTCGGCGGGGAAAATTCTGCCGGTAATTACGGGTAGGGCGTATGTGAATGCCGAAGTCACGCAATGGCTGGATGAGAGTGATCCATTTTGTTGGGGGATCGCTTGATATGGGCAAATGCGTGGTGATCATTGGCGCTGGGGTCATTGGCTTGGCGACCGCATATTATTGTGCGCGCCGCGGATTGGAAGTAATGGTCGTGGAGCGCAAGGGTGCAGAGCGCGACGGCACCTCGTATGGCAATGCGGGCATGATTGTGCCGAGCCATTTTACTCCATTGGCGGCGCCGGGCATGGTGGCGCTGGGTTTGAAATGGATGTGGAATCCGGCCTCGCCGTTTTACATCAAACCGCGATTGGACCGGGATCTATTGAGTTGGGGTGTAAAGTTTTGGCGTGCCGCCAACCCGAATCATGTTCGGAGGGTGGCGCCTTTAATCCGGGACTTGTCGTTGGCCAGCCGGGCATGCTTTGAGGAATTGGCCGGGCTGCCGGGCATGGATTTTGGCCTGGTAAAGAAAGGCTTGCTGATGCTTTGCCAGACCGAGCGCACGCTGGAGGAGGAAGGTAGAACGGTGGAACAAGCGCGGTCGTTGGGGATACCGGCGGAGTTGCTGGATACCCAACAGACGGCGGCGCTGGACCCTGGCGCGAAGGTCGCAGTGGCCGGGGCGGTGTATTTCCCGAAGGACTGCCACATTTCACCGGCGCGTTTCATGGCAGCGTTGCAGGCGCTCTGCGAGCGGGTGGGGGTGAAGTTTTTTTGGCACGCTGAGACCGTGGGATTCCGTTTGGGTTCAAAGTCCTTGGTGAGGGCAGCGCAACTGGCTGATGGCCGTGCGATTGACGGACATGAGTTCCTGGTATGCGGCGGTTCATGGTCGCCGGCCTTGGGCCGGGAATTGGGATTAAATCTGCCGATTCAGGCCGGCAAGGGTTACAGCCTCACGCTAACTCAACCACGGCGCAGGCTGGAGATTTGCACTATTCTCACAGAGGCACGCGTGGCCGTGACGCCGATGGGCGATACGTTGCGCGTGGGTGGCACAATGGAACTTTCCGGTCTGAATGCAGACGCCAATCCGGTGCGGGTGCGCAGAATCGTGGAGTCATTCTGCCGGTATTATCCGGAATTCTCACCGGAGGATTTTGCGGGCCTGAAGCCGTGGTGCGGGCTGCGCCCGTGTTCACCGGATGGTTTGCCTTACATGGGGCGCACGTCGCGGTACACCAATCTTTCCGTAGCAGCCGGACATGCGATGATGGGAATGAGCCTGGGGCCGGTCACCGGCCAGTTGATGGCCGAGCTGCTTTCGGGTGAAAAACCCTCGCTGGATTTGACACCGCTTTCACCGGATCGCTACCAATGATTTCGTTTCCAAACTACTGAGAGCAGCCCATGAAAACTTCCACCTTGAAATGGGCCGGAGTGATTCCGGCAATGACGACTGCGTTTAAGCCGGATTACAGCGTGGACCATGCCTTCATGGCCAAGCACGCGCAATGGCTGGTGAAAAACGGCTGCGCTGGTATTGTGGCGCTGGGATCGCTGGGTGAAAGCGCCACGCTACGGGTGGAAGAAAAGGTAATGATATTGCGAACGCTCGTCGAGGCGATGGGGGGGGGATTTCCGATTGTGGCAGGTATTGCGTCGCTTAGCACGTTGGAAGCGGTGGAACTCGCCCAGGCAGCGGAGGAAGTCGGCTGCTCGGGCTTGATGGTGTTGCCGCCGTATGTTTATTCCAGCGATTGGCGTGAGATGAAGGCGCATTTGGAGCCGGTGCTGCGGGCTACGAATCTCTCGTGCATGCTGTATAACAATCCAGTTTCGTACAAAACAGATTTTCTGCCGGAACAGGTCTGGGAGCTGGCGGCCACCCACGCGAATTTGCACGCCGTGAAGGAATCGAGCACGGACGTGCGGCGGGTCACGGCGCTGCGGGCGCAATGCGGCGAACGGTTGAAGCTGTTGGTGGGCGTGGACGATTTGATTGTGGAAGGCGTTCGCGCCGGCGCAACCGGCTGGATCGCCGGGTTGGCAAACGCATTTCCGGAAGAATCGGTGGCCTTATACAATTATGCGTTGGGCAGCGAAAAGCATAAGGCGGATGAATTGTACCGATGGTTTTTGCCGTTGCTGCGGATGGACACTGTGCTCAAGTTTGTGCAGTTAATCAAGCTGGTGCAGCAGGAAGTGGGCTGGGGCCATGAACGGGTGCGGGCACCCCGTTGTGTGCTGGTGCGCAACGAGCGCAGGCTGGCGCTGGACACTTTGAGGCGCGCGTTGAAGAACCGTCCAAATTTTTGAAATGAGCATGCAATTGACAGGGGTTTCCATCATTGGCAACCGCCGCGGCGAGCGCAGCGCGAGCAGCTTTGTGGCAGTCAATCCGGCCACGGGCGAGGCGCTGGCGGGTGAATTCCATTGTGCGTCGGCAGCTGACACGGAGGCCGCAGCGAGGTTGGCGGAGGAGGCGTTTGGCATTTATGGGCAATGGCATGGGGCAAAACGGCGGGCGTTGTTGAACCGCATGGCCGAATCCTTGGAGGGGCACGCTGCAACCATCGTGGAGCGCGCGCATTTGGAAACAGGCCTGACCGCGACGCGGTTGCAGGGGGAACTGGCGCGTACTTGTTTTCAATTGCGGCAATACGGCGAATCGGCGGCGACAGGGCTGTTTGCCGGGGCGAGAATTGACCGCGCGCCGCCCAGCCGCAAGCCGCAACCCAAACCGGACTTGCGGTCCATGCTGGTGCCGGTGGGACCGGTAGCGGTATTCGGCGCGAGCAATTTTCCCCTGGCCTACTCCGTGGCAGGCGGCGACACCGCGTCGGCCCTGGCGGCTGGCTGTCCGGTGGTGGTCAAGGCGCATCGGGCACATCCGGGGACCTCGGAGTTGGTGGGGTGTTTGTTGCAACAGGCGGCGCTGGAATGCGGAGCGCCGGCGGGGGTTTTCTCTTTGCTATTTGATGCCGGATTTGAGGTGGGAACGATGTTGGTGAAACATCCGTTGATCAAGGCGGTGGGGTTCACCGGTTCCCGGAGCGGCGGACGGGCGTTGATGGACTTGGCGGCAGAGCGGCCGGAGCCCATCCCCGTTTTTGCGGAGATGAGCAGCATTAATCCAGTGTTTTTGCTCGGCGGCGCCCTGAAGAAACGGGCGGCGGAGATCGCCACCGGCCTCCACGGTTCCGTGACCTTGGGCGTGGGGCAATTTTGCACCAACCCAGGTTTAGTTTTTGTGGAGAGCGGCGAGGCGGCCAGGGATTTTCTGGCCACTTTGGGGAATCTTATAAAAGCTACACCAGCCGGGACCATGCTCACGGCGGGGATTTGCGCGGCTTATTGCGCGGGATTGGAGCGATTGTCCCGGGCAGCCGGGGTGAATCTCGCGGCGGCTGGCCGAGCCAACAGTGATGTGAGCAAGACGCGGGCGGGCGTGGCGTTGTTTTTGACGCGGGTCGGGACGTTCCTGGCCAATAGGGAGTTGATGAACGAAGTGTTTGGGCCATGCACTCTGGTGGTGGAATGCACTTCGCACGCAGAGATGCTTGCAGCAGCGCGGCGGCTCGAGGGACAGCTTACTGCTACCATCCATGCAACGCCGGAAGAATTGACGGCCACCCGGGAATTGGCGGCCGTGCTGGTCACAAAAGCCGGACGTCTGGTATTCAACGGTTTTCCGACTGGCGTTGAAGTAACGCACGCCATGACGCATGGGGGCCCGTATCCGGCAACGTCGGATGGCCGGTCCACCTCGGTGGGGACTCGGGCCATCGAACGCTTTTTGCGGCCGGTGACTTTTCAAGATTTTCCAGCCGCTCTATTGCCGCTGGAACTGCAAGAGAATAATCCGCTGGGATTGGCACGGCTGGTGGACGGGGTGATCCAGACGGTGAGCGGACCTTGAGCATCGCCATCATTTCAACATCATCGACTCGCAGGTTGCCCTGGCCGAGCCGGCAACCCGCGGCCGTCGGAGACCGTTCCCCCGAATGTTTTTAATCAGTGGCGAAAGCAGGCCTGCCCGGGTAAATTAGCGAGATCCATATGAGTGACATCACCTTGGTTCTTGAAGCCAATAACCGTGGCGAAAGCCAGGCTTCGGAAAAACTGCTCCCGCTGGTTCATAAGGAGCTTCGGAATCTCGCCCCGGCCTGCATGTTGCAGGAAATCGGCCGGACATACGCGTGGATTATGTCTGCCATCTCGCCGCGATGATCACTGTGCCGGAGTCCATGGCCAGACCGGTGGAGCGCAATGAAATCAACACTAGATAGTTTCCATAAAACATGTAGCGTATTGCTGGGGACCGGAGTAGAGTATGGGGATGAAAGCGATACCTGTGGCTGTGCGGGAACGAATCATTCACCTCTACGACAAGGGGCATCGGACCAAGGAGATTGCCTCCGTTCTGGGTTATTGTGTGGCGGCAGTGCGCCGCGTGCGGCAAAACTTCAAGCGGCGCGGAACCCTGGAACCGCAAACGCATCAGTGTGGCCGCAAAACCTTGCTGACGCCCGCCCTGCGGCGGCGCCTGCAAGCCTTGCTGGACAAACATCCCGATGCCACGCTGGCGGAACTGGGGGCCAAATTCAAGCATCCCACCTCGACCATGGACTTATGGCTTGATCGCCTGGGGTACAGTTGTAAAAAAAACGCTGCACGCCAGCGAGCAGTCGCGGCCCGACGTGATCGAGCAAAGGAGAGTCTGGCGGGAGAAGCTGGCGCACCTGCCCGCCGCGAAGCTGGTGTTTGTGGATGAAAGCGGGGCCAACACGCAGATGACCCGGCGCTATGTCCGCAGTCCAGTGGGGGAGCGACTGGTGGGTTCCGGCTACGACGATCATTCTGCCGCTGATGCGCCGTCTGGTCGCACAACAGCTGGCAAACTTCGAATTTTTGGTATATTTTTTCCATGACCGTGCCCCGAAATATTAAACAGTTTACCCGGCTGCCGGTCTTTGGCCTGGCGATGCTTCACTTCCTGCAGTGGGCGGTCGCCGGTGATAACTGGCTGGAAATCTTGACTAACGCCGCTCAAGTCAGGTCGCTGAGCTACGCTGAAGCGGCCGCGCAGCGGCCAGTGCTGTTGCGCGCCGTCGTCACCGGAGACGGCAAGGGCGGCCTCGTCATCCAAGATGCATCGTCCGGCATATTTGTGGTTGATGACCAGGTGGACGATTCATGGGTACAGCGCGGCGATCTGGTGGAGGTCAAGGGCGTCTCCGGCCCTGGCCAGTTCGCGCCGGTGGTGGTGGCAAATCAAATCACAAAACTGGGCACCGCGCGTATGCCCGAACCGGGGCAGGCAACCGTGGATGGTCTCATGAACGGAGTCCTTGATTCACAATGGGTGGAAGTTTCCGGAATCGTGCGGGCCTGCGAAGAGGTGCGCTCCTACGAATTTAAAATGGTCCTCGCCATTGGCGGCATGCGGTTGCCGGTCCAATACTTTGGCCCCACAAACGCCTTGGGTCTGCCCGATGCCGAAGTGCGATTAACGGGACTTTGCTTTTATCAATTCAACGAAAACGGACAGATTTTAAATCCGCTGCTGACGGTGCCTGGTGAAAAATATCTGGTGGTCGAAAAGCCCGCCCCCGCCGATCCGTTCTCCGCACCCATCCGCAGGGCCCAAAACATTCTGCAATTCAGTCCCACTAACATACATCGCCATCGTGTGTGTGTTCAAGGCATGGTCCTTTACCAGATTCCAGGCCAAACCCTCTGGCTGCAGGATGCGGGCCAGGGACTACGGGTGGAATCAAACTTGAAACAGGCGGTCCACGCGGGCGATTTGGTCAAGGTGGCGGGTTTTCCCGTGAGCGGTGAATGCTCGCCCAAGCTCGAGGACGCAACCTTCTGTGTCATCACGACTGCGACGAATACGCCCGCCCCCCTGAACGTAACCAACACCGACCAGGCCATCCGGCATGACGCCGGTCTAATCCGGTTGCACGCACGGTTGGTGGAATTGACCGGCTCGCCTGGCAACTGGATTCTCCGGCTTGATTGGCAGGGCGAAACACTTGATGCCGTCCTGCACCAGCCCTCGCTATTGCCGGGTGAATGGATGCCCGGCAGCCTGATGCAATTAACCGGCATCTGCTGTGCCATCGGCGCGAATTCGGGGCCCGTTAATGGCGGTCCCAAGACGCCAACCTCATTTCAGCTGCTCCTGCGATCGACTGCCGACGCTCGGATTCTTCAAAATCCGCCCTGGTGGACTCCGGCCCGCATCGCCATGATCTTTGCCATTGCGTCCGCTTTTTCGGTCCTGGCTACCGCCGTTATCGCGTGGCTGGCCCGGCAACGATTACGCATGCAAGCGCTGCGCCGCCGCATGGCCGAGGCGGAGTTCTCCGCGATGTTCGTCGAGCGCAACCGCATTGCCCGGGAGATTCATGACACACTCGCGCAAGGCCTGGGAGCTATCTCCATGCACCTGGAAATGGTCAAGGGCCAGCTGGGTCTGGCGCCCGATAAAGTTGCCAAACATCTGGAGATCGCCCATCAGACCGCCCGGCAAAGTCTAACGGAGGCCCGTGAGTCAATTTGGAACATGCGCTCGCAAGTGCTGGAAAACGGCGATCTGGCCACTGCCTTACGAGACATTCTCCGGCAACTCACCGACGGCACTCCGATCGTCGGCCATTTTACCATCATCGGCAATGCGCGCCGGCTTTCACCTGTAGTGGAAAACAACCTGCTAAGGATTGGCCAGGAGGCCTTCACTAATGCGGTCAAACACGCCCAAGCCAAAATCATCACGGCCACGTTAACTTTTAGTGACCGGGAGGTTGGCTTGGAGGTGCGCGATAACGGCCGCGGTTTTGATCCGACCCAAGGGGTGACAGAAAGCCACTTCGGCCTGCGCGGCCTGCGCGAACGCACCGCCCAAATGGAAGGCCAGCTGGCAATAAACAGCTCGCCTGGCGCCGGAACGCAGGTCTGCGTAAACATTCCGGTATTCAGTTAGCCTCAGCACACGTTTCTCCAATGAAAGCCCAGAACCTCATCAAACTTCTTTTGGCAGACGATCATCCAACGTTCCGCATGGGCCTCGCCGCGCTCGTGGAAAGCCAGCCGGACATGATTGTCGTGGCCGAGGCCTGTGATGGCCGCACTGCCTTAGAACTGTTCCGCCAAAAAAAACCCGATGTGGTTTTGATGGATCTACGCATGCCCGGACTCGGTGGTGTGGAAACCACGTTATCCCTGTTGGCGGAATTTCCCTCTGCACGCGTGATCGTGGTCACCACGTACGATTTGGATGAGGACATCCATCGGGCGATCCAAGCCGGCGCAAAATCCTACCTGCTCAAGGATATGCAACGGGAAGTTATCATTGACACCATACGGTCAGTTTGTCTCGGTACACACAAATTACCGCCCGGAGTGTTGAGCCGGCTTGCACAGCGGGCAAAACGTGCGGATCTTACCGAGCGCGAAACTGAAATTCTCAGCCTGATTGTAAAAGGCCGCAGCAACAAGGAAATCAGCGGCAATTTGTACATCTCTGAGGACACCGTGAAATACCATCTCAAAGCCCTGTTCGCGAAACTCGGCGTCCAGGACCGCACGGAAGCGGCCATCAGCGCCATACGCCACGGCATCATCCACCTGGAATAACATCAACCGCATCCGGCCAACGGCACCCATCCGGTCCGCAGCAAAAATTGGCTGGGATCTTTCGCAACCCTGAAGACGAACAAGGGGCGCCGCATCTCCGGCGCCCCTTGTTTTTAATATCGCACCACAGGACAATCATTCTGACAACGGCGGACTCACAAGCCGGAAGAATGCATCAGGCGAAGTCGCCTGTCCGCTCTGCGGCTGGCCATCCACGGTCGGCAGGCAACTCGACGGGATCAGTGACCAGTTCACTGTACCTTGCGTCGCCTGGTTAGGCACAGTATCGCCGTCCCCATAGCTGTTGTAATATTCCGGCAGCTTCCAAGGGCCGGCGCTGACGTTGGTTGACACGCCCAGTCCATAGCCCGTGTAGGGAGTAGTCCAAGTAACCCAATAAGGGGAGTTGGTTGTCACCAAAACGACACTGAATTTGGTGTTTGAATTGGAAATATCCCAAACCGTTGGATCAATGGCGGTTTCTTTGGTGAAATCGTCGTTTTCATTCAATCCGTTCACGCCAGTTACCGAGATTTTGCTCCAGTCGTTCGGAACGCCCTGGTTCGCTCCATTTCCATTGCATTGATTTCCAAAACTTAAAATCATTGAGCCGCCAAAATCATTCACGGCATTCACGTCGGAAAACGTGAACGGAACGGGACTCGCCCCGGGAGCCGTAAGTGTGCCGTTGGTCGGGTTGAGGAAAGTCAACGTCCATGTGCCGACGGCCTTTGGATTGCTGATCGTCAGGTCGGTATGGTTGGGATTGGCATAGCCCGCATTGGTTTTCCAGGAGACGTCCGCCGTGCAGACGTCCGAGCCGGTGCCGCCCTGTATCCGCAGCCACAACTCATTTAGCACATGGTAATCCATGTCATGATTGTTGTTGAGTTGTTCCCCGTTGAAAAAAGCCAAAGGCAGGAAGAAAATATGCATGTCCAGATTTCCCGGCGTCGTGGGCACGCTCGACATGGTGAAAGAGTAACTGACCGGGTAGGATGAAACGCCAATCCAGGACTGGTTTTGGTCAATGGTTGTAAGTTGTGAACGCGAATATTGTCCGCCCGATCCGCCAAACAACCGCAAAGCAGGTGTGGCCTTCAAAACCCCCATATGTGGCGGAGGAGGCACGATACCACCTTTCGGCCCGATAAATTGGATATTGTCTATATAGTACGTCTGGCTTCCAACCAACGAACTGTTATGGTAGTTGGCTCCATCCATGCCAAACAAGATGTCAGTAATTTGCGACAATTCACTCGGTAAAGCGGGCAGACTGACGGGGATGCTGATATGGACCCAGTTCGTATTTGGCTGGCCCAGTCCGTTGGTGGCCGGAATGGCAAAATAATAAAACCAGTCCTGGTCGTATCCTTTCGAGCTGCCGACTCGCATGTAGCCGAAGTCCTGTGAACCCACGCCCGTCGAACCATCCATGCCGGCCGCTTGTGCGTTGGTTCGGACGGCCGAGCTGATGTCATACCGGATGTCAAACGAAAGATTTGTGAAGGTCGTGGTAATGTCCGCCACTTCACCGTTGCCGTTGGGACCGTCCCAGAGAACGTACTGGTCTGAACCGGTACAATTAAGGTTGACTTCCATGGATCCGGAAGCGGGATTGTTGCTGGCGTCCACGGCGGAATTCCATTCTACCGATTGAAAAATTCCGCCAAAAAAGTTTCCCCAAACACCGAATACCTGGTCGGTGTCGAAGTTATAGACCATATAGTTGGTGGTTTGAGCCTGACTCGACAGACCCAGGACGGTTAATGCCAGGGCGGTGAGTATTCCAGCTGCGTATTTATTAATTGCTTTCATGGTTGTTATTTGTTTGTTTGACCAAATTATGCTGCGCTACTTGTGGGAAGTCGTTCGTTGCTGCAACCATTGCAGGTCTCCCGAATTGGGATCTTGCGGGATGTAATTACCAGTAGAGCCGTTGGCCATGCCATAAGTGAGCACCTTGGTGTCGCGCCACTTCTTGATCTCGGAATGCCCGTCTGCATAACCGATTCCGCCCGCGCCATTGTGGTAGGACGCTGGAATATCCACCCACGTTGCCGGGTAAGCGAAAGGGTCGCACACAAACCAACCGTCATTGATGGATCCGGGCGACTCGTCCAAAGTCACCCAACAATTTACCGGCGTGGGCGCAATCAAGTCGGACTGTTTTCGGAAAATTCGCGCCACCCCGCCCCCGATTGAGTTGCCCACAAACGAATCAGGGAGTGGATTCATCCAGGCGTTCATGGACATGCTCCGGCTGGTGGGCAGTTTCATCGTGGGCGTGGCCGATTGCGCTTTGGTGTCGGCCGGGCATTTGTAAATATTAACACTCTTTGAAAAAGGGAAAAGGGATCCGACCACGATCAGGGCCGGGTCGGTGCTGCTCTGGCCGACTAAATCCATTCTGCCATGAACCCAGTTGCCGTTGCTGCACAAAGGCGAAGTCGTGGTCGTTGCGGTGTCTGGTTCTCCACCAGTCGGCACGATGCGGTCGTTATAGTCGCCGGAATAAATCAGCCACGCCACTTGCAATTGTCGCAGATTGTTCAGGCAGCCAATTCCCTGCGCCTTTTGTTTGGCCTTCGACAACGCCGGCAACAACATGGCCGCCAGAATTGCAATGATGGCAATCACCACCAGCAGTTCAATCAGTGTAAAGGCCTTTTCCATTGCCCCGGCGGGATACAAAGGGAGCGCCGCAACCGGTCGCGGATCCTGGACTGACCAATTCATAATTGATATAATTCAATCTAACTGGCCTAAAATATATTTTGTTCTGAATGCAGTCTTAGCCGCATGCTTTTGATGGGAACCATATTGGAAGAATGCTTCGTTTGAACGCAGCCGTCTACTACCCGGTTGGGTAGTTGTTGCCGACCAATTCCGGGCAGGTGTTGGCCTTTGATGAATCGAAACAACATTCGAAAATTACCCGTTTGGGTAGCTGACTTTCCTGTGACTCGCGCTAGAATGATTTTAACCATTACGACCGCACCGTGGGCCAAAACCGTCTTTTCCGGAAATTCGCAGGCCGGGCGATTGTTGCCGCGGTGTTCGGCGCCAGCCTCGCCGCTGCACAAAATTCCCGCCGTGATATCGTCGCCGACTGGGCTCAAATCCGCGGCCCGACCTCGCAACTTTTCCACGAATGCATCGGCGCCGGCCGGGCAAATGAAGGCTTGCGCAGCGAATGGCAGCGCCAACTACAGCTCTGCCAGGCTGAAATTGGCTTCCGACAAATCCGTTTTCACGGCCTTTTATCCGACGACATGGGGGTCTATGCTGAAGGACCCGACGGCCAACCCCGCCACAGTTGGCTGTACATCGACCAGCTTTATGACTCATTGCTGGCCGTGAAAATCCGGCCGTTTGTCGAGTTGAGTTTCATGCCGTCCGCCCTCGCGAGCGGTTCCAAGTCCATCTTCTGGTGGCGTGCCAATGTTACCCCGCCCAAGGCTTACGAAAAATGGGACGGATTAATCCATGATTTGGTGGCACATTGGACTGAACGCTATGGCGCGGACGAGGTCTCAAAATGGAATTTTGAAGTTTGGAACGAGCCGAACTACCCAGGCTTCTGGGGACCGCGGAGTCCCCGGAATGCCTTGGAAGAATATTTTGAATTATACGCCCACACCGCCACCGCCGTCAAAAGCGTGAACACCAACTACCTGGTTGGCGGCCCGGCGGGTGCCGGCCCAGACTGGGTGAAACCCTTCCTCGATTTTTGCGTCGCCAGCAACGCGCCTCTGGATTTCATCAGTTATCACGGCTACGGTCTGGGCGGAGGCCCGAGCGGGCTGGATGCCGACGGCAATTCCTTTTTATACTTGAGTCCCGACCTGCTTGCACCCGCCCACAATGCGACAAGCCAGCGCGCTGTCATCGACGCCAGCGCTGTTCCACACTTGCCGGTCCACATCACCGAGTGGAGCACATCTTATTCGCCGCGTGACCCGGTCCATGATTCCTATTTCTCGGCCCCGTACATCCTCGAGCAATTCAAAAACACGCCCACAAGTGTAGGTTCCTTTTCCTACTGGGTTTTCACCGATATTTTTGAGGAGAACGGTCCGCCGCTCACGCCATTTCACGGCGGTTTTGGACTGCTTAACTTTTCCGGCATAAAAAAGCCGGCCTATTTCGCCTTCCAGTTTTTAAACCAGCTGGGAAATTCCGAATTGGAAAATTCAGACCCGCATTCCTGGGTTTGCCGCGACAATCATGGCGGAGCTGAAATACTACTCTGGGACATTACGCATCCAACGGGTGGAAAGATCGCCGATCAGGTGTATTTCCGTCAGCCACATCCGGCACTTGGGAAAGGATCCGTGCATGTAACATTGAACGGGGTTCCCCCCGGAAAATATGATCTAAAAATCTGGCGGGTCGGCTATCATCATAATGACGCCTATACCGCCTATCTTGAAATGGGCGCGCCGCAACAATTAACCCGCAGTCAGGAAACACAGCTGCGCCAATCTGCTTCGGGCGAACCGGATTCCGTGCAACTGGCAACCATCAGCGCCATGCACCGGTTCGATGAAACTTTGCCGTTTCACGAAAATGAAGTCATTCTCCTGGAACTTACGCCCGATCCAACCAGATGATAAAAAAGTTCCTTGCTGTTCTGTCAGGGCTGTTTTTTTCACTGGTCGGCGAATCTCAGACGGTGACAAATGTCGTTGACGTGTTTGATTCCCTAGTGTCCAGTTGCGGCGTGGAAAGGGTGTGAGTTCAAGGGGTGCGAATCCCCCCCGAGTAAGCGCTAGCCCCGTGCTCGGTATCGAGGCTTGCAGTTGGTCTGGCGACAGACCGATTGATGCGTAGCCACGAAAGACGACGAGCACTAAAGGCAACAGGTGAAACTGACCTTGAATGGAAACAGTCCCGAAATACGGAAATCGGAGTGCGCCGAGGGTTTTGGACAACCCGTAGGCCACAGCTTGCTGCCCGCCAAAGGTGAGGGAAGGGGGACCGCCCGGGGGTTTCGAGCCAAGATCGAGTCGAACACAATGAAGTCACAGCCAGCAGGGAGACCCACAAAACGGCGTCAGCCACGACGCATCCTCCTGCAAGCCTGAAGCGGCAGGTGGAGGACATCGATTTGTGGGGGTCGGGGGTGTCCAAGGTAGCGAGGAAGTCTGGTATTGCAGACGGAGCGAAGGGGCACCGGTTAAACCCGACGCGGCGAGGTGACAGGTCCTGGACGCAGAGCCGGAAAGCGACCTGAACTCCGACTTGCAGCGTTTGACACAGAAGGCCGAAGGCATCTTGAGAGAACGGTTCACCTCCCTGATGGGAATGATGTTCCGTCCGGCAGTTTTGCAGGAGAGCCTGGAACGCTTGGCGGCCAACAAGGCGCCCGGCGTTGATGGAACAAGGAAAGTGGTCGCAAACTGCCAGTGGTCTCACGGTGAAACTGCCGGAAAAGCCGCCGAGCGAACATGCGGTAACGTTGCGGATTAAAGGTTTGGGGGCCTGAACTGCGGCGGGCGGATTGACCTTATTAGTCGCCAGCCAGTTCGAGGCGCAAATAATCATAAACCACGCCGGTGGTGAGTTCGCCGGCGGGGACCGTGAGTTGCAGTTCGTTGTCACCCGGTTTCAACACGGCGGCGTCAAATGGTTGGCTGTATTCGCGCCAGCTGCCCTTGTCGGTGTTGTACCGCAGGGCGTTGGTTGCCACCGTGCGGATGGTGCCGACCTTCTGGCCGTTGACTGTTACGCCCAATCCGCCCGATCCGTCCGCCCCAGCCAGTGCCACCCGCAAGGTCGCCAGCCCGGGACCGATTTTTTTCAGGTTAAATTTAATCGTCCACGTGGTCGCGCGACCGCGACCAATGGTGTGCCACATATCCTCGCCGGGTATCCCCGACTGCACCCAGCCAAATCGCTGGTTGGCCGGATCCTTGGCGGCGGGATTTAACCACGCGGTGGATTCTCCATGGGGCACCTGTTCAAAAAACCAGTCTTTGTGGTAATCACTTTTTCCCACAATATAGGTGATGTCGTTCGGGAACAACAGCGGGTAGCGCACCGGCCAGCCCCAAAGCCAGTAATTCGAGCCATCGCCTTTAAAAAATTTATCGCCGCTGCGATCAGGATAGCCGATCTCCCAAACTTGTTTGCCGTAACGCACCGGCTTCCATTGGAGCTTGCCTAAATTCAATGACTGCCCCGCCACAACGGTGACGTTGGTCCGCGTAAATTCGCCCAGCACACCGTCGGCAAACGCGTGCAACGTGTAGGCACCGGGGCGGACGTTGGCAACGGTGAATTTGCCGTTGTCCGAGCCTTCGGTCCAAAACTGATAATAATCTGCGTCATGATCCCAAGTGACGAGGGTCCCGTTACCCGAGCGGCGGGCGAAGGCACTACCCGGACCGTTGAAATCGGGGTGGGTCAGACCAACGTTTAAGTGGAATAGCTTGGTCCCGGCGGCCTGCGAGTCATCGAGGACGATTCGGCCGGCGACTGTTCCGCGCTGGTTTTTCTGCGGGTAATCCACCCCCTGAACCCAAGTGAAGGGCCATTGGGCTTTGAGGACCCTGGCCTTCGCGATGGCGTCGTTGAACAAGGCGTCTGCGTTGGCGGTCCAGGCTGCCGGGATCGTCGGATTACCCGCTGTGGCAGCAAGGGTGTCGAGGTCGGCCTGAGTGGCGGTTTGGGCGCTGGCCAGCGCGTTACAATACACAAAAATTGGGCCGACCACTTTGTCCCAAACTTGCCCGGCAGGGATGTTGCACTCGGCGCCGCCGGCGTAATGGCCTGACGTCCAGTAGTCGAGCATGGTTGCTCCCATATGGCAGACCAAATCAATGCGGCTGGGGCCGCCGCCGAGGTATTCGTTGGCGGGATTGATGAACCAGATGCCGATGTGATCATTAATGCTGGACCAGCCATAGGCGGGAAGTTTGTACATTTCAGCACAGTAGCTGTATTTGTGCTCGACGGAATTCTTATAGATGCCCGTGGTCAAAATGCGTTGTTCTTTGGCATGAATAACCACCCCCGTGCGCAAGTCCTGGTTGTTGCACATGGGCATATTCCGGTCGGCGTCCACCGAGAGCCAGTCAAAACGCGAGTTGAGCTGGTTGATGAAACGGCTTTCGCCCTCGCCGGCGGCGGGGTAACTGGCGCCGTGGGAGTAAATGGCGTAAGTGTAAATGCCGCTGGAACCCCGCTCCATAGTGTAACGCACTTCAATGTCCATCCGGCCATTCACGCCCTTAATGGCAACCTCGGCCCGTTCGCCACCATTGGCTGCCGGGTCAATGGTGATGGCGCGGGTTACTTGCCCGGTTGGCCCCTGTTCCCAGATGCCGCCCGGGCCCATGGTTTCGACGCCGTGATAAACCAGCGACGTGATGTGGCTGTTGTATTTGCTGATGGTCGCGCGGAGGATGCCATTGTCGAGCGTCCACGAGTCGCCGTTGTCGATCACAGTTACGGGGGTGTTGATCGTGGCCATGGCGACCACCGGTGCAGCGTCAGCGGCATGCAACCTCGAGACGGACAGCGTCATGGCAATGAATGCAGTGGCAAGGGAACAGCACGCGCCGGACATTACGGATGTCTTCATGATGATCTCAGCTTGCTAAATCGTTTTTGCACTTGAAACACGGGCAACCAACGGGCCAGTAGAATGGCGTTGCCCGGGATGTGGTTGAAATAGACGCGATGCGCCTTGCTGGGTTACATGAATTATCGTCTGTTGCAAACGCTTCCATGTTTGAAAATTTCAGGTGGAATTTCCGTGATCGGCTGGTATTCCGGTTACGAAAAAAGCATTCGCCACCTTCGGTCTGCAAAATGATTTTACCGGATGCGGTGGGCAGGGGAAACTCGACGTACAACAGCAGCGGGTATCCGACCATGGTCAAGTCCACCCCGAATATCGGTTTGATGGCTGCCTGCTGGGCCACTTGCACAAATTCCACCGCCCCGTGCAGATTGCCCATCTCGTTTTGTTTGGCCAGATTCACCAATGCCGTAGGCGAGAGCGTGAAATCAAGGAACGTGCGATAGCTGCGGCAACGCAGCGGAACGTATGCCGTGACTTGTTTTGTGCACCTCGCCAATCACCACCAAATCCCATTGCACGGCCCGGACGCCCGCCTGCATGGCGCTGGCGAAATTCAGGGACGTGATGGCATTTTCATCGGCAAGGAACGGCGCGGGGTTGCCATCAGCCTGAGAGCGCGGTTAGGCGACGGAATCAAGAACGGTGGTAGGCAGGTTGAACTTTTCTTCCAGTTCCAAACTCCACTGTTTGCGGATGGACGCTGGACCAACGACCCACAGGCGCGGTCGCCGCTCGGCCCAAAGCTGGCAAAGAATGAGCGCGGCCTCAATGGTTTTGCCGAGCCCAACTTTACCGGCCAGGGTGACGCCCTTACTGGCTCGCGTTGGCCTCCGAGGTGGCGAGATTGCCAACCTCACTCTTGAGGACATTGACTGGGAAGGAGGGAGCGTCACCGTCCACGGCAAGACAGGTCGAGTCGACCAGTTGTCTTTGCCCCGTGAAGTGGGGCGGCCAATCGCCCCCAACTTGAAAGCGGGCCGGCACCAATACTTGGATTCCAGTGGCCTGTCCACTTTTTGGGAAACTTCAACGACAGCGCGATGTAGCCGCGGGCGCACGCTTCGCGCGTGTTCCATGTCCGGCCCTTTGCGAAAAGAGTTCGTTAGATTTTGCGGCCACCGGGAGTAGTATAATGAAGAATGGCCGTTATGAACGCGAATCAAATAGCTGCAACACACGATACGCGCGAGGATTTCCTTTAGCTGTACACGCGCAGCCCGTTCCGTTAGTGGCGACCGAGAACACCGTGCCATTGCCGTGTGTGCCGCCATACTGAGAGGCCCCGTACAGAGTATCTCCCGATAAAGTCAAACCAGCCCTTGTCTCGTAACCTTCGGTGAGGAGAAATGTATGGAGGGACTTAAAACCCATGCCACTGGTGTTGAGGGCAAACACCCCGCCGTAGCCGTTGGTGACGCCTGACTCGGCCGTGCCATACAGGGTGCTGCCCGCCAAAACCAATCCGTCGGACGACTCATCCATTAAACAAAATCGGTCTCTGAATGTTCTTTGAGAATACAAGACACTCTCACTTTCATTATCTGGCCCGACCAGATCAGGCTTATTTACCGGGTTTTGTCTCAATTCTTGTGGAACAGGCAGTAGATCCCACGTAAAAACCAAACCTTCAAAAAATTTAAAATATTCAAAACCTCCAAACGCCATTTCCAAGCCATCCATTCGTACGCCAGGAAACCGTGTGGTTTTACCCAGCACGATCGCGTTATGGGATTCGCGTGAATGATCTCAACATATAAAAATCCTGCTGAGCATCAATTTAATCCAGCCTGCAGCGGACATGTCGCTTAGTGTTCTCTCCGCCAATCTCACTTCTCCTAGATTCAATTAACGCCGTCGCCGATTGAGCGTCATCAGAAGCCCAAGTCCACCCGCCATTGCCAGGTAGGTGATACTTGGCTCCGGTGTGGGAACGATGGGTGTTCCCGCAACCATGTAGTTGTCCGGGGAGGAAAAATTGTAGTTGTTTGGAAAATTGCCCGTAACCAGGTTGTAGCCGATACCGGCGATGGAGCCATCGGCGTTGGTGCCGCCAGGCTCCGCGGAACTGATGTCAATGCCTACCAGATCTGGAAGCAAACTATTCGCTGAGCCAAGTTCGATTCCCACACCATACAGGACCAAGCCGGCGTTTTCCAGGGTCAGACCGGCGACGTTGGTCAACACACCAATCGTGGTGGCCGAACCATTGGCGAGGCTGATTTGATACAAATCGGTGCTGTTTGCGCTGGCGCCACCATCCGTGTCGTAAAGATTACCATTGGGTGCGAAGCGGATGTTCTGGCCTGAACTGCCAAGCAAGCTATTATTGAAGTTTCCGATCAGGGTGGCCTGTGCATTGGCCGGATTGATCGTGTAGAGCGCACTTTGCGTGGCGCCGTACAGTGTGCCGTTGGGGGCCACGGCCAATGATTCTATGCCACCGACGTTGAATGCCATGCTTGACAGCGTCGCGCCGTTGGTTACGTCCAAAGCTACGAGCGAGCTGGAATTAACAATGCCATAGAGTGTGCCGCCTGGGGCGGCGGCGATATCATTATAAAGTGTACTGCCCAGGTCGCCCAATTGCGTGAAGGCCCCGGTATCCAAGTTCAAGGTGCCGAAAAAATTGTCGCCCTGGTTGAACTCCAGCGCGTAGACTTGTTGGGCGGAAACGCCAGTGGGGAGCACACATATTCCAGCACACCAGCAACAGGTGATTAGGATGGTTCTCAATTTCCCGGTCGCCCAGCCGGGGCCAGCCAGTTGGTTTTTTGTCATAATTTGTTTATAAGTTCTGTTTTCGGATTCAGTCTGGCCGTAAAAATCGGTCAGGCCGGGGTGCCAATAAAAAAGAACAAAATAATTAGTAATCGGTCGCCCCCGTTTTTTTTAAAGCATAAATGTTGCCGATTTGTCGTAGATTCTTAAAAACCCTTGGGGGAGCGGCTGTTAGCGGCAGTTGAATGCGAATTGCCGGCTTCAGCTTGAGGTGAATATGTCCAGTACTTGTGCAACTGTGCCTTGTTAACGGATGAACCACCCCTGACCAGACATCCCACTTTGAAACGTGCTATCAATCGGAATTTCCCAATGGTACGGATAAACCTTGAGATTGCCAAATGCAGGGATTTCCTCTACATTCCTACCATGGACTTTGAAAATCTGACATCTGTTCAACTTCGCAAAGCCGCCGATCTTATAGAAAAAATCGCTGAACTCCAAAATGAACTCATTGCTTTAGGAGGCAGTGCAAGTGGAATACCCTCTCCTTTCAAATCACACCAAGCTGCTAAATCTGGTGGACGCAAAATGAGCCCAGCACACAAAGCTAAGATTAGGGCGGCACAGAAAGTACGCTGGTCAAAAGTCAAGACTGCCAAAACACAACCTACTGCGCTTAAACCAGCCAAGAGGAGGAAGATGAGTGCGGCAGGTAGGGCTGCCGTAGCGGCTGCGGCTAGAGCCAGATGGGCAAAGGTGAGGGCAGATAGGAAGGCCTAAGATTGTTGATTTTAGTGGGCATTCCAGTGCGGTTCCTTTCGGGGCTGCACTTCCTTTTTTGGACTGTGGTGAGGGGACGAATTTAGACTGATGCAATTGGACGCTTGCCCATATTGCGCATTTGCGAGTACGATCAGGCTTAGAAGGATATGCCATGACGGCCGCCCGACAATGTGAGTCAGATCACCCCTTTGCTCCTAAAAGAAGGCGACGAAGAACTTCCATCCCTCACCACTTTTATTTTCATCACACTATCCATCGCGTTTCCATGGAGCGGGACTTGCGACATGACGTTGCCGGTCGTGGCCTGAACATACTGGCATGTATCGTTCTCTTTGTTGCTGTCCTGGGTCTGGTGCTGTTTGGCTTATTTGTCATGTCGGGTAGGGTGCCGAATCCAGCGCCCACGAAAGGTTGCTGTATGTGGGCACCGTAATTTCCCGGCTATGGGCAAAACTGGGAAGAAAGCCTGACCATTGATTTTCTGTGGGAATGTGAGTGCAGTTCTTCAAATGGGGCTGCACATATTCTTTCGTGGCGATTGGATTTAGCGATTGCCCAACGGCTCTTGGTCCGCTTCAGTTTTCAAAGTCAACGGCGGGATGAATGTGAATGGGGGAGATGCGGGGATATTCAGGCTGAGGCTGGCGTGGTGTGTTGAGAGCTTGGTGCATTCTGCCAAATAACCATCGACTTGCTGTTCAGCGGCGACGGCGTGGCCATTTGCGGTCATTGCCCGGTAATTGGCTTTTTCCCATCGGGCCCATGCTTCATGGCCTGCCTCCCGGTTGCGACGCACCGCCCAGACCATATTCCGGCCATTCTTGTTGCGGTTCGGGACCACGGCTCGCCAGCCAATAGTTGGAGCCTCGTGGACAGCCCCAATGTTTCAGGGAATCAATTTTCGGCATGGTCCTTTCTCAACTCCCGTTCAGAGAACGGGATTTTTACTTATAATCCGCTGGCAGAGATGGACAAAAAGTTTTATGTTGAGGGACAATTACCATGAGCGATATCACCTTGTTGTTGGAATCGGTCGGGCGGGGTGAGGCAAAAGCCACAGAGGAATTATTTCCGCAGGTTTACGACGAGTTGCGGCGGTTGGCAGCGGTGCGGATGGCGGGCGAAGCTGCCGGGCACACCCTGCAGCCGACCGCGCTGGTGCATGAAGCGTGGCTGCAGTTGGTGGGCGATGGCAACCGGACTTGGAAAAATCGCGCGCATTTTTTTGCCGCAGCGGCGGATGCGATGCGGCGCATTCTCATTGACAACGCCCGGCGCAGGTCCGCCTTGAAACGGGGTGGTGATCAGAGTCGTGTCTCCTTCGAGAATCTGGAGATCAGCGCCAAAACGCCTGATGAACATGTATTGATGATTGACGAGGCGTTGCAATGGCTCGAAAACGAAGATGCCACCAAGGCGCGGATCGTGTCGCTTAAGTTTTTCGGCGGTCTGACGAATGATGAGGTCGCGGAAAGCACCGGCATGAGTTTGCGGACCGTGAACCGCGAATGGGTTGTTGCCAAAATAAAATTGTTTCGTTGGATTTGTAAACAGCGCGCATGACCGGCAAATCACAATTGGAAGAAGCGGTATGTTTCGCCGCGCTGAATGTGCCGGATCTTAACTTGCGCGTCCGCTTCCTGGACCGTGCTTGCGCGGGTGATGAACGTTTACGGGCGGCGGTGGAGGAGATGTTGCTGGCTCATGCCGATGCCGAGAATTTTTTTGCCAAGGGCCGGGCGGCGGTCGATATTCCAGAGCTAGACGCGCAGGCGGCGGCGGTGCTGAAGGAATCCAGCGGCAGCCTCGATTTTGCCGACGAGCAGATTGGCTGCCATGTCGGGCGCTACCGGCTGGTGCAAAAAATTGGCGAGGGCGGCTGTGGTGTGGTTTATTTGGCCGAGCAGGAGGAGCCGGTGCGGCGTCTTGTGGCGCTCAAGGTTATCAGGATGGGAATGGACACAAAAAGTGTCATTGCCCGGTTTGAAGCCGAACGGCAGGCGTTGGCGATGATGGATCATCCAAATATCGCGCGGGTACTCGATGCCGGCGCCACGCAAACGGGCCGGCCGTTCTTTGTAATGGAGCTGGTGCGTGGGACGCGGATCACCAAATACTGTGACGAAAATAATCTGGACACGATCCACCGACTGGAATTGTTCATCCAAGTTTGCCGTGCCATTCAGCACGCGCATCAAAAAAGCGTCATTCACCGCGACATAAAACCGTCAAATATTTTGGTGACCCTTCATGATGGCGTGCCGGTGCCAAAGGTGATTGATTTTGGCATCGCCAAGGCGACGGAGGGGCGGTTGACCGACAATACCTTCTTCACCACCTGTGAGCAATTTGTCGGCACGCCCGCCTACATGAGCCCTGAGCAGGCGGAGATCCACGGCCTGGATGTTGACACGCGCAGCGACATTTACAGCCTTGGCGTTTTGCTCTATGAATTGCTCACCGGCCGGACACCTTTCGATACCAATATTCTGATTAAGTCGGGCTTGGAGCAAATGCGGCGGACATTGCGCGAGGAGGAACCGCTACTGCCGTCAACCATGATAACGTCACTGGGGCCCACGGAGCTGATGCTCGCCGCGCGGCAGCGGCGTTCGGAACCTCCGAAACTGATTTCAGAAATCAAAGGCGATCTCGATTGGATTGCGATGAAGGCGCTGGAAAAAGAGCGCGCCCGGCGTTACGAAACCGCCAATGGCCTGGCCATGGATGTCCAGCGCTATCTCGACAGCGAACCGGTGCTGGCGCGTCCACCGAGCCGGTTTTACCGGCTGCAAAAGCTGGTGCGCCGAAATAAAATTGTTTTCGCCGCGGGTGGCGCCGTGGCGCTGGCGTTGCTCGCTGGCCTGGGCTTGTCCACCTGGCTTTTTTTCCGCGAACGCGAGGCGCTTCAACGCGAGGCCAGTTTGCGCTCCGAGGCAGAAGACCGCGCCAAGATCACGCAGGCGGTCATGCTCGTTAACCAGGAAAAATATGACGATGCTGATCAAGTCCTCAACCAGGTGCATTCGTTTCCAGCGAATCCAACTTTAGATTGCGTGTCTGCACTAAGATCTGTGGGCGAATGGCTGGCGCTGCAAGGACGCTGGCAACAGTCAGCAGAGCGTTACGCGGCGCTGCTCAGGATTGACAAACTTAACAACTTGGGCCAGATCGCTTTTGATTATCAGTCCTATGGTGTCGTGTGGGCGAAAGTCGGCGGTCGCGAACAATATGATTTGTTCCGGCAGACAGCGGTCACCAATTTTTATGAAACCCCGGTGAATGGTGTATTTATTGCCTGTCTTCAATTTGCCGCAACGAAGCCGCAGCTTGATCGGCTAAAGCCGATGGCGGATTATTTGGAAAGTCATTCCGATTCTCCGGCTCCGAACCACGTCTCGCAATGGATATTCATGCCCCTTGCCCTGTGGCACTATCGCATCGGCGATTACGCCGGTGCGTTTGAATGGGCCCAGCGTGGTCAGGAGCAAAAAAACAAATTTCCGGCCTGTGATGCCGACCTGCATCTTATCGCGGCGATGACCGATTTTCAACGCGGCCAGATTACGGAAGCCTGTGCTGAATTGGCGGAGGGCAGGCAGGAGATCGAAACTAAAACCCAAAGCGGACTGGAACACGGCAAGGCGGAAGCGGGCTATTGGTTCGACTGGGTTTTTGCCAGCGTGCTTTTCGAGGAGGCCAGGGCGTTGATTGCTTGCGATTCCCCTCCATCCAGATAGGAATAGTCCAACCTGACGTTTCCCGCGGGCCGGCAATCCGTTGTTTGTTACGGGGAATTTTCACGTTCAAAAATACTTAAATAATTTTGGCACATTAATACCAGGGCTTGCGCGTTGTATTAATGATAACCCAGATATGCCCAACCGATGCCAGCACTTTAGCGGTATTTTTTTTGTTTTTCTGCGTTTGCCGTTTTGTCCAACCCTTTAACCAGAAGTCACCAACCCCCAAAAAGCCATGCGAATCAATAAATTGTCACCAATCTTCGGCCTGCTATTGATGGCGGGTACATTCACTTTGAAAGCCGCGAACGGCGCGGACACCTGGAATTCCGCCGGCACGGCCACCTATTGGGGCGGCACCGGCTCCGGTGCCAACTGGACCGGGGCCAATACGCCACCCATCTCGGGTGACAGTTTGATTTTTGACGTGGATAACAGCGCGGGCTCGGCAGCATCAGATGTGTTGATAGATAATCTTACCCTCAGCGGAACCAATTCCTGGACGTTCACCAGCATCACTTTCACCGCCAATGCTCCCGCTTATACCCTTGCCGCCGGGACGGTGAATGGCCAGGGGCCGGGCGCCGGTTTCACCCTCGGGACCGCGACGGCGGGCACTGTGATCAGTCAAAACAGCGGCAGTACCGAGATTATCAAAGACACCATCGCCCTCGCGGCAGCCAATCAAACCATTGCGCTCAACGCGGGCGGCAACTTGTCACTGAACGGGTTGGTCAGCGGCGCGGGCGGCATTACTCTTTCTGGTTCCGGCACGCTCATCTTGACCAATGGCGGGACAACCGCCGTGGCGGCAGAGGGTTACACCGGAGCAACCATTGTCAACGGCGGCACGCTGGAGATTTTTGGCCCGAATGCAGCCACCGGCGGCATTTACAAAAGCAGCAGCCTGACGATTAATAATGGAGGGACAGCAATCGCTGGTCTGGATAACGCCCTGGCCGGCTCCGGCGGCACGCTTGGCGCTTTGCCGGTGACGATCAATGCGGGCGGCACCCTTACTTCATCAAGCATCGCCGATTCCGGTGCTGGCACTTCGACCCATATCCGGGGTTTGCTGACCCTTAACGGCGGAACCCTGGCCACCGGGGGCACGGGCGTTCAGCTCGCCTTCGGTTCTTGGGATTTGGATGACGGTGTGGCAGTTGGTGCCGCCACGGCCGCAACGTCCACCATCACCGCCATCAATGTGGTTCCCGACCAGAGCGGTGGAACGGTCTTCAATGTGGGGGTGAGCGGAGCCAACCCGGATTTGGATGTCCAAGGAAGTTTGATTCGTGGCACCAGCCAGGCCGATACCGGCATCATCAAGCAGGGCAGCGGCACCATGAACCTTGACGGCGTGAATACTTATACGGGCCCGACCACCATCAGCGGCGGAACTCTAACTATTACCAGCAGCGGCCAGTTGGGCGGAACCGCCGGGGCTTATGCGGGCGTGGTCACCAACAATGGCATCCTCAATTATAATGGCAGTGGCTCGCAGACTTTTTCTGGCGCGATTAGAGGCAGCGGCGCGTTGAACATCAATGATGGAGCGGTGACGCTGTCGGGAGTCAACACGTATAGCGGAGCCACCACCGTTGCCAGCGGGGCCAATCTCACCGTGATCTCGGGCGGCACCAGTATGAGCCCGATCACGATGTCGAGCGAAACCACTTTTTCTGAAAACGTGGCGGTTGCCGGCGGTCAATGGAACTTAACCAACAATTTGACATTCCAGGACAGCCAACCGGTTTTGGTGATCAATTTCTCCAATACTCCCAGCACCACCATCGCTCCGCTCAATATCAATGGAAACATCAATTTTGCCACCACCCTGAGCCTGATTATCAATGGCAACACGTTAATCCCTTCAGGCACGTATCCTCTGGTCGCGTGGACCGGTTCGGGTTCGGGCACTCCGCCGACCTCTGCCGGGGCGAATAACAACGTGACCATCAATTTGGTCGGTGTGACCGCCACGGTGCAGCAGAGTGGCAATACGCTTAATCTCGTCGTGTCCAGCGGCACTGCGCCGATAACATGGAATACCGGCTCGGGCAATTGGGACACCAGTTCAGCCAACTGGCTGGGGGCGCCAACTTATCATGACGGTGATGCCGTGACCTTCCCGGACACCTCCAGCTCCAGCCCCATCACTGTAACGCTGAATTCGACCGTCACGCCCAGCGCCGTCACCTTTACCAACAACGCCGAGAATTATGTTCTGTCCGGCACGGGGGGAATTACGGGACTTAGCGGTGTCAGTGAACTGGGTTCCGGCACTCTGACCATGAGCACGGCCAATACCTACACTGGCCCAACAATCGTTAGCAACGGCGTGCTCTCGCTCGATTTCACGCAACCGTCAGCGCCAGCGGGCGGCATCATCTCGGCTTCATCGCCCTTGACCTTGGGGAATGCTACGTTAGAGGTTTTGGGCAGTGCTTCCACGCCCAGCAGCCAGACTTTTGCCAGCACAACCTTTGCGGCGGGTAATGCCGTGATCAACTTTGGCAATAATAACAACCGGACCCTGACCCTTGGCGGAGCCATCACGGCGGCGAAGGGAGCGACGGTGGTAATCCCGCCCACGGGAGGAACGGTGATATCCTCCGTTTCAGGCGGGGCTGCGGGAGGCGTGCTTGGCACCGGCGTTGGCGCGAATGACACGGCGGGATTTGCGACCTTTGGAACTTCAGATTGGGCCAGTTCAAGTGGGGGAACGATCTTGGGTTTGAGTTCTGGAGCGGGTTATGTGACGACCATGGGTGGCACGGGGCAGGGCCAAAACCTGGATTTGCAGGCAGATTATACCGCCGGGGCCAACGTTGGCACAACGACGCTTCGTTTCAACACTCCGGGTGCTGACACGGTGAATGTTGGCGGCAAATGGATTGTCGTTAATGCAATTTTGGTGACGCCCAACATGGGAGCCGACAACACGTTCATCTGGAGTGGCACCGGCACTTTTGGCGGCGGCCAGTTTTTTGCAGATTACTCGACCGGTAACGCGCAGCAATTCTATCTCTGGCAGAACAATACCGCCGCTTACTTCTTTGACAATGGCGCCCTGGCCAACGGACGCAACAATTCGGGTGCGCCCCTGGCCTACATCCAAGCGGGTGTGGGAACAGTCGTGCGCGGTCCCAGTCTTTACAGCGGCTTAAGTTATTTGAACGGCGGTTACACCGTAGTTACCAACGACTCCTGCTTGGGGGTGGCCGCCACTGCGGCCACGGTTGTGATGAGCGGCGGCACGATTGTTGGCGGTTCGACAATATCTCTTGACAACGGCGGTCTGAATCCGCGTCCCGTTCAGTTGCTTAACCAGGGTGGCGGTCTTGCCGCCGCCGCGGGAACCACCCTGACGGTGGACGGCACGATTAGCGGTGCCGGTGGCACTGGCCCCCTGATTATTGGTATTCCCGCTTCGTTGGCGAATGGGACTGTGGCGGGCCTGCTGCCTGGCAGCGGTTCGGGTACCGCGAACACCACGCCAGTTTATGCCGCCGGCAAGGTGAGTTTAACTGGGGCCAACACTTATACCGGCGGTACGGTGCTTGACACCGGCATCCTGAATGTGGGCAGCGGATCGCTGGGCACCGGCGGCGTGACCTTCAACGGTGGCACCTTGCAGTGGAACAGCACCGGCCTGGATATTTCAGCGCAAAAAGTCACCATCAATTCAGGTGGCGGCACGCTGGACGTAAACGGGAAGACCATCACTTTGGCCAATTCGATTGGCAACGGCGGCAGCGGTGCGTTGACGGTGATCAATTCCGGGGCGCCGGGTGTGGGCGGCTTGTTTTTGAACGGCGGAGATTCTTACACGGGGGGCACAATCGTGGCGTCTGGCGCCGTCCTTGGCGGCAGCGGCACAATTTCGGGCAATGTCACCTGGAACGGCGGCTCCTACGCATTGTTGAGCAGCAGTTCGCTGCTGACGGTTTCCGGCGCGGTCACCTTGAACGCCCCCACGGTGAATGTCATTGCGTCCGGGTTGACTACGGGTGTTTACACCTTGTTGACCGCCACGGGCGGCTTCAGCGGCGGGTCAACGGTTAATCCGACCCCGGGCGGGACCGGCGTAATCGCCACCGGGTATGCCGGCACCGTTTCGATCAACGGCAACTCCATTATTCTGACGGTAACGCAATCGGGGGTGACCGAAACATGGACGGATGCCAATAGCGACCAAAACTGGTCGGAAGCGAACAACTGGAGTGGTTCATTCGTGCCGCATCGTCCCGGTGATGTGGCCACTTTTGGCACCGGCGGCGTGGGTCTGGCGGTAAATTTAAATCAACCCGAAACGGTGGGCGGGGTAGCTTTTAACAATGCCAGCTCCTACACCGTTGTCGGCGCCAACGCCCTGACCTTGGATAATTCCGGCCACGGGGCCGCGATTGGGGTGACTGCGGGCACTGCCAACGCCATCAACACGCCGGTTGCCTTGAACGACAATGTGACCGCCTCGGTAAACCCCGGCGATACGCTGACGTTGGGCGGGGCAATTGCCAATGTATCCGGTACGGAAACAGTGACGGTCAATGGCGGTGGTACGCTGGTTCTTTCCCGAGCCAACAGCTATGGTCCGTCCTCGGGCACGGTGGGCACCACTTTGGGCGGCACCACGGTGGAGGTG
>Ga0302319_10002192_pt1 | contig 42659 bp, 26 predicted proteins | sample Bog_T0_2_FD_203319 | JGI IMG/M metagenome (GOLD analysis project Ga0302319, IMG submission 203319) | Peat permafrost microbial communities from Stordalen Mire near Abisko, Sweden - Bog_T0_2 | ecosystem: Environmental > Terrestrial > Soil > Wetlands > Peat | place: Sweden: Abisko, Stordalen Mire...
TCGTCCTGGTCGGCCTCTGCGTGGTTGGTGTAGCAGACGTCGCAGCCCATGGGCAGGCCGAGCAGCTTGCCGCAGAAATGGTCTTCGAGGCCGGCGCGGGCGATCTGCTTGCCGTCGTAGAGATATTCGGGGCCGATGAAGCCGACAACGGTGTTGACGAGCATTGGGCGGAAGTGGCGGGCGACGGCATAGGCGCGGGCTTCGAGGGTCTGCTGATCTACTCCATGATGCGCGTTGGCGGAGAGTGCAGAGCCTTGGCCGGTTTCAAAATACATGATGTTGTCGCCGGTGTGGCCGTCAGCCCAAACGGCTCCGCGCTTCAGCGCCTGGCCGGCGAGGTGAGCTTCATTGAGGAGCGCGAGATCGACGCCGAAGCTGCGGTTGGCGGCTTCGGTTCCGGCGATGGATTGAAAGATGAGATCGACGGGCGCGCCTGCGTTGAGGGCCTGCATCTGGGTTGTGATGTGAGCCAACACGCAGCTTTGGATGGGAATGTGAAAGCGCTGGCGGAGGCTGTCGATCATGCGCAGCAGGCGCGCGGTGACGGAGACATTATCGCCGGCGGGGTTGATGCCGATGACGGCGTCGCCGGAGCCGAGAAGAAGGCCGTCGAGGATGGACGCGGCAATGCCTGCTGGATCGTCTGTGGGGTGGTTGGGCTGGAGGCGGGCGCTGAGGCGGCCTGCGAGGCCAACTGTTGTGCGAAAGCGCGTGACGACGCGGATCTTCTGCGCGGCAGCGATCAGGTCCTGCACGCGCATCGGTTTGCTCACGGCGGCGGCCATTTCCGGGGTGATGCCGGGGGCGAGAGCTTCGATGCGTTCCGATGTGGCTTCGTCGGAGAGGAGCCAGTTGCGCAGTTCGCCCACGGTGAGGGAACGCACGGGAGCGAATGCTTGAGCATCGTGCGTGTCGACGATGAGGCGTGTGACTTCGTCGGATTCGTAGGGGACGACCTGCTCCGAGAGGAAGTGCGAGAGCGGCAGGTCGGCCAGGGCGTATTGCGCCGCAACCCGCTGCTCGGCCGATTCAGCGGCGATGCCGGCGAGTACATCGCCGCTGCGCAGGGGAGTTGCTTTGGCAAGCAGGTCGCGCAGATCGGGGAAGGTGTAGCGATTGTTTCCGATGGTGTGAGCGAAGGCCATGCGCGTTGAGACCAGCGTATCCGAATTGCGCGATTACAGGCGAATCCGGAGGGGGGTGTCGAGCCCTGAAGGAGGGACTCCAGGAGTTCCGATTGAGTCGGGCAAGTCATGGCTGGCTTTTTCTTGCTGCATTCCCTCAGGGGCTATTGATTCCTGCAAAAGAAATGTCCGCGCACCGTCCCGGGACTCCGGAGTTCACACGTGGAATCCGCTTTCCCCACGCTGAAGCGCGGGGCTAATGAACACTGCGCCTACGGCGCGGCTGCTAGGACATTACTTATACAGCAGTCAATAAAGCCCACGTTCATTTTTTGTGGCCCTTTCGGCACGCGACCCAGAGGGTGCCCCGGTCGTGCCCTTTCAAAGCACCTAACGTTTGGCTTAATCAGAGGTTCCCTACGGAGCTCTTTTCGCGAAGCGGAAGTTTTGGATGCGGTCGGCGTCGAGGATGAAGCCGGAGATGTGGCCGGCGGGGTCGCGGGTGAAGGTGATTTTGCCGATGTCGCCGACGAAGACGTCGTGGATGGCGGGGCGCAGGGCGTCGGGGTTGTGCTTGAGGCGGATTAATATAACCGATCGGTTCTGGACGACGATTCGGTAGACGGGGTCGATCTCATCGCTCACATAGGCGCCGGCATATTCGGCCAGGTCCGCTTCAGTCGGGGTGAAAGCAATCACTTCAAAGTTCTCCGGCTTGCCGCCGGCGAAGATCTTTTCCATGCGGCGCGGTTTGCCGCCCTCGGAGGCGATGAAGCGGAGGTCGATCTTTTCTCCCCAGGGCTCATCGGCGACGTGGAAATGCGCGGGGGCGAACTGCACGAGCTCATGCCAATCGTCGCGGTTGACGTCAAGCAGGAGTTTGCCGTTCTTGACGATGACTTCTGCATCCTGGTCCATGCCGTCCCAGTAATCTCCGGCGATTGCGGTCATCTGCTCCGGCGTGAGTGGAATGGGCGTCGACGAAGCGGGGGGCGGGCTGGAAGGTTTCGCAGCGGGAGCGGATTGAGGGGCCTTGAAGTCTTTGGCGAGGACGATGTCGGCGACCTTGCGCACCAGGCCGCTGGGGTCGGTGTCGGCGAAGTTGCAGAGGACGGAGGCGGAGAAGTGCTGCTCGGGGAAGCGCGTCATGTCGGAGCGATAGCCGGCGTCGCCGCCCGAGTGATCCACGGTTGGCAGGCCCCTGTATGCGCCGATCTCGAGGCCAGAGGCGTAATGCTGCAGTACACCGTTGTTTAGCTTGTCTCGATGGAGCATCCGCTCGATGATGCCCGGGCCGCCGACGCGGGGATGGTAGAAGTTTTCATCCCAGAGCTGAAGGTCTTCGACGGTGGTGTGCAGACTGGTGGCGCCGGCGGTATCAAAGTTGGTGAGATTCATGCGGAAAGGCTTGCCGGGGCCGGCTTGCTCATAGCCAAGGGCGTCGTGCTTGATGATTTCCTCGTGGTCGTCGCGGAAGTGGGTGTGGGTCATGCCCAGGGGCGCGAAGATGTTTTCGGTGGTGAACTCGCGGAAGCTCATGCCGCTCACCCGGCTGACGATGACCGCCAGCAGGGTGAAGCCGGTGTTGGAGTAAAGGAATTTCTCGCCCGGCTTGTAGTTGAGGTCTTTCTGGCGGGTGACGACGGACATTACGTCGGCGTCGGTGATGAGGTCCTGCGAGTAGCGCCAGCCAGCGTACTCAAGCAGAGTCCACTGATCACGCAGGCCGCTGGTGTGGTGCATCAGTTCGCGGAGAGTGATGGGCTGACCGAAAGCGTGCAGTTCGGGGATGTACTTGTGCACATCGTCGTCGATGGAGAGCTTGCCTTGCTGTTGGAGCAGGAGGATGGAGAAGGCGGTGAACTGTTTCGACATGGAGGCTACATGGAATACCGTGGCGGGAGTGATGGGCACGTCGTCATTGAGGTTGGCCATTCCGTAGCCGTGTTTGTAGACGATCTGGCCGTCCCTGTAAACGCCGAGGGCGCAGCCGGGGGAATCGGGTTTGTCCCATTGCGCGAAGATCTGGTCGATTTGGGAGGTGGTGTTGGGCGGGAGCGATTGGGTGCGGGCCGGGCATGCGCCGAGAAGGACGGTGGGCAGAATGAGGAGCGCGGGGGTTCGGTTCATTGTGATTCTCTTGGGGCGTGGATTGCCGGGATTAAGCGACCCGGACAATTTTCACAGGATGAGGGCGGGTGCGCAAGCGCGACACGGGGTCAGGAGACGGATTCGCAGGTCTCAGAACCTGTCTAAAAACCGAATTCAAGGGTGGCCGGTTGAGGTTTGTGGCCTCCCACCCATTCGCAAAAAACGCGAATGGATGGGGCACGATGCGTTTGTGCCGGGTTCGAGGTGGGCAAATCCGAGTTTATAGACAGGTTCTCAGAGGGTAGATCTGGGGCACCCAGCGTTTGAGCTTCGAAAAGGCCGATTACGACTTGATGGAGGCGGCGCGGGCGGAGACGCCGCTTAGCTCGGCGGCGCGGGCTTCGGCGTAGGCGGCGGCGCCTAGCTGGGCTGCGCGGGGTTCGAGGATGATGCGGACGGGCATGTGGATGAGCAACTGGCTGAGACGGCCCTTGTCGGTGAAGGCTTTCATGAAGGTGCCGTCTTTGAGCTTCTCGATGATGCGCGGGGCAATGCCGCCGCCGACGTAGAGGCCGCCGACGGAAAGCACCTTGAGGGCCAGGTTGCCGGATTCCGCGCCATAGGCGGAAACGAACATGTCCAGCGCCTTCTCGCAGATTTCGCTCTTGGCGGTGAGGGCCATTTCGGTGATGACGGAGTTGGGGTCGCCGACCGCGGCTAGCTTCGCGGTGAGCCAGGCGGGCTCTTCCATGCCGCGGACTTCGCGCAGGAACTCGTAGATGCTGGTGAGGCCCATGCCGGCCACGACGCGCTCGAAGCTGACGCGACCGTTGTATTTCTCCTTTAGGTAGCGGAGCAGGTCGATTTCGTCTTCGTTGCGCGGAGCGTAGTCGGTATGGCCGCCTTCAGAGGGATAGGGGATATGGGTGCGGCCGTTCCAGATGAGCAGGCCCTCGCCGAGGCCGGTTCCGGCGGCGATGAGGGCGCGGTTGCCGATCTGGCTCGCATCTCCTTCGGAGAGCGTGTAAATCTGATCCGGGGCGAGCTCGGCGACGCCATAGCCGTTGGCTTCAAGATCGTTGATGAGGAAGACGTGCTGAATGTCGAGGCCGGCGGAGAGTTCGCGGCTGTCGAGGGTCCAGGGCAGGTTGGTCAGGCGCAGGCGGCCGTCGCGAACCGGGCCGGGGACGCCGAAACACGCGGCGGTTACCTTGTCCGCGCCCAGGAATTCTTTGACGATGACCTCGAGGCCGGGATAGTCCCTGGCCTTGTAGACCTTGTCTCGCGCCGCTTTGAGCTTGCCATTGGTAAAGTCATACAGCGCCAGATCGACCTTGGTGCCGCCTACGTCTCCTGCCAGAATCATCGTTCTCTCTCCAAGAACCCACAGCCTTCCCCGTCTGTTGCAGGCAGAAGCGCGGCCGCAGCCTTATCCAGAATCAGCGTAAGTATACCGCTTGAGGGCCAGATAAGTTGGCTGGGCAGGCGGTCGACATCGCGTGGTCCGGTGAGAACTTCATTGAGGGCGGCGGCTTTATCGGCGCCGGCGATGAGGAAGAAGACGGAGCTGGCGTGGTTGATGACGGGCCAGGTGAGGGTGATGCGCCAGGAGTCTTTCTGCTGGGGGACGTGGTTGGCGACGGCCAGGCGGGTAAGTTCGTGGAGGGCGGCGGTGTCCGGGAAGAGCGAAGCGGTGTGGCCGTCGGGACCCATGCCGAGAGCGACGAGATCGAAGCGGGGGCTCTCGGCGCCTTCCAGGCGAAAACTCGAGCGCAGCTCGGACTCGTAAGCCGAGGCGGCGTTTTCGGGCGAGAGCTCTCCCTGAATGCGGTGAATCTGCTCGGGCCTGAGGGGTACGTGGTCGAGCATGGCTTCGCGGGTCATGCGGTAGTTGCTGTCGGCGTGGCCGGGAGGGACACAGCGCTCGTCGACCCAGTAAAGGTCGAGCGAATCCCAGGGCATGTGGTTGCGCCAGTGCTCGTTGGGATCGGCGAGCAGGGCGAAGGTGGTTTTGGGCGTGGAGCCGCCGCTGATGGCGATGCGGGCGCGGCCGCGAGCCTGCACGGCTTCGGTGGTCATTTCAAGGAAATACTGTGCCGCACGGCGGGCCAGGGCCGCCGGGTCAGGCTCCACGTAGTATTTAATCTTCATTATTATTGAACGCGCGCGCATTTATGCTCCTGTTCTCTAAGTTACGCGAAACGCATCACGATGACATTGAGATGCGGGTTTATTGATTTGGTTTCAGTGGGGAGAAACCCGCAGGATGAGTCGTGCGGCGGGCTTGCCGGAGGTAGCGGTGGCCTTCGGCCGCTGAAAATCATGTTGTGTGAGAGGGACCTTAGCAGCGGGCCGTTCGCGGGCGTTGGCGATGGTGCCTGTCCAAAACGACTTCGGGGCTAAACAGGCTTCGGAAAAAGGCTCCTTTTCATGCTGACTTCTTGAAGAGCTTCCCGCAGGGGCTGAAACCCACGCTGATTCTATTGCATTTGCGGCCCGACTAAAGTCGTGCCCTTGTTACAAAGCTATCGGGAATCCTGGCGATAGAGAGTTTTTCCGGAGCCTGTAAAGCCGGGAGTAAAGATTCGACTTGTTCCAGTGGCCTGAAGGCCACTGCTCCCTCCGCTATGGACAACTGAATGCCGCACACGGTGGCTAGATCGGATTGAGGGTTATGGCGGGACTCGTTGGCGGTCAGTTGAGCAGATTACCGCCCCAGGTAATCGCGGTACTGGGTTTCGAGGATGCCGGCGGCGCGGGCCAGGACTAGCTTGGAGACGTTGTATTGGTAAAGGCTTTCGACCAGGTTGCTCTGCGCGGCGGCGAGCGTGGCCTGGGCGGTGACGAGAGGAAGATTGTCGTCGACACCGGCGTTGACGCGGTCGGTTTCGTCGCTCAGTTCGCGGGTGGCGAGGTCGACGTTGGAGCGAGCTACCTGGACGAGCTGCTGGGCGGCGTTGACGTCGAAGAGGGCGGAACGGACCTGCTGGTCAATGTGGTTGCGGAGGTCGGCGAGCTGGTTCGAGATGGCGTCGAGTTCGGCCCGCGAGGCTTCGTTGTCGCCGCGCAGTTTGGCTTCGCGGAAGAGCGGAACGCTGAGCGTGCCCTGGGCCAGGAATGTGCCGTGGGTGCCGACGCCGGTGACGGTGTCGGTGGTGTAGTTGCCGTTGAAGGTCAGCGTTGGCAGGCGCTGGCTGCGATAGGCGGCGTGGATGGCCTTGAACTCGACGGCCTGGTTCTGCAGGTTCTGGTAATCCTGCCGGCTCTTGTATGCTATGGCGCGGACTTCTTCAGGGGTTTGCGTGGCCAGTTCGCTGTAGGGGGCGGGATCAGTGAGGGCGATCTTCTGGCCGGGCGCAATGCCGATTTCGCGCTTGAGCAGGATGAGGTCTTTTTCCAGGGTAGTTTCTGCGTCGATGCGGATCTGCTGCTGCGACTGCAACTGGACGCGGGCGCGGAGTTCGTCGAGATTGGCTACGGTCCCGGCGAGGTGGGCTTCGTGGGCGTGATTGAGCAGGACCTGGTCTTCGGATTCGAGGGCCTTGGCGTTTTCCACTTCGCCGGCGGCCGCGATGGCGTGGAGATAGGCCGTGGCTACCTGTTGGACGACCTCGCCGCGGGCGGACATTTTGGCGAAATAGGCGGAGCGTTCGGCGGCGCCGGCGGCTTTGTATCCAGCGATGACCGGGCCGGAGAAGAGCGTCTGGCTGAATTTAATCTGGCCCTGGGTGAGAGTGTCTTTGGTGATTTCAGAGAAGCCGGCGGGAGCCATTCCACTAGGGAAAAGGGATTTGAATTTACCGATAACGCTTGGATTGAAGCCGAGAGCGGCGAGGTTGTGCTGGTAGACGCCGGTTGAGCCGGAGAGGATGAGGGTGGGCAGAAATTCCTGGAGGGCTTCGTTCTTCTCTCCCTTGAGCGTCTTCTCGCCGTTTTCGGCTTCTTTGAGGCCGAGGTTGTTCTTGAATCCGAGCGCTATGGCTTCATCGAGCGAGAGCTTGAGAGTGTCGCTGGCGGCAGGTTGAGAGGTGATGCTGCCGTAGAAGGCGTTGGTGGCGGAGGAGGGATTGGGAGCCTGAGCACTTAGAGGCGCGGCGGCGAGGAACAACGCCAGTCCGGCCAGCAGGACCGCCAACCGCGGGTGAAAATGGGGTGCTCGATTCACTAGCATTCATTCTCTCAGATGTTTGGGCGAGCGGGCGGGATTCCGGGATGAGTGAAAAAGGTGGAGCCGGCGGCAGGAGAGGACGGAACGGAGAGGCCTTGAACTGGCCGCAGTTCACGGAGTTACATATCCGTGGACCGCCAGACAGCAAGAAGATCACTAAGAATCTGTCCAAATACCGAGTTCAAGGAGGGCCGGTTGAGGTTTTGTGGTCTCCCACCCATTCGCAAAAGACGCGAATGGATGGGCACGGAGTGTTTGTACCTGGTTGAAGATGGCAAATCGCAGTTCTTGGACCGGCTTCGTGAGTTTTCAGGGTGCGAAACGCCGCCTTCGAGAACCACTATCGCTCGCGCAGACGGACGAGGGCAACTCCCTGGCGAGGGAGTGTGAGGTCAATGTTGGCTCTTCCGGCTTTGACCTCTACGGGGTGATTCGGCGCCGTCTGTTCTAACGCGCCGGCCTTTTCAAGCTGCTGGGTTTGCTCCGGGGTTGGATGTGCGGGGCTGCCCATTTGCTGCCAGGCGCGGTAGGCGTTGCTGTGGGTTTCGTCTACGCGGAATTCGGAGGCGGTGACGGATTTGCCGCGCAGGCCGTCGATGGTGAAATGGATCTCGGCGGGCGGGGCGGGGACGTCGACGTCGTGGTAGTTCCATAGCAGGACGTCGACTACGCGGCCGTTGCGGGTGGCTACGGCGTTTACGTCGGGACCGGCGGTTGCGCTGTGGGCGACGATGTCGTCCAGCGCGAGGGCGCCGCTGCTTTCGGTGGCGAGCCAGCCACCGGATGAATCCTGGCGGGGAGCGCCTAGCATCCCGAAGAGGCGGAAGACGTTGAGTACCGGCTTGTCGATGCCGTTGGTGGCGAGTTCGCGGAATCCGGCGAAGGCGGGTTGATCTTCAAACTCGAAGGCCCAGGTGACGGCTCCTTGTACGGTGACTCCATATTTGCGGGCGAGTTCATAGGTGCGCATGGTGGCTTCGGCCACGCTTACGCCGTAGAGCGGACCGTTGCGATAGCCGTTCTGGCTGCCCTGGCAGGCGGCGCAGCCTTCGGGATCGCTCTCGCCGAGGATGATGGGGGTGTGCTTCCACTCCGGGTAACTGCTGATGACCTGCATGCCGCGCTCGGCGGCGCGAAGCTGGGCTCCGACGTTCATTACTACATGTCCATCGACGAATTTCGGGCTGCCTTTGGGGTGGTAGCTGATGAAGTCGAGAGGCGCGCCGGTAGCGCCGGTGGCGGCATTGACGCCGTAGGCGCAGTGCTCGAGAAACTGGCGCAGAAACGGCTCGGAGTGGGCGCTGACGCCGGTGGCTTCGGGACCACCGATGCGGGCTTGCGGGAGAGCTTCGCGGATGGCGGCGGCGGTGAGATCGTAGAGGCGGTCGTACTCGGCGGGAGTGCCGTGCCAGTAGCCGATGTCGGGCTCGTTCCAGACTTCCCATAGCCAATCGGCGGTCTGGATGCCATAGCGGTCGTGCAGGTGGGCGGCGTAGGCCTTTACGAGCGCGGACCATTTGGCTTCGTCCTTGGGAGGGTAGGTCCAGCCGGTGAAGATGTCGCCCTTGGGAAAGGTGTGGCGATAGGGGTCGGGATGGGTGGAGAGCGCCTGGGGCATGAAGCCGATTTCGACGAGGGGATGGACGTGGGCGGCGACCAGGGTGTCGAAGATGCGGTCTGTGAGGGAGAAGTCGTAGACCGGGGTTCCGTCGGGCTTTTCGGTGTAGACGTTGGTCGATCCCCACTTGGGCGAGCCGTCGCCATTGCCGGTGGTGAACAGGTTGTGGGGGCGGAAGTAAACGGGGACGGGGCTGAGGGCGGATAGCTCGCCGAGAAGCTTCTTTCCGTTGGGGGCGTAGAGGTAATTGGGCTCGTCTGCGCCGAAGAAGTTCCAGATGGGGGTGTAAGGGCCGGTGGGGTGGGCGGCGTGGACTTGAATCGAGATCTGGGACTGGGGCTGGATCGCTGGGGCCTGCGCACCAGCGGCGGTTGCGGAGGCGAGAACAGCGGCTACGAGGCAGAAAGGCGGCCGGATGCGGAGAAATCCCATGCCGTTTACCTTAATGGATTGGAGCGGCGTGGACGGAGATTGTTCGCAACAAAAAGCCCCCAGCGCGGGGCAGAGGGCTTTGTGTGTAAGAAGACAGCGACGGGGCGGGATTTACTGAGGCTTCTTTTCGTCCTTATCCTTGTCGTCGTTTTTGTTCTTGCTGTTGGGCTTCGCAGGAGGGGTTTTGCCAGGAGCGGCTGGTTTTCCGGCTGGTTCTTCCATTGGCTTCGCCTCGGGTTTGGGGACAGGCGCCGGGGCAACTCTGGCGGCAGGTAAAGGCCTTGCAGTTGGAGGCGGAGCAACGGCGACGCGGCCGGGCAGAGCCCTGACTGGCGGAGCCTGCTTCACTGGCGGCTCAACTGGCCGAGCGCCGGGAGTGGCCGCGACTGCCTTGCCCTTCTCGTTGATGAGTACCGGCCGCGCAACATTGACTTTCACGGGGCGGGCGGGCGGGTGACCGGTGAAGGACTGAGGCGTGGGCCGGGGCGCGGGGGCAGCCAGGACCTGGGAGTGTTGATAGAGATTGACGTTGACTGTGACGGCGGCCCGTGCGACAGGCCTCCCGGCGGCAAAGTCGTCGTTGCTGACCGCGGTGATTACGGTGCGATTGACGTAAGTGACGTTGACCACGTTGATGTTCACATACGTGGTTTGCACGTGGATGCGAGGGGCTTCAACGATGTTGGTGATGTTGACCACGTCGATGTAGTGAGGGCTGCAGGGATACCAGGGCCGATAGGCCTCGCCGGGACCGAGCGGGAACCAGGCGGAGATGCCGGGCTGTCCGCCGGCAAAGACCACCAGCGCGGGAGACCAGACGGGATGCGCTGCCGGGGGTCCGGGAACCCATCCCCATCGCCCGTTATACGAGACCCAGCGGCCATAGTGGAAGGGCGCGTAGCCCCAGGACTCGTCTTCGACCCAAACCCAGCCCCAGGGTACGTGGTTGATCCAGTGGCCATTGTGGTAGGGCGCCCAACCGGCTTGCACGTTGTTGGGATACCAGACGGGGCCGTAGGGGCTTGCGGGATCCCAGGTGCCGGCGGCGTCGAGTTCGTATGCTCCCGGAACTTCAGGGCTTACATAACGATAAGAGGCGGCGTTTGCAATCTGCTCATCGCGATGAAAGCTCCAGGTGTCCAAGGGATCCCAGTCCGCACGGGCAAGCCATTGCGGATATACGGGATTGGAGCCTACCAGCTCCAGCGCCTGATTGGAGACGATGGGCTGCTCGAAATCGCCGGCCCCGGTAATCAACAGGTTGACGCCGAAGGCGGAGAAAACGGCGGCAGAGTTCTCCGGGACCACGTCGACGCGGAACTGGCCGGGAGTGGAAAGGGTGGAACTGCCGCTCGGAGTGTTGACGTATATCGACTGCCCGTCCCATAAACCCCGCGAATTGACGTGAATGGATCCCTGGGCGACGCCGAAGTAGAGACCCTGGGGGGTGGAATCGACCAGGCTGACGTCGGTGTTTGGTCCGATACGGACGAAGGTCTGGCCTACTTGAATCTCCGCCTGGCCGTCGGAGTCGGTTACGATGCGGTCGCCGGGGCCGAGCGGGAGGTTGGGGAAGGCCTGGCCGAAGTCGTCGGAGCCCGAAGGCTGAAAGGAGACATTGCCGGTGATGTAGGAGAGCCGGCCCGCCTGGGCGGGCGGATCAGGCTGCCCGTGAGCAGGTAGAGAGGCCAGCGCAAGCAATGCTGCTGCGCTTGCCAGAAGAACTTTTCGAATGGAGGAGGGAGCAAATTGACGCATGCGTTCAGGTCCTTTCGTGTGACGCTCAGGTTTTATTCCGAGAGAGCCGGGTTATACTGCCGAAATTCGGAAACCAGGCCGGGGAATCAGGAAACCAGGCGTGTTGTTAGATGCGGAAGCGGGTGAGCCAGAGAGACTTGTCACAGTTTGCCTCGCAAGAGCGAAGCCCGCCATTGTGGATATTAACCCCGGTTGGCGGGGAAAGTGGCAGATTTATCGTCAACAGACGGTGATGGCTGCATTTCACTATAGAGCGGGCAGGTCTCGCTGGTGAAGATCGAGTTCGGCGCGATTGCAGGAACCTTTGCGGGCATCGGGGCGTATAACAGGGCAAGAGGGCGAGAGCCATGGTGCGAAACGGGATGCGGAAGGCAACAGCTTTGCTGGCAGGGCTGGGGTTGATTGCCGGGATGAGCGGATGTTTCAGGGTGCATGTGGACAAGGACGCGAACGGCGAGGACAAGAATGTGCAGGTTGATACTCCGTTTGGCGGGGTGCATGTGAATACCAACCAGATATCGGCGTCGGACCTGGGATTGCCGGTTTATCCGGGTTCCAAGCAGGTGGCGGACGACGACAAGCACAAGTCGGCCGACGTGCACCTTGGCTTTGGGGAGTGGGAGCTGCGGGTGCGGGCGGTGAGCTATGGCACCGGCGACACGCAGGACCAGGTGGCGGCCTTCTACAAGAAAGCTCTGGGAAGATATGGCGACGTGATTACCTGCGAAGGGAAAACGCCGATGGGCACGCCCACGGCAACTTCAGAAGGGCTGAACTGCGCGGACGACGGCAACGGCAATGGCATCCACATAGACCACAAGGATTATGGAACCAGCGACACCAGTCTGGAATTGAAGGCCGGCTCCAAGCGGCATCAGCACATTGTGGGCTTTGAGAACTCAAAGAATGGCGAGACGCGCTTTGCCCTGGTGGCGCTGGATTTGCCCGCGGGGATGGACAAGAGCTCAGGAAAGAGCGACTAGGCCGACCATTGAATAGTGCATCCCGATCGAAACCCGGCTCAGGCAGGGCTCCCATGGACGAAAGATTGTGGGCACGGTTCGGAGGAAGGCTCGAAGATGCTGGTGAGTGAAGCGCAAGAGGAAGTTCGCAGCGTTTTCGTGGGGGGCTTTTGGGGACAGCTTGTCTCCTCGGTTCTCTGGCTGACATCCGCGGCTCTCGGAACATGGGTGAGCCCGAAGGCTGCAATCATCGAACTGGTGTTTGGCGGATTCTTCATTTTTCCAGCGACTCAATTGCTTTTGCGCTCGAGCGGCGGCCCTTCTTCTCTGAAGAAAGAAAACCCATTGGGATTTCTCGGCATGCAGTTGGCATTTACGCTTCCCCCTTGCATGCTGCTGCTGGTACCGGTCACCGAGTTTCGTCTAAACCTCTTCTATCCCGCGCTTACAATCCTCCTGGGCGCACACTATATCCCTTTTACTTTTCTTTATGGAATGCGGATGTTCATTCCGCTGAGCGCGATTCTGATTGCCGGGGGTGTTGCAACTTTCTATCTTGCGCCGGGGTCGTTCAGTGCGGGCGGCTGGTTTGCGGGCGTGACACTGTTCGCTTTCGCATGGATGTTACGCGCTTCTGTCCGGGCTTATCGAAGAGCGTAGCAATCGGCTGCGTTGTTGAGGCGCCAACTTTCCTGAAGAGCTTTCGGTTTTTTGAGAACACGGCTGGAACTCGAATGACCTACAATTCCAGGAAACAGAACGTATACCCCCGTTGCCATCGGAGATCCCATGCCAGTGAGAATATCTCGTCTTGCGCCCCTGGCCTTTTTGGCCGCGGCACTTGTTCTCCATGCCGCCGACAAGACCAAAACACCGCCTTCAGCGCCTGCTGCTACCGATCCTTATGCGGAGGTGCAGCCGGCCACCGAGACGCTGGATTTGAATATGTACCAGCGAATTCGCGACGAGGGGCTGAACCACTCGCACGTGATGGAGTTCGCCACGGCGCTGATGGATGGTATCGGTCCAAGGCTGACAGGCTCGCCCAACCTGGCCAAGGCCAACGCGTGGACGCGCGATACGCTGACCAGGATCGGTCTTGAGAATGCACGTCTTGAAGACTGGGGCGAGTTCGGCCTGGGCTGGCAGCAGTTGAACACATGGGCGCGCATGGTGACTCCGGATACGGCGGTGCTGATTGTGCAGGCCACGCCGTGGTCGCCCTCCTCGCCGGGGCCGGTCACTGGCGATGTGGTGTACGTCAATATTCAAACGGAGAAGGATTTCGATCAGTACAAGGGGAAGCTGGAAGGCAAGGTTGTGCTGTTCGGGGCCATGCGAGAGGTTCCTGCGGCGGACAAGCCGCTGTTCGAGCGCTACTCGGACAAGGACCTCGAAGAAATTGCGCAGTTCCCGGTAGCCGCCGGCAATGCCGGGCCTGGCGGACTTCCGCCGGAGATGCAGGCGCGGCTGCAGGAGCGCTTGAACCGGCTGCGGCTGATCGACAGTGTTGCCAAGTTCTTTGCCGACGAGAAGGTGGCCGCAGTGATCGAACCGAGCCGCGACGGGAAGAACGGCGGTGGGTCAGGCGGAACATTATTCGATGACAATGGAACTGCGCTGGGACGCGCGCCCTATATCGCTGAAAAGCGCGTAAAGGTGCCGGTTGTGGTGGCCGCGATCGAAAGTTACGGGCGCCTCTTCCGGCTCATCCAGAACCACGCGCCGGTGAGCGTGGAGATCAACGTCGACACCAAGGTTACGGGAGAGCACGAGCATGGCTTCGACACGGTTGCCGAGATTCCAGGCACCGATCCGAAGCTGAAGGACCAGGTGGTGATGGTGGGCGGGCATCTGGACAGCTGGATTGCGGGCACGGGTGCTACCGATAATGGCGCCGGAACCGTGGTGGCGATGGAAGCGGTGCGGATCCTCAAGGCGCTGGACGTGAAACCGCGCCGCACCATCCGCATCGCGCTATGGACGGGCGAAGAAGAAGGGCTGTTCGGCTCCAAGGGGTATTGCACGATTCACTTTGGCTCGGCAGCGACTTCGACAGAGCCGGACCAGATGCAACTGCCGGAGTTCATGCGGAGAGCCACGGGACCACTGACGGTGAAACCGGAGCAGAAGCTCATCTCAGCCTATTTCAACGTGGATAACGGCACGGGCAAGATTCGCGGTGTCTACACGCAGGGCAACGCGGCCATTGCGCCCATCTTTGCGCAGTGGATTGCCCCTCTCAAAGACCTGGGAGTAACCGCGATCACCAACCGCAACACCGGCGGCACCGATCACCTGAGCTTCGACGCGGTGGGCATCCCCGGCTTCCAATTCATCCAGGACATGCTGGACTACGAGAGCCGGACGCACCACTCGAATGAAGACGTGGTGGAGCGGTTGCAGCCTGCGGACCTGAAACAGATCGCTACCGTTGAGGCCATATTTCTCTATAACGCCGCGCAGCGCGACCAGATGCTGCCGCGCAAGCCGCTGCCGCAACCCGACATGGAACAAAAGAGGCGGGCGCCTATCGAGGGAATATTTCCGGGCGTCGTTCCGGCGGCGGATGGGGATAAGAAGTAGCGGTTGGATTCGATCTGCGATGAAGCGAGTCCGCACTGGAAATGAATTGCGCCGGAGCGGATTTTTTTCGGTGTAATTGCGCATTACAGAAATCGCGGATGGCTGAGGTGCGGGCGACTCCGGATCCGAGAGAGGCGGTCAGGGTGCGAGAGAGGCTGCCCGGAGAGTGGTTGTCCGCCCGCTCATGCCCGGCCCAATTGAGTCCGGTGTCTGCTACACTTGTCAAAGCGCAATCAAGGGGGAAACGCGCCAGGCCGCGCCCCAGCGATACGCTTCCGCAACCCATGTTCGGGGAGTGGCTCAGCCTGGTAGAGCACCTGGTTCGGGACCAGGGGGTCGGAGGTTCAAATCCTCTCTCCCCGACCAATAAAATCAATAACTTACATCCGTTTCCGGCCCGCCTTCGGACCCAACGTAGACGATTCTGTAGCGGTCAAAGCCTTCAGGATCAACGAATGGGTTTACGACCGTGTCGCTTTATGCATCTTCGCGCAGGCTACTAGTGGGTAAAGTCGTTCGCATCCTGAACAGGTAACTCGGAGATATTGCGGCCTTGTGACAGCCATCGACGATAGCACCGCTATTCCTTCCGCCGATTCTGCTTCACGCGATTGCCAGCAAGACGCGCCTCGTTATGGGCTCCGCCCCGCCTGTGATTGAATGGCAGCCGAGTTCTGCCTAAGGCATGCAGGTAGATGCTCGTTATGGAAAGACGCGACGCACTCTTCAGTCCCCTAGAAGCCGAGGCGACTTCCCACTATTCTCCAATTTGATCGCGGAGAATCAATCGAACATTTCGGTGTAAAATAGCGGCTCCGCTAATCCTTATGCGCGTATGGAGCTCAAGAGCAGCAGTCCTTGGTTCAGTGTCCGCGAGGATGGCCGAGGGGGAGCAGTAAATGACAGATATTGAAAGAGTTGCTGCGATTGAAGGAACTGTTGTCGATCTCCCTTCCCTAAGTGCCAATTTCCCACTCACGTCCTTGCCGGAAGTATTCCGGGACAACGTAGTTCAGACCCTCAAAACACTTCTGCAAGACGGTATATATTCCGTGACTATCGAGGGTAGCGAAGGCATCGGGAAAACGACCGTCCTATCTCATTTCGCCCGGAGGAATTCTGCCTCGGCAATCTCCATCTTTATTTCCTCAGCCAATCGATTGAGTAGAGACATCGACCTGATTAGAAATGATCTTGCAAATCAAGTATATTGGGCGGCCACTGGGAACACCTTAGATCGGTCAAGCTTTACACCGGCACTACTAAAGGCCTACTACGCTGACCTACAACATAAATCCAAGCAGCGGAAATCCCCATTTTATTTCATAGTGGATGGAATAGACGAGCTAGAGACGACTCAGCGCGAAAGCCTAATACATCAGTTGGCCGATATTCTACCGATTGGAATACCGCAATTTCGATTTCTGTTTTCTGGAGATGAGAGTTTTTATAGGCCAATTCTAGATAGGCGGCTGAACCTGAAATCGTTCCCGCTGACCGAATTTAGCATCGATGAAGCCAGGGCCCTTTTTAGTGAGTACAGTTTATCACTCGAAACCCTTAAGGAAGTAAACGATGCGTGTCGCGGTCTACCGGGCCGTCTTACAGGAGTTCTCCGGGCAATGCAAAGAGGCATTCTTCCAACTGAATTCAATCAAGATGCATTCCCAAAATTACGCGAGTTTTTTGAAATCGATTGGCGACAAGTCGATTCGGCCAACGACGATCAGCAGAGGCTTCTCGCGTTACTCGCATATGACCCGAAGCCGCACAGCATTGACGAGATAGCAGCGATTCTCAATATGCCCACTCAACAGGTATTCCATCTGATTTCGTTAACTAACTTCCTTGTCGTTGAACCGGGAGGCAGCGACGTTAGATTTACCACAGCAGGCCTGAGACGTTATGCCGAGGATAAACTAACAAGTAAAAGACCCCACATTCAAAAGCTATTGATAAAGCGTCTCCTGGCCTCCCCAACGTCAGATGCATCCATCTTGGAACTTCCGGGATACATGGAGGATGCGGCCCAGTATGCAGACTTGTTAGCCATCTTGACTCCCGATCACATTCTTCAAGTGCTCGAAAGAGGTCAGACGCTCACACGTGTGGATGACGCCGTTAAACGCGGTTTCCGCAGTGCCTTGAAACTCGGGCGCGATGGGGACGCTCTGAGGTTCGAGCTCCAACAGTCGATCATCTCCGATCTAGCATCTGCGAACATTTGGGAGTCAGAAGTCGCTGCGTTGACGGCACTCGATCGAGAGCCAGAAGCTTCCGCATTAGCGACCAATGCAATCTTGCGCGAGGACAGACTACAGATGTTGGCGACTCTGGCGCATCACATCTGGTTGAAGGGCTCTGTCGTGCCAAGCGAACTGACGGATCAAATTCGCCTGCTGGTTAACAACCTCGACTATTGGCTGCTCGGTCGCAGAGCCAGTAGCATTGCCTCCAAACTTGTATGCGTGGATCCAGATCTGGCGAGTACACTTCTTCGCAAAGGCAAGTGGGCAACAGGTGAGGATGACCTAGATAAGACCTTCGCGCAGTTCACTGCTGCTGCGCTCGGAGACCTAAAGGATGAGAAGAGACGCAGCGAAGCTATTGAAACGATTGTCCGATCTAAACAAAACCCCAAGATGGCTGGGATGCTTGAAGGGGTAAGGGTTTTGGCATCGCGGCTCAATCCGTTCGAAGTCTATGCTCAATCGGGCACGATTGGTCAACCCGCCGCAAGGATATCGACTCTCAGGTACTGGTGCGTGCTAAATGGTCGGACACCCGACGCAGATATGGTTGCGACACAGGGCTTAACGCTAGCGTTGTCATCGTCCCCTACGTCAATGGATGCAGGAATGCTTGCCGATTTTAGCCAAGCTCTCGCGGGCGCTCCGACCGAGGAGCGAACCATGGCCTTAATAGGAATGCTTGACGGGCTTCGCGCTACTGCAGAGCGTCTGGGGCCTTCAGTTGATTATGTTCGCTTACAACTTTCGATCGCTCGAAATGAGTTCCGATTTGATCGAGTCGCCGCAGAGGCTAGACTGGTGCAGCTTCCCGGATACGTATCGAATATCAGCGACCTACCTTCTCAGGGAGAATCATATGCCCAGTTTATGGCGACGTTGCGAAGGATATCAAAGCAATCAAATTCGCCGATTTTAAGCACCCTCCTACAAGATTGTTCATCGGAATTGGAGTCGGTCGTGATCACGCTGTCTTTATCAACTGCCGACCATTATTTGGCCCTTGGCGGAATAATCTCGGCCTTAGCAACTGGCGATCTCACAAAAGCGCTTGACTATACAAAACTTGTCAATACCGAGACGCGTCGTGATGCCGTGTTAGTTGATGTAGTTGAGGCGCTCTTAAAGAACTCAGCTTCTAGCATCGATCCGGAAGGCTTGATGCGCACTTATAACACGATCTTAAATCCGGAGGACCGCGACCGCGCACTCAACTCCATAATCGAGAGATTCTCTGATGAAAGCAGCCTGGATACGAAACAGGTGCGAGCGCTTTCTCCTTTGCTTTCGGAACTGCCTAAGATGTCGGAGTCAATGTCGGCATGTCGATCTCTAGTGGGAGCCATTAAAATCCTACGAACACACTCTAACGAGGAGTTCAAATCGCTCGAGGTAGGACTAAAGGCGTCTCTTCGCAGCAGATGGCATAGTATCGATGTGAGTTGGGGCCGAATCGACGCAGGATACGGAATAACGAGAGATCTTGCAAACATTGATAGAGAAGAAGCAGAGAAGATATTTGAAGAGACCGAAACGATGAAGACAGAGGGAGGAATCGCAGCACCGCAGGGGGCGACGACCCTGATCCTTTGCATCCGATTATTGATTAGATCCTTTTGCGGACTGATACCGAAGCGGCGCGAAGCGGAGGGAGATATTGCTGTAATTGCTTCACTAGTGGAACTCTTGCAGAGTTATGGGGAAAGAGCCCACCTATGGGCTGATCTGTGCATGAGGGCAAGCGTAGTAGGTCGGTCTGATATCGCGGATAACGCATGCATTAAATACCTGCAGCCCTCTTATGCGATGATTCCCAAAGAAGATGTGTCCTACAGGGCTGGAGTTTTGATCGGGATTGGACCAGCACTTTATAAGTCTCAACCCGCAATGTGTCTGGAAGAGTTTGACACGCTTTCACCGGATGATAGGGACTGGGCGCTCTTTCAAACTATAAAATTCTTACTGCGAAGAAGGGTTCCTTCCGATCCGTATGAGTCGAGTTTCGCACCTATCGCGGAAGTAACATACGACGTTCTTCTGCAGGTTGAGACTTTGGCGGGCCGTTTGAACACAGATTGGATGATTTTCTTCACAACTGAGAGCATTGGAGACGCCGTCCGGGCTTCGAAAAATAGATATAACGTGACCAGGCCGCAAGCTGAGGACGTGGCGCGCCGTCTTTCTGAGATCGCCAGAAATAAGTTACCCGTTAGTCGCCAAATTTCCCATAACGGCTATAAGATTGCTACTCTCGCGCATGCAGCCCGCATCGGTCATGCGAAGAGCCAAGTGTGGCACGGTTTGATTGGAGAATCATCCAAGCTCGAAAATATCTGCGACCGGTCATTCGTCACTCAAATTATCGCGCTTTGCCTTCCCGACAACATGGGAAAGGAACAAATACAGCTTCTTGCAGATGCTCAGAAAGATATCGAGAGCATCCCTTGGGTCATCGATAGAGTTGATAGACTCCTAGGTCTAGCAGACGACCTACATAGAGTAGACGGGATATTATGCCGAGAACTAGTGGGCCGCGCGGCGACCGTTCTATCCTCTTCCGGTGATGATATGCTGGAGCAACGCCGTCGCCTCGTTGATATAGCATTTCGGGTGGATTCCGAATTTGCAAAAAATCTTATCGACAAATTCGATGACGACGATGCGAAACGAGCGGCAAAGAGTCAGCTTCAATTATTGGAAATTCGGAAGTCAATATCAGAGGCTGAGGGAAGGCCTGATCAAGAAATGGCGGCTCAACATTTGCGCGCGGCGGAGGTATCGAGGCTGGGATCAATGCTACTTAAATCAGTTCTTACTGGGCGAGTTCAGCACTTTCATCCGAGCGACATCAGAGGCTATTTGGAACTGGCGGCTAACCAACCGCTAACACGCGCCTATTCGTTGTTGTGTTGGTATATCGAGAATGCGGTTTTGCGATACGCGGAGACAGACCAAGCAAATATTCTCTTGCGACCGATGTTTGAAGCCTGCGTTTTAGGTGCACAGTTAACGGGTCAAATCTCAGGAAAATCCCTGGTACGACTGAAGGCGTTGAGGAATAAGAGCGTCGAGTTAAATCGAACGCATTCACTGATAGTCACTCCTAAGTCGCGGGATGAGGCCATCAGGATTCTTTCAGCTTGGTTCGAGAGGTCGCTTATCAGCTTTGTCGTGATCCAGGATCCGTATTTTGGGCCCTCTGAGTTGGAGTGGCTACAGCTTATCCGAACAGCGAGGCCGGAGTGTAAAATCACAGTCCTAACATCAAGGCGCCATCAACCGCCTCTTCAACAAGGGGAAGATTTGGAAGAGTTGTACGTTAACACTTGGCGGCGAATGTATGATCAGGCTGCCCCAATAGTTGAAATAGCTGTGATCGGAGGTGAGAATACGAAGCAGTCTCCGATTCATGATCGCTGGCTGATATCGGAAGGTTCCGGGCTACGCCTTGGGACATCACTGAACTCGCTAGGAATAACGAAAGACTCTGAAATTTCAGAGATGTCGGAATCTGATTGCAGCCAAAAGTACCAAGAAATAATGCAGTATATCAACCGCGAGAAGACCGAACATAATGGTGAAAGGCTTCGAATTGTGCGTTTCGGCTTGTGAGCACCCGATGTTACTTTCAACCATTCAATTGGGCTATAAGGGATTTCGTGCCCATCAATCGAATAGGTTCGAAGCACAGACACACTTGTCATTTCAGCCAAGTATCTTCTGGGAACTGATCACCTCCTCCACTGGGCCATAAACACTTTTCTCGTGCGCGATGATGCCGATCCGTGGTGCGTGCGAATTGGGCCCGTTGATGATGTAGCAAACATGAGCTATGCTTCACCTGAGAATCACATCAAATGCCATCAAGCCAATCTCAACCCGCGCATCGTGACGGCCTGCGGTTTAAGAAATTAGACCTGCATCTACATACGCCGGCTTCACATTGTTTCGGGGATAAAAGCGTTACGCCGGAAGCGATTGTCACCGAGGCCAAAGCGAAGGGCTTGTCGGGAATCGCTGTGACGGATCACAACAGTGGCTCATGGGTTGATTTGGTGAAAGCTGCCGCCGCACCTGTCCATCTGATCGTATTTCCCGGGGTCGAGATCACCTGCGCTGGAGGAACTTCCGGAATACATCTGATCGCTCTCTTTGACCCCCAGAAAGGCAAAACCGATATTGAGACGCTGCTCGGTGCGCTGGGGCTCACACCCAATCAATTTGGCGATATTACGACTGTCGTTCAACGCAGTCCGATGGATGTTGCGAAGATCGTTCATGACAGAGGTGGCCTTGTAGTCCTGGCGCATGCCGATTCAAGTAAAGGTGCGCTCGAAGATATGCGAGGAGAACAGCGCACGCTTCTGATCAAATCGCCATTCATCAATGCCGCCGAGGGTACAGACTTCCAAAGCACTCAAAAAAAGGCGAATCACAAGCGAGTGGTAGATATTCTGGACGGAACTGACCCGGTGTATGAACGGCATCTAGCGGTCTATCAGGCGTCAGACAACCCGACGGGCCTAGGTGATGGAAAGCATGGCTTGGCAGGAATAGGAACGAGGTGTTCCTTTTTCAAACTGGACACGATCAACCTCGATGGACTGAGACAATGCTTGGTCGATCCCGAAGTTCGTGTCCGTCAGGATTTCGAATTCACCAGCACCAAGTATCCATATATAGCGAATATCAACGTCAAGGGCGGGTTCCTTGATGGGGCTAAGGCGGAATTCCATTCCGGTTTAAACAGTATCCTCGGCGCAAAAGGTACAGGAAAGTCCCTTCTGATTGAATTCCTTCGCTTCGCGTTAAATCAAGATCCATCAAATCGGGAGATATATGCGGACCATGACAGCAAACTGGCATCGCGGTTGCAGTTGTACAGTTCAGTCCAACTCACCTTAACTGACGAGACTGGGCGAAGTTTCGAAGTGAAGCGCACGTACGATCCGGCTAATGACAGTCCTTATGAAGACCCCGACAAGGGCGATATCGCCCAAATATTCCCGGTGCTGTTTCTGAGTCAGAACGAGATAATCAAAATAGCTGAGGACCCTACTCAACAGATCGCCTTCATTGATCGCTTCTTCGATTTCCGGTCATATCAGAATGACATTCAAGCGATCAATCAAACACTGACAGGGTTAGATAGGCAATTGGCAGACAGCTTGCGGTCCTTTGAGCAAGCGAGACCGATTGAACGCAATATAGCGACCCTCCGACAGGAATTGGAAAGACTGGATCTGTCTCTCAAGAACCCAGCCTTCGATCATTTCGCCAGCGTGGAAGCCAAAGACAAAGAGCTTCGCGCTCCAGTTACCTACCTAAATTCACTGCAACGCAATCTAACCGAGCAACGTACGGAACTTGAAGGTGTTCCACCGCCGCCTCCAGCGCCAGCATTTACCTCTGACCCGGCGATAAAGCGCTCATACGAACTCACCAAGCAAGCCCATTCGGAAGCCCTCGCCGCCCTTGAAGCTGCAACGCGGACACTCGACGGCCATCAGAAAAGCCTGCAATCTGAGTATTCAAGTTGGCTGCCGCAACTCCAACAAGCAAGAGCACAATATGATGCAGCCGTTCAAGCGGGCGGGGGAGACTATAAAATCATTGCGCAAAAACGGGCTCGCACGGTGAAGGATTTAGATGCGGGCCAAACAACTCTTTTGGCCTTAAGAACAAAAGCGGACCGTATCAAGACACTGGACGCATCTCGAAATCAACAACTAGTTAAGCTGAAGGAAGCATATGTCGCCTACAGCAATGAACGCAAGGCGAGGTGTGCCAAAATCCAAGAAGACACAGCTGGTCGTCTGCAGGTAGGCATAAGCGAGTCTTCAAATGATCAAGAATTTCGAGCTAAGCTGCTTTCATTAAAAAAGGGATCCTATCTGCGCGACTCGGAGATTGAAAAGATATGCGAGCAATCTGATCCGGCGGCTTTCAGTCGCGCAATTATCCGGTACGGGATGCACCGAGAAAACAAATACATATCCGAGCTTGCCACAAAGGTAGGCATTGAGCTGGGCCGCATGACCACCTTGGCAGACTTTATGGTGTCGGAATTTTCCTACGAAACTCTCCTTGGTCTCGAGTACAACGTTCTGCCGCAAGATAGACCAGAAATAAAATACGCAATTGGCGACGGAACGTTTGAAAGCCTTAGCAAGCTTTCTGTTGGTCAAAAATGCACAGCCATGCTAATGATCGCGCTCAGCGAGGGTATGGCCCCCGTTGTGATTGATCAGCCAGAAGACTCTCTGGACATACGGAGTATATGGGACGATATATGTTCACGCATCAGACTCGGAAAAGAACGAAGGCAGTTTATCTTTACGACTCATAGTTCAAGCGTGGCAGTTGCCTCCGATAGTGACAAGTTTATTATTCTCGAAGGCGGCGCAACCCACAGCCAAGTCTTATTCTCCGGTTCCATGGACCACTCGCCGATAAGTCAGAAGGTTCTTGATTATCTTGAGGGTGGGGACAAGACCTATAGAGCGAAGTACAGGAAATACAATGCAGATCTGAAAGAGTAGCATGCTCCAAGCCACTAGGTTCGGCGGGCGCAGAGAGAAGTTGTTATCTTTTTCACAACGACGTCGTTTGTCAAACCCTTTCGCCGACCTCTCGAAGGAATGTGACGGACGCAATAATTGGTCTATACGTCACCCGAGAGAGGCCGGCGAAAAAGCTCAGAACAGAAGGTTCCTAGGTGCTACGTCATTCGGACGGCATTGGCACTCTAGTGCTTTGATGCTGCCAGTATGCGAGTCCCAGGGAAATTGCATCGAACATGGCCATGCGAGGATGTTCCGATTGCCAAGGGCGGCGTTTGGGAGGCAGTCTCCAAACGAGCTCCGGAAAAATGCGAGCGAGAGAAGCCGCGATCTCTTCTTTGGTCTCGCAACCCAAATTGCGAAATGTTTTCCGCACATCATCGTCTCCGATGAGCAATATTGGGATCGAATGTGCAGAGGCGGTCTGAGTCATTACTTTGATGAGAGAACTAATATGAGAACTGGTCTGCGCCTTATCCCATCGTTCTCTCTTGATAACGATTGCGGATGGAGAAAACAACCTCAACAGCACGACAAGCCGTTTACTCGCCATCGCTGCCTCTGCCGGACCGACCGCGCGGTAAAAGCATAGCCCCGAATCGAGCAACCGTCTGTGAGCTTCGAAGACTGCGTAACCGAATCGCCGATGCCGGAGATCGATAGCGAGTATCGTGGGATCGTAAATCCGAAGATTCATGGGGCGGAATAGTTCGAGTCACCATTCCTTCGCTCGCCAAAAAACTCCAGCCTGATGGCAATGGGAACTGCGGATCGACTTTTGGCAGTGCTCTGATACAGTTCCTCCTCCATTGCCGCTATCCGCTCTTCAATTCCTTTCTGAATCGTTTGATAAAGTCCGGGGAATAATTCTGAGATCGAGACTTTGAATATGGCCTCATAGCCAAGCGCCGTCAGGAGATTGGGCAATGAGTTGGAGCGCTCGTGTCGGGAAACTGCGGACTCAGAACAGGACCCAAGAATATGTGCCACTTCCTCTTGGCTCAGCCCGCTTCTTTTACGAAGAGTGCGAAGGATCGCGGTGTTTGGGTTTGGTGCCATGAATCTTTTAAGGAGCAGTTTTATTTTATTTGAGCGTGTCTTAAGTTTAGCAACCAACCGGGTCGGCTCAAGGTGGCACTTTCTGCGTGGGCGGAGAGTACGCCGCATTGCGAATCAGGTTATCCACAAAATCGTTAGGATGAGACCAGAATTAAACGATATTCAGTCCATTTGAACTGTGGATTCACGCTGGATATAGTCTGTATTTTTCTCTCGCAGAGACTGCGACTCGCCCGCAATGCAGAAAGTGCCATCTTGGAAATCGCTCCTGTCACAATAAACTGTATGCGATGAGAGGATTGGGACGGAAGCCCAATCGCTCACGCAAATTGCCCCCGGTGGGGCACTATCCATATCTCATGAACACTGAGCGCCTGCGGACCATGTACCCAACCCTTACTAAGGAGGAACTCAAGGAAGCCGAGGAAAATCTCCGCCGCTATTTCACATGCGCTCTGCAAATCGCGAGTCAATCTCAAAGTGCTTCTGTTGACAAGTTCGAACGTCCAGATACGATAGAGGAAAGGTCGCTTAGTTCATTAAATAAAATTCTGTCAGAGCATGGGTAACGTATTTGCATGTACCCGTGTTTCGACGGTCAAACAGGGGGAGAAAGGCGTTTCATTACAGGAGCAGAAAGACGCGATACTTCGGTACGCCCACCAGCACGGTCTCGAGATCGTCCGTTGGTTCGAGGAGCGAGAGTCTGCCGCCACACGGGGCCGACCGGCATTCATGCAGATGTTGCAGCTCCTGCGCATCAACGTGGCCCAAGGCGTCGTGATCCATAAAATTGATCGCAGCGCTCGGAATCTCGAGGACTGGGTAGATGTCGGCAAACTTGCCGATGCCGGTGTCGCGATTCATTTCGCTAACGAGAGTGTAGACTTGGCAACAGTATCAGGCCGTCTCTCCGCAGATATCCAGGCAGTCGTCGCGTCCCATTACAGCCGAAACCTTCGAGAAGAAGCCAAGAAGGGTATCTATGGGAGATTGAAGCAGGGATTTTATCCCTTCCGTGCTCCCATCGGGTATATCGACCAAGGAGCAGCGAAGCTCAAACTGCCCGATCCGGTAATGGCACCACTCGTTCAAGAGGCGTTTGAACTGTATGGCGCAGGGAAGTTCTCGCTCATTCCGCTTGCGAATCACATGTACGAACGTGGGCTGCGCAACAGGCGGGGCGGACCGGTCACGCTGAAAGGCATCTCGACCATTCTCAACAATCCCTTCTATATAGGAGTGATGAGGATCAAGAAGAGCGGCCAAAATTATTCCGGAGACCACATGCCGCTCGTAAGCCGAGACCTCTTTGAACGAGTCCAGGCGCTATTGAGTGGAAAAACAGTGGATCGAGTCGCGCAGCATTCATTTCTGTTCAGCCGTTTGGTGCGGTGTGCAAGCTGCCACTATTCCCTTATTGGCGAACGAAGAAAAGGGCATACGTATTACCGTTGTCACAACCGCCCCTTCAAGTCGCCCCCTGTGTGCCCGAAAACGTTCATTAAAGAAGAACAGTTGGAAAACGCAATCAAAAATATACTTGAGAAACTCACACTCTCTGAAGCGGAGATCGACTATTTCCGCGAATGGATCGCCGACTATCGCCTTCGCGCAATAGAAAAGCGCGGAGATGAAATGCGAGCAGCTACGTTGCAACTGGAAGCGCTACGTGCGCGCAAAAGCCGCCTCACAGATATTTTCCTCGACGGATCGGTTGACCAGGCGACGTTTGATGAAAAACAAAAGTCGCTCGTTTGGGAAGAATCGCAGCTGAAGCAGCGAGTCGCCAGGCTCGACGCTGGGTGCGAAGATATCGTCAAAGAGATTGAGGGTACTGTCGGACTCGCAAAAGACGCGTCATTGCTTTACAAACAAGCGAATTTGGAAAGAAAGCGCGAGTTGTTGCGAATTCTACTGTCGGACCTCACCGCATCCGCGGAAAACCTAAGCGTAGAGCTAAGAATTCCGTTTACGATGATTGCTTTAACCACATTCACATCTAATGGTGGACCATATCGGCGGACTTGTCGGACCATGGATAGCATCATGAACCAACTTCTGGAACACATCCTGAAGGTTGGATCGAGAGCCTAGAAATAATCCACGGGCTTCAGTTGAGCCGTTGAGCCAACTCCGTCCCATCAGAACAGATGGGCGGAGTTGTCGTTCCTGAAAGCATCTCATTAAGTGCTGTGCCAATTTTATCGGATATACATTCTCTGAAAAGGTGGCATAAATTGCGCGGCGCGCAACCCCGAAATATTTCAAATCCCCCGAGTGCATCAATCTGGGACGCAAAGAGAAATCCCGAGTTACATGATGGCCCTCACTTCGTCTTTGCCCTCGACTGGAAGTTTTCAAACTCGGCTTTTCCAATCCTAAACTCCTTGCCAAATTTATAGGCCTTGAGCTTACCGGCTTTAATGTAGCGATAGATCGTCATTATATTCACGCGCAATTTTGCAGCCAGTTCTTCTGCCCTATAAAATTCCTTGTCTTTTTCCATTGGTCCCGATTTTTAAAGCTCGGCTTTTCTGCCAACCACCTCAAGCGTGTCACAGTTGATTATTCTTCCGCACTGATCGCACACGTATAGATTGGTCGTCCACGTCTCCGCGGTAGGCTCAACTTTATTACCCTTCTCGTCACAAGGGTAGAAACCATCATCTGCCGGTGTGTTCTTGCAGATGCAAACCCAGGCATCCGTACTTGATGGATCGTGGGTAATGTGCTCCTTTGTATTGTCCATAGGTATTAATGTTATCTAAACGGGTTCGACCAGAGCTAACACCGTTCTGACCTATCCCTATCATCATACTTTACAATGGTTTACATAGCAAGCGGATAACTTGTCAGCCACCTTCGGTTTACAGAGGTTGAATTAGTGTCGGCGACCACCCAAAACCCAGAATCACTAATGACTACCTTTAGAAGTTATCCCCAAGACGGCATTTGTGAAAATATCCAGTTTAGTGCAATCTGAATGCAAGGTATTTAAAGAATAGAAGTGCAGTCGAGGGTCGCAATGGACCGGGCGGGATAACCATAGAACTATTTATGCTCCCCAATCGAGTGCGAGGAAAAGGAAAGAAGATAAATCAGGATTTTTTGCGGCGCGCCACTACTGGCTGCGCTGTTTTTTTTGTTATCTTCACGCTTGCGATAGTGATTCCTTTGGAGCCCGCGTTTGCGCAGAGTGCGAGTGGCACCGCAACCGGGACGAGTTCGGGATCGAGTTCTGGTGTTAGCTCCTCCGCCTCGACCCCAACTACGGGGAGCGGTTCCTCATCTGATACGGATACCTCTTCCCAGCCCGGATCTACCGGTTCCGGATCAACACCCACAACCGGAACTTCAGGACAGTCGACATCCGCCAGTACCGCATCAACCCCTGCAACCACTCCGACGAGCAATGCGAACCCAAGCACCAGTCATGCAAGCCCCGCCTTTACCCCTGGAGCGGGTGGATCGGGGACTGGCCCTGATATTCAACCCGTCGTATACAATTCCTTCAATCAGAATCAACTGACCGTGGATCAGAATACGGGGGCGCTCGAAACCACGTATCCCATCAGCGTGCCGCCGGGAAGAAACGGTCTCCAGCCGGATTTGGACCTCGTCTACAACAGTCAAAACAGCCAGCCGGGAAGCATTTTCGGCGAGGGCTGGTCGATCAGCATTCCGTATATCGAGCGGCTGAACAAGAGTGGCGTCGAAAATCTCTACAGCACAAGCACCCTCAATTATTTCACCTCCTCACTAGACGGTGAGCTTGTTACGACATCAACCGTGACCTCTACTGGCGTCACATACGTCGCCCGAACGGAGAACGGGACATTTAACCAATACACCTTTTCGAGTTCAAGCGACGATTGGACGATGACCGACAAGAACGGGACACAGTATGTTTTTGGATCGACCGCGGATAGTGAAGAGAGCGATCCCAGCAACGCTTCGGACACCTTCAAGTGGATGTTGAAGACGGTGACCGACGAGAACGGTAATTCCATCCTCTATAACTACTTCAACAATTCCGGTCAGATCTACCCGTCGAGTACGGTCTATACCAATACCAGTTCCACGACAGGCATCTTCTCGGTCAATTTCCTCCGCGCAACAAGCACCGACAATGCGACGTCCACCGCGACGGGGTTCGCGGTAAATTCCAATTATCGGGTAAGCGAAATTGACGTCGATGTAAGCAGTACCTGGGTGCGCAAATATGTTTTGAATTACACGACGGGGGACAATGGATATACGACGCTCTTGCATTCCATCACGGAAAGCGGGGAGAACGCTTCGGGGACCGTGGTTTCGGAGCCGACCTCAACCTTCACTTATCAAACACAGACTCCCGGATGGACAAGCTCTTCCACATGGAATCCTCCCGTACCATTTGTCTCGAGCAGCAGCGATGATAATGGGTATCGCCTCGCAGACCTCCTGGGCAACGGTCTCGAAGATATCGTCTCGAGCAGCAGCGCGTATCTCAATGGTACGAGCAGTTGGGTTAGTTCCTCCACCTGGGCTGCGCCTATTTCATTCACAACAAGCACGGGAGACGGTGACAACGGCTACCGGGTGGTGGATTTAAATAATAACGGGTTGGATGACATCGTCTCGTGCAATGGATCATACATCAATACCGGCAGCGGCTGGGTGAGCTCATCCTCATGGAATTCGCCGGTATGCTTCGCGAATAATGGCGTTCCGACGGGGGCAATCCTTGCCGATGTGAACGGAGACGGCCTCCCCGCTATCCTCTCGGGGTACGTGAACACAAGCGGGGCGAATGTGCTGGCAGCGTATGTCGATACCGGCTCTGGGTGGGCAACGAGCACCGTCTGGACGCCTCCCGTTCCTTTCGTATCGGCGAGCAGCACAGACATGGGTGTTCGGCTCATCGACATGACAGGCGACGGCCTCCCCGACATCATTCAGGGATACACGAATGCCAGCGGCACGAATGTGTATGGGGCGTACATGAATACCGGGAACGGTTGGGCAACGAGCACTATTTGGAATCCTCCCATTCCTTTCACATCGATTGCCGGATGGGATAACGGCGTGAGGATTGCCGATGTGAACGGCGACGGCTTGCCGAGCCTTCTCTATGAATCCCCGATCAGCGGCTCCAAGCAGTTCCAGGTGAACACGCTCTCCGGCGGGTCGCTCACCACCGATCTTCTCTCATATTGGCCGATGGAAGGAAATTCGAACGACTATTACGGTTCCGACAACGGGACGGACACGGCGGTGATGTACGGCACGACCTATGGAAAAGTGAACAAGGGAGGAATATACAACGGCACCTCAAGCATCACGACAGGTAACATCTCCTCGACCTACAATCCCTTCAGTGTGGCGATGTGGTTCAAGACGACGGTGACGAGTGGCCAATATATTTTCTGGACCCAAAACACGAACAACATCGCCTTCGGCATGAATGAGGGCAGCGGCAAGGTTTACGTGCAGACGTATAACGGATCAGGCGGACCGTATTTCACCACCACGAGTTCATACAACGATGGCAATTGGCATTTCATTGTGCTCACACTGAATGGCGGCACGCTCACGGCATATATTGACAATGCGGAAGTGGGGAGCGCCTCCGGAGCTACCGTGGATGTGGGAGGCACCATGCAGTGGAACTCCTCTTTTGGGAGCGCGTACTACATGGCGTCAGATATCGATGAAATAGGAGCATGGAACAAGGTGCTTTCCGCGAACGAGATGACCGATCTCTACAACGCGGGCGCAGGGCAGACGATGACCAACGGATCATCCACGGCCATTGCCTATCTCGGTACGGGGAACGGCTGGGCAACGAGCACTGCCTGGGCTCCTCCCACGCCGTTTGATACAGGCGGGGGATATGATGCAGGAACAAGAATCACGGATGTCTTGGGTGATGGCCTCCCCGACATCATTCAGGGATACACGAATGCCAGCGGTACCAACGTGTATGGGGCATGGACCAACAACAATAGCATTCGCGCGGACATCCTGACCGGCGTCAGTTACCCGCAGGGAGGAAGCGCTTCAATCGCGTACACGGCAGCGTCGCAGTTCATGAATGCTTCTGGGGTTCCCGTGAACACCGAACCCTATCCGGTTTATGTTGTTTCAAAGATCACCAACAATGATGGCCTTGGCAATTTCTCGTCTTCAACCTATCAATATGCGAGCGGTACGTATTACTACGGCAGTCCCACCGATCATGAGTTTGCGGGATTCGGACTCGTCACCCAAACCGATCCTGCGGGAAACGTGACGAAGACGTACTACAACACATCGAACGGCGTGAGTTCATCGACGGGGCAATACAACGATAATTTCTGGAAGATAGGGAAGGCATATCGTGTCGAGAATTATGATAACGCGGGAAATCTTTACAAGGCCACGATCACGAAATGGGACGACGTGAGCTTGGGTAGCAATGCCGCCTTCGTATTTCCCGACGACACGCTCGAGATGGATTACGACGGATTGTCGTCGCACGAGGATTCCGCCGAGTCTTACACATGGAATGCAGCGAACGGCAACGAGACGCAGAAAATACAATGGGGACAAGTAACAGGGAATAATAATGGAACGTTTACTCCATCAGTCGGTGGCTCTAAGCAGTTCCAGGTGAACACCCTCTCGGGTGGGTCGCTCACTACCGGCTTGATCTCATACTTCCCTATGGAGGGAAACTCGAATGATTATTATGGCTCAAGCAACGGGAGTGATACAGCGGTGATGTACGGCACGGCCTATGGAAAAGTGAACAAGGGAGGAATGTACAACGGCACCTCCTCGTATACCGAGGGCACGCTGCCCACCACCTATGGTGCTTTCAGCGTGGCGACCTGGTTCAAGACGAATGCCTCAGGGACTCAGTATCTCTTCTGGACCGAGAATTCCAACAATATCGGCTTTCAGATAGCAGCGGGCGGAAAGATCTATGCACAGGTCTACGGAGGTTCGGTCAATCCCTATTGGACAAGTTCGAGTACCGGATATGCGGACGGAAACTGGCACTTCCTCGTTCTTACCTATGGATCGGGGACGCTGACCGGCTATGTTGACAACACTCAGGTGGGAACGGATGGGGGCGGCAGCGGCGTGACCATCGGAGGAACGTTCCAGTTCAATTCTTCGTTCGGCGGTGCCAACTATGTACCCGCCGACATCGATGAGATCGGGGTGTGGAGCAAGGTGCTTTCCGCGAATGAAATGACCGATCTCTATAACGCCGGTGCGGGGCAGACGATGGCGATCAGCACCGGGGGGCCGAACGAATTCATCACCAATATCTCCTATGCGTCGAGTACGAGCTCGAGCGTCACGGGAAAAGTGTCGGATGAGACCTTAACGAATGGGAGCAGCACCAAGATTCAGGAGACCAAATATTATTATGATGGCCTTGCGTTGGGGAACATTGGCGCGGGCAACCTTACGACGCAGGATGATTGGATTGCGGGAAGCACCTATGCCACAACGACCCGGAATACGTATAACAACTATGGGCTCGTGACGCAGACGCTCGATCCACGGAATAACACGACGACATACGCGTATGACGCCTACAATCTTTATCCTGCGACGACGACCAACGCGCTTGGCCAGACAACCGGATACCAATACGATTACTCCACGGGGAAGCCGACCCAGACAATCGATCCGAACGGTTTGAAGTTCCAAACGACCTATGACGGACTGGGGCGGCCACTCCAAGTCTACCAGCCGGACCAGGTGACCACTTCCACGGAAGATTTGAAGACCGCATATACGTATACCGACACGTCGGGTGCGGTGAGTGTCGAGGAATCGGATTATCTGAATGCGAGCACCTCAGTTAACACTTACAGTTATTACGATGGCCTTAACCGATTGATCCAGACGAGAAAATCGGCGACGGATGCGGGAATCTACAAAGTAACCGACCAGTCATACAACCCCGTCGGCCTCACGGCGAAAGAATCATTGCCGTATTTCGGGTCCGGTGCATCATCGACCGCCGCGACGACGACCGCACCGCTCTTCACGACCTATACCTATGATCCATTAGGGAGAGTGTTGACCACAGTGAATTCGGTCGGGACCACGACCGATAGCTACGATAATTGGGAGACGAAGATCACCGACCCGAACGGAAACGAGAAGGATGTTTATCATGACGCCTTCGGCAACCTTGTACAGGTGGGGGAGCACAACGGCACGAGTACGTTCACAACGTATTACACCTACGACGGGTTGCAGGATCTTCTGGGCCTTACCGATGCCAACGGAAATGTGAGAAGTTTTGCCTATGACGGCTTGGGAAGAGAGGTGTCATCCACCGATCTCCACGGACCCGCTTCGAGCACGTTTGGCATATGGAATTACACCTATGACAATGCGGGGAATCTCACGAAACGCGTTGATCCCAAAAACCAGACGACAACCTATACCTACGACACATTGAACCGCGTGCTCACGGAGAGCGAGGCTTCTACGACCCAGATCGCCTATACCTACGATACCTGCACGAACGGTATCAGCCGCCTGTGTTCCGTATCAAGCACTGATGCGGTCTCGCTCGACACGAAAACGTACGATCCCGAAGGCAATCTTGCGAGTGAAACAAAGAAGATCAGCGGGACGAACTACGCGACGAGTTACACCTATGACCGCCAGGGGAACCAACTCACTATCACGAACCCCGATGGTTCAGAAGTCGAATACACCTACGGCACGGGAGGGCTTGCGACAAACGTCCAGGAAAAAGAATCAGGCGGCAGCTTTGCAAACATTGTTTCGAGTATTGATTACTCGCCAATGGACAAGGTTGCCACGCAAAGCGATGCCAACGGCGTTGCGACCGTCAATACCTACAATGCCGCGGCACTCTACCGGCTGAGCAGCATCGTAACCACGGCGGCCAGTTCCACGCATATACAGTCCTCGACGTACACCTATGACAACGACGGAAACATCACAAAGGTAGTTGATGGCTCCGCGACGAACGGAGCGATCACCGTCAATTACACGTATGACGGATTGAATCGACTCCTCACGGCCTCATCGTCCGGTGCTGCGAGCGGCGGAAATTATCTGGAGACCTTCACTTATGATCCAGTAGGTAACATCCTCTCCGGTCCCGCAGGCACGTATACCTATGGCGGTGGTTCGGCATATACCGATCCCGACGCGGTGACAAAAATCACGAATGGTACCTCCACGACCTCATTCACTTACGACAACAACGGCAATCTCACGAATGCCTCAAGCGGATTCACATACACCTGGGATTACAACAATCGACTCCTGACCGCTCATGGGGCGGGAGCGACATCGACCTATGGCTATGATTACACTGGACAAAGGGCGTTCGTCACGAATGGCACATCTACAATTTATTATCCGGAAATGACATACAATGCGAATGGTACATCGACAACCATAAAGAATATCTATGCCAACGGCGAACTCGTCGCCACCATTCAAAACGGCACAAGCACAGTCGTATCGTATGTCTCGGATGATTATCTTGGCAGCACAAACGCAGTGTCAAATTCTTCGGGGGTTTTGGTTGAGAACATCAGCTACCTTCCATTCGGTGCGGTGCGGATCGACAACGTGGCGGGAACGAATGTTGTCAACAAATACATAGGGCAGGTGTATGACGCCACCACTCAATTGTCGTATTTGAATGCAAGGTATTACAACGGGAGCCAAGGACAGTTCCTTAGTCCAGACCCGATGTTCTTAGGGAATCAGTCTCAGCAAAATCTTACGGACCCACAATCACTCAATGCTTATGCTTATTCTGATGATAGCCCGATCGTACAAAACGATCCGACGGGGAAAGATACGCTTACGGGTGAAGCCAGTGAATTGGGGCCGTACGCACCCTATGCCATTGCCGGAATTCTTTTGGTGGAAGCTAGCGTAAATTTATTGAAATGGAGCAACCCCTGGGCGCGTAGCAATTCGACACAGATTCAGGGAGTAAGTGTGAACTCTGATCCTGGACAGGGTTATTTGCCACCAGAAAATGATCCTTCCGGATGGAATGGATGGAAAAAAGCTATTGCTATTACCGTCGGAACGGGCTTAGCGGTTGGAACATTTGAGGATGTCGCAAATAATGTTCAGTCTACACCTAGTATCTTCGTAGGTAATTCTGGCAATAACTCTAATTTGTATTCTAGTCAACAACAGAATACAGTTATTAAAAGCGCTTCTCCGACAATAAGCGCGCCAGCAGGTCAATCCAGCAGAACGGCATCTCAAGGTGGGGGCGGTTCTTCGGGATATTCCCAATCACAGTTACAATCTATCCAAAATACACTTAACCAAATACAGTCGATCATAACACAAATCCAAAACACATTAAGCGCCAGAAAATGATTATAAAAATAGTTTACGGCATCCTTTATAGTATCGGCGCGATTATTTGTTTTTCGATTTGGAAAAAACACCAAGATAGAGATTGGCTCTTGTTTGGTTGTTTGTCAATCGTCGGTTGTATCCTTGAGGTTGTAAATTATTGTGTAAACATATTGCAGGTTTCGCCGAACATCATTGTTCTGAGCGATGACGCCATTCTTATATTTGCTCCAATCGAAATGTTGTTATTGGCATGGATTGGATTCAAGCTAGTTAGTGGCAGCAAACATATATGAAAAGGGATTGTGAAATCATTGAAGTGACCAACTGGAAAACGGAAACGTAAAAATAAAAGTCGTCAACCAATAAACTAATCATAAATCCATGAAACAAAGTTCATTGCGGATCGGTATCGCAGGAGGGCTGGTGCTGTTCACCGTGCTTGGTCTCTCGTTCATACATTTCTCTTCCGCCCAAACCGCCGACTCATCCTCGACAGCGACATCTACGGTCTCATTGGAAGCGACGACTTCCACATCTTCAGACGTAACGTCTTCCTCGACGACATCGAGTTCAACCACGAGCACCGCATCCTCTTCAACACCAACTAATCTTACGCAGTCTTCTTCGTCCAGTACCTCAACTCCCTCATCAACACCAGAATCAACGTCGAGCACCACACCGACTTCGACGACAATGCAATCTGCGACTTCCACTAGCACATCAACAGCCCCCGCCACTTCGACTCCTGCGCAATCAACCACTTCCACAGTCTCCTCCACGCCGTTGTCGCTTTTAATACAAACGTCATCACCGCTCCTCGCATCTTCCTCGCCAAGCTCAACACCTTCCTCCAGCACCTCTTCTCTTGCCACGCCGACTAACCTGACCGCTACTGCCGTTTCGCCCTCAGAAATAGACCTTTCCTGGAGTGGCTCAACGGCCAGTTCGGGCATCGCGGGGTACGACCTCTATCGCGGAGGATCGCTCGTGGCCACCATTCCGTCTACGAGTTCTACAAATGCGGAATATGCCGACAAAGGACTCTCTGCTGCCACAACCTATACCTACGCCATCGCCGCCGTTGATGCGGCGGGGGATCTTTCAGCCCAGTCGAATGCGGCATCCGCCACCACGGTAGTAGTGCCCACGGCCTATCCTACTTGCGGACAAACCGTATTGAGCGTTCCGGGCAGTTATCCCACGATCCAGGCGGCCATCAATGCCGCAAGCATCGGAGACACTATAGAGGTTGCCACGGGAACCTACAGCGAAAATGTGAACCTTGTAAGCGGCATTTGTCTCGAAGGAGCGGGAATCGACCAGACAATCATTTCAAAGAGCGGCGCTTCCGGAATAACCGGTAATAGCGTTTCCTATGTGATTATCAAAGGCCTCACCGTGCAAGACAGCGGCTGTGCACCGGGTGCGTGCGGAGGTGGCGGCAACGGGGGAGGAATTCAATTATCTAACTCCAGCAATATTACGATTCAGTCATGCCGCCTTACGGGAAATGTTGCGGTGGATGGCGGTGGAATATCCCTTTCGCAAAGCAGCGTTACCATGGATCACTGCCTCATCGACGGCAACACCGCGAATAACGTGGGGGCGGGTATAGCGATGAATTCTGCCTCGACCGTGTCGCTCACGAATGTTACCGTAGCGAATAACAATTGGGTCAATGCTCTTGGGAACGGAGGTGTCGGAGGAATTCAGTCTGATGGGTCCGGTTTACAGATGGTGAATTCAATCGTTTGGGGTAATAACAGTCAGAACTTTTCTGGTAATGGTTCCCAGATTAGCAATTCCGACATCGGTGGCTGGTCTGGCGGGACAAATAACATCACGAGTAATCCAGGCTTTGTTTCAGGCACGGATTATAATCTCCAAGCCGGTTCTCCATCGGCAGGTATGGGGCTGTATTAGGAAAAAATATAACCAAATTAGTAGACTTAAACGCAATCGACCACCGCTGGTGGCGTTGTTGCTGGAACTTTATCAGCGGGCAGAGCATTCACGACTCAAGGTAATTAACTCTCTTCTGGCACTAGTTGCGCCGTGCGCAAATAGTGCCATCTTTGATTAGACCCCACTCGACGTAGCATGAGAAAGGGCCGCTCGACGGGTGTTAGCTATTCGAGGAGCGAAGATGGCTAAGACACGGCCCTTGTCATAGGGTTGTGGCCTCTTGGCCCCGTGCTCGGAAAGGACGAACGGCCCGCCTTTCCTTCGCGCTCGTCGAAAGTATATTCACCACTCTCTAGTGTGCAAGAGTGCGGTTCATCATTATCGCATCGTGGAGAAGTTGCGCCCGGAGCAATTAGTGCCACCTTTTATTTCCTTTCCCCCGCATTATGATGTCCTCACGCTTCGATAAAAATAAAGGTCGGATCGAAGCGCCATTCAGCAAGATCAGAGAATCCAGTCACAACCAGACATGATCGGACCGTTGCCCTATATCGGCGGCAAGCGCGCCATTGCGAAGAGGATCATTGCCGTTTTTCCGCCGCACCGCGTGTACTGTGAGCCTTTCGCGGGAGGAGCCCAGGTATTTTTTCGCAAAGAGAAATCGCAAGTAGAAGTATTAAACGATCTCGACGGCGAGATGGTGAACTTTTTCCGCATCTGCCAGCAGCATTACGAGGAATTGATTCGCTATCTGCGCTTCATGCTCGTGAGCCGGCAATGGCATGAGTTGCTCAAGTCGACCGATCCAGGGACGCTCACCGACATCCAGCGCGGAGCTCGACATTTGTTTCTCTTGAAAAATAGCTACGCCGGATTGATCCGCAACCTGGACTATAAATGCCACGTTGCGCAGCCGCCAGGATTTAATCCTGAACGTCTTCCCGAAATCATCGAGGAGACGCACAAGCGACTTGCGCGAGTGCAGCTTGAGAATCTCCCGTATGAAAAGATCCTTAAGCGATTCGATGGACCGGAAACACTCTTCTACCTCGACCCGCCGTATTTCGGTCTGAAGCTCTATCGACACAATCTCACTACAGAGGACTTCGAGAAAATGGCGGAGCGTCTCACGGGTTTGAAGGCAAAATTCGTGCTTTCCCTGAACGATGTCCCCGAGGTGCGGAGAATCTTCAAGCAATTCAAGTTCCGTGACATCGAGCTGTTCTACACCGCGCAAAAGAAAGCTGGCCGCCGCTATAAAGAAGTGCTCATCACGAATTTCTAAAGCTCCACCCTTAGAGATTGCGAGAACTTTTCTCAAGGTCTTAACGGACTGTCTTTGCACCTCTTAGCGTCTCGTCGGTTATGGCTTGTCACCGATATTCTCACCCGCCCCTCCAAAATCAATCACATATGTTCGACTTCATCGAAAAACTCGTGATTTCAATCTGGAACCGCATACAAGGGCGGCGCAAGAAAGCGAAGCCAGAAGGCCACGGGTTGACGCTTGGCTATCAGGTTGTGGAGGAGGCAGTGACCGAGCAGCGGTTAAGCCTAAGCCAGACCCGCCGCACCATGCACGTCGCAGTACTCGGGAAGACTGGAAGCGGGAAGAGTTCACTTCTTCGCTTCATGGCCCAGCAGGATATCGAAGCCGGGCGCGGCATTCTCTATTTTGACCTGCATGGTGATGCTGCGCCCTTTCTGCTTGGCGTGGCCGCCGCGCAGGAGAAAAGGCTCGGACTGCAACTACATGAGCGATTGATTTACATCGCGCCCGCCGACAAAGAGTTCTCCATTGGGCTCAATCCGCTCGAAACAACTGAAGCGAGCTTCGTTCCCATTGCGGAGTTCTCGCAGATATTAAAGCGGCGTTGGGGACTGGATCATTTCGGCGCGCGCACGGACGAATTGCTGAGAAATGGTCTGTACGTACTTTCTGCGAATGGACTCACGCTGTTGGAACTTGGTCCGCTCCTAACGCTGCCTGGTTTTCGTGCACAGTGTCTCAGAAAAACCCCGAATGCGGAAGTCCGCCAATACTTTGAGCTGCGCTACGACAAAGCAAGCGAACCAATGCAGGCGACGATGCGGGAACCGATTTTGAACAAGACATCGGCCTTCATCGCAGACCCCAGTTTTCGCCACATCGTTGGACAACAGAAGTCCACTTTCTCTATTACTGAGGCGATGGATCAGGCGCAGTGGATCATTGCGAATTTGGACAAAGGCAAGCTGGGGGAACAGTCGCTGACCTTGGGAAGTCTGCTCTTTACTATCAGCAAAAATGCGCTGTTCTCTCGCGCGAAGCGATCATTGTTCACGGTTTACGTGGATGAGGTGCAGAACTTTCTTGCCTACGACACGGGCATCGAGACCGTTCTTTCAGAAGCCCGCAAGTTTGGCGTCTCCGTAGTCAGTGCAAACCAGTACCTCGCGCAATATCCGGATGAAATGCGCACTGCCATTCTCGCGGTAGGCACGCACATTTTCTTTCAACTATCACCCAGTGACGCGACGCAAATCGCCCAGGCACTCGATGGGGGAAAGTCTCTCGCGGAGCGGCTGAAAAATCTTCCGCCCCGGCACTTTGTTGTGAAGTCCGGTGCCGATCACTGGCGGGAGGGTTGCACGCCCACCGTCCGCGATGCGCAGGTGAGCTTTGCCGATCTCTTGAACCGCGCACGCAGTCACCATGGGCGCACTCGTGTAGCGGTCGAGGCAGAGATCGCCGAACGCCACGCAACGCTCTTACGCACCACTGACGAGGTATTGCATGATTGGGAATAACCATCTCATCTTGCAACTGCGCGACCTGCATTTGTTGCGGGAAATCGCGGTGATGCGTGTCCTCGACCGCGAGCAGGCGAAGATCGTGGCTGGCTTCGGTTCCACGACGCGGGCCAACACCCGGTTGCTTACCCTGGTTCGTGCGGGACTACTGCGGCGATTCTTTCTCGGCTCCGGCGGCGGAAGAAGGGCGCTTTATGCATTGTCTCCGAAGGGTGCGCAGGTTGTTGACGTTCCCGTCCGTGGTCCCCGGCGTCCACAAGATGCATTGCTCGTAGCCGACTATTTCGTGGGACATCAACTTGCCGTGAACGCGATCTATTGCGCGTTGAAGTACAGAACCATCCCGATTCCCCAGGTGACATTTCATCGCTGGCTCAGTTTCTCGGAGCCGGTCGTCACTGGCATCAGCCTTATCCCTGATGGGTTCGTGGAATTCACGACGCCTACGGGAATCGTTGCTTGTTTTCTGGAAGTCGATCTCGGCCATGAATCGCAAACAATCTGGAAGGGGAAAGCTCAGCACTATTTGCAACTGGCGGTCAGCGGGAAGTACCGCGAGCAATTTGGACAGGATCGTTTTCGGGTGCTCGTAATTGCAAATTCCGAACGCCGGTTGCATTCAATCCGGAAGACGGTTGTTGAGATCACCGAGAAGATCTTCTGGTTCGCAACCCTCGCAACTGTCGGCACTACCTTCTTTGCACCCGTGTGGTATCGGCCCAAGGAAAACAAACCAACAACACTCATCGACCTAACACAATGAAGTTTTGCTATCAATGCGGCAAGCTAACGGCAGGCGAAGCGCTGTACTGCGGGACCTGCGGCAGGACCTACGATGTCCGGCTCTGCCCGCGCGCGCACGTGAATCCGCGTGGAGCGGAGGTCTGCTCAAAGTGCGGCAGCCGTGAGCTGAGCACGCCGCAACCAAAAATTCCAATGAGTTGGCGGTTGCTTGCCATCGTTCTGCGCCTCGGCATCGGGCTCGTGCTTTTCTACGCGTCGCTTTCCCTCGTTATTGCTTTGATCCAAACGCCGGAGATACAGAGCGCCCTGGTTGCCGTCGGGATGCTCCTGGGCTGCCTCTGGTGGCTCTGGAGCAAGCTGCCTGATTGGCTCCAGGACTTGATCCGTGCACTTTGGAAGCGGAAGGAGAACAAGGATGAGTAAGCGAGAGAGAGCATTGTCGGGTTTCGCGGAAGGCGGAAACACCTTGCAAATACGAGACTTTCCGCCTGTCGGCTACGGGCAGAACTACCCGCAGCATTGCCCGCAGGAAGCCCAGGGTGGTAACGAGCCGCTCGGCGCGCCGCTTTCGATCCGCGAAGTCGCCGGACTGATCGGCTGCTCGATCTGGACGGTGCGCCAGAACTACTTGCCGCAAGGGTTGCCATATCTGCGGTCCGGCCCGCGCAGCAAGCTGATCTTCTTCCGCGATCAGGTCATCCGCTGGATTCTTCAACATCAACAGAAAGGAGGAAATAAGAGATGAGTCTCTATAAGCGCGGGGGCAAGTATTGGACATCGATTTGGATCGATGGCGTGCGTACCATGCGCTCGCTGGAGACTTCAAACCGTCGCCAAGCTGAAGCGTTGGAGCAGCGTCTGCGAGACGAATTGCACACGAAGCGATTTCAACTTCCCAACTTTAAACCGGAAATGCAACTGGGCGAGCTTTATGGAAGATTCCTCGCCGAAGGCGAAGTCAAACCCCATCACCGGGACCGCGCAAAGATGTTTCTGCCATTCTTTTCCGAAATGCCCATTGGACAGATCACAAAGAATGACATCGCGCGTTACCGCAAATACCGCCATGAAAACCATCGGCGGGAGCAGACGAAGGAGGATCAAAAAAAGCTTTCTGAAACAACCATCAACCGGGACATCGAAGTCATTCGCCATCTGCTCTTCTGGGCAGCCGACGAGGGCTTCATTCCCACGAACCCCATCGCCCGCATTCGCATGGTGCGGGAGCGCGGCCAGCGCCGGCCGGTCATCTCCGTAGCCGAGGAGATCAAGCTGCTCGGCGCCTGCTCAGACCATCTTCGCCCCATCGTCATCGCGGCACTCGACACCGGCCTGCGGCGCGGAGAATTGCTCAATCAGTTGTGGGAGCACGTGGACTTCGACCGCAACCTGCTTTCGGTGACCCACTCGAAAACCGCCGAAGGCGAACATAGGCCGGTGCCGCTCACCACCCGGGTCCGCGCATTGCTTGACGCAAATCGCAAGGATTCAGGGTTGATCTTCACCTACGACGGCAAGCCCATACGCAGCCTGAAGACTGGCTGGGCGGGCGCATTACGCCGCGCCGGGCTGCCGCACACCCGCTTTCACGGGCTACGCCATGCATTCAATTCAAGATTGGTCGAGGCCGGGGTGATCGCGGATGTGCGCAAGGCACTCATGGGACACAGCGGGGGGGTGACGTGCAGTCAATCTACACCCACATTGACATCCCATTGCTGCGCAGCGCGATCAACCGACTGGATCAGTGGCATGCGGAAAAGGTGAGTTTGCTGAGCACTGCTCCAAAAGAGGGGAAAGAGCTCTCTTTTCCCGACAATAGAAACGCAATACCAACCGAAACGAAGGAAGAACCAGATGACGGGAACCAACACTCAACCTCAGCCGCGTGATCCGGACGAGGCGATCCGCAGACGCGTTATCGAACGAGCCATGGCAATCAACACGAGGCTCCTGGCTCGGCTCGCAACCGTAGCAGACGATCTCGACGTGGGAGGCCATCGGGCCGCGCTGGGCGGGCTCGATGGGCTTGAGCGAGAGATCAATACCATGCGCAGTTTCCTGCTCCTGCTTTCGTAGGAGTTCAGCACTTTCACAACCAACCCATAACCCAATAGTCCCGGTAGGGACACTCATCACTGAGCGCCCCCCGGACAGATCCGGACGAGCGGAATTACCGCATCCGGCTCCCACCTTGGGTGAGGACGCCGAGACGCACCAGAGGATAAGGATGACAGACCAA
>Ga0302319_10002201_pt1 | contig 42567 bp, 35 predicted proteins | sample Bog_T0_2_FD_203319 | JGI IMG/M metagenome (GOLD analysis project Ga0302319, IMG submission 203319) | Peat permafrost microbial communities from Stordalen Mire near Abisko, Sweden - Bog_T0_2 | ecosystem: Environmental > Terrestrial > Soil > Wetlands > Peat | place: Sweden: Abisko, Stordalen Mire...
GCTACCCCTTTTCCAGAACCTGCAACAGGTGGTCGAGCAGCGCGGCCGCCGGGCCGTTCTCCCGGGCGCGGGCGATGATCTGGTCGGGGGACTGGACGTAGGGGCCCGCCCAGAGCGCGTCGGAGCTCGCCTCCTCGAGGCGGGCGGTGTCGTCCGGGGTCGTTTCCAGGTGGAACTGGAGCCCGAGCACCCGCGAGCCGACGGCGAAGGCCTGGTGCGCGCAGCCGTCGCTGGCCGCAAGCCACTGGCTCCCGGGCGGCAGGGAAAAGGTGTCGCCGTGCCAGTGAAACACCGCAGTCTCCGGCGGAAAGGCAAAGGGCGAACTCGCCCCCTCCGGAACGGCGCGCACGGGAAGCCAACCGATCTCGCGCTCGGCGTTCTGCCAGATCTTTCCCCCCAACACATCGGCGATCAGCTGGGCGCCCAGGCAGATTCCGAGCACGCGCTTGCCCGCCGCCAGGGTTTCGCGGATCAGCCGCTTCTCCGCCCCAAGCCACGGATGGTCGCGATACTGGTAGACATTCATCCCCCCGCCCATGATGACGAGCCAGTCGAAGCCGTCCGGGTTCGGCGGCGGCGCCTCGCCTGCGAAGAGCCGCGTGCCCGCCAGGGTATGGCCGCGCCCCCGCAGCCAGGGCTCGATCGCCCCGAGTCCCTCGAGGGGCTCGTGTTGCAGCCAGTGGATCTTCATGGGTGGATCTGAACAGCGATTCCAATAGGCGAGAAAGTCAAAACTAACGTGGGCGTCGCGCCCTAAACGTGGCAGGGGCTTCTCGCCCATGTTATCAACGAACACGGGCGGGACGCCCGTGCCACGTCAAAGCATCTCCGCTGCGTCGTTTCTGGGATTGATGCGCCTGCCGTCGCTGCGAAGCTGCTTCAGCCATGACACTGCGGCACAAACTCCGGGGCCTGATCGAGCGGGAGTCACACCGGCCCGACCACGGGCGCGCCTGGCGGTGCACCATCGCCTTCATGGCGCCGCTGCTGCTCGCCCTGGCCGGCCGGCTGCCGGTCGAGATCACCTTTTCCGCGATCGCCGCCCAGAGCATCGCCCTGGTGGACGTGCGCGGCGCCTACGCCCTGCGCCTCTCCCTCCTGCTCGCCATGACCGCGATCCTCGCGGGCGCCGCGGGATTCGGCGCGCTGATGGCCCATCCCCTCGCCGCCGCGCTGCTGGCCACGGCGGTCATCGCCGCCTGCACGGGATTGTGGCGGCATCTCAGCAGCGACTACGGCGCCTCGATCGCGGTGTCCTCGTCGCTTCTTTTCTTCATCGCGCTCACCGTGCACGGGGGCTCGGCGGCCGCCGGGCACCACATGCTCGCCGCGCTGATCGGCGGGCTGTGGGGCGTGGCGCTCCAAGTCGCGCTCTGGCCGATCAGCGCCCAGCACCCGCTCCGGCGCGCGGTCGCGGATGCCTGGCTCGCGGCCGGCGAGCTGTTTTCCGCCATGGTGCCCGCCGACCCCGCCGCCCCGGCGGCCCGCCAACCGCCGATCGCCGAGGGTGAAAATGCCCTGCGGATGGCGCTGGACAAGACCTACGCCGTCCTCGCCGCAACCTCGCCGCCCAGCCCGTTCGTGGCGCGGCTCGAGCAGCTCAATCTGGCCGGAGCCCGGCTGGCCATGCGGGTCACGGCGCTCGCCCCGGCCCTGGAAACCCTGATGTCCGAGCCCGCGTTCGCCGGGCTCGGGCCCGCCTTTCAACCGCTGCTGATCGCCCTGGCCAACACCGCGCGCACCGTCGCGGTCGCCGTCGTATCCCGCCAGCCGGGGCACTTCGCGACCGCCGAGGTCCGGCTCCGCCGCCTGACGAACCTGCTGCGTGCCCTGCAGGCGCGCGTCGCCGCCCAGCCCGGGGGCGGGGCCGCCGGCACCCAGGTGGTCGAGGTGCTCCGGCAGATCGAGGAATATCTTCCCTTGGTCGGGGAGGCGCTGCGCGCCACGGTCGACCGCGCCGGCGAGCGCGCCGCCTTCTCCCTCGAGCTGTTCGATATGCAGACCCTGAAGCTGCGGCCGCTCGCCGCCGCGCTGAATCTCAGCCGCCAGGTGGACTGGGTGCTCACCCGCTTCACCCTGCGCATCGCCGTCCTCACCCTGCTGGGAGTGGCGATCATCAAGGTCCACCCCCTGCCCCACAGCTATTGGCTGCCCTTCACCCTGGTGGTGGTGCTGCAGCCCGACTACGGCTCGACCCGGCAGCGCGCCGCCCAGCGCCTGCTCGGAACCCTGGCCGGCAGCATCCTCGCCAGCCTGATGCTCTGGCTGCACCTGCCCTTCGCCGCGCTCATGGCGGTCACGGCGGCCATGAGTTTTTCCTTCGGCTTTTTCGTGAAGCGCAACTACGGCGTCGCCGTCATCTTTGTCACCCTGTTCATCGTGCTGCTGACCGAGGCCAACGGGCCGGTCACCGTCGCTCTCACCCTCGAGCGCCTCGGCACCACCACGGCGGGGGGCCTGCTCGCGCTGCTGGCCGCCCAGATCTTCTGGCCGGTGTGGGAACGCGACGTCTTTCCCCCGCTGCTCGCCCGGGCGCTCCGCGCCAATCGCGACTATCTCGTCCTGATCATCGACCGCTTCCGGCGCGGCGGCGCCTACGACGATGAGGTCGTGGCCGCCAAGCGGCGCGCCGAGACCGCCAACAGCGTCGTGTTTTCCTCCCTGCAGCGGATGGCCGGCGACCCGAAGAATCGGCAGGAACGCCTCCAGCAGGCCGCCGCCCTGGCCAACGGCAACCAGCGCCTCACCCGCGCCTTCAACCTGCTCGCGCTGCACCTGGAGCCGGGCGCCCCCCTGCCCCAGCCCGGGCTCGGCGACTTTGCCCAGCGGGCGGCGACCGCGCTGGAGTCGTTGGCCGCCGCCAGCGAGCACCCCGCCGCCGCCGCCACCAGCCTCGACCAGGCGGCCGCCGCGCTCGACCAGCTCCGGCTGCCGCCGGCGGACCCCGCCGCCGCGCCCCGCCTCGCCTGGGTCCTCGGCCAGCTGGCCCGCGCCGAGACCGAGCTCGGCGCCATGCTCCTCGCCACCCGCGAGGCGTGAATCCCAATCATTTTTCACGCAAAGGCGCAAAGCCGCAGAGAAAACCCCAGCGGTACCAATCTTCATCCAAGTCCCAAAACAACGAAAACCCGATCCAAATGGGATCGGGTTTTCGTTGTTTTGGGGGTTTGACGGATCGGAGGATAGACCTTGGCGGCTTGGCGCCTTTGCGCGAGAACGGATCGACGGAATCCCGGGCATATCTCAGACCCGTTTGCCGCGCCCCTTGGCAAATGCCCGGGCTTCTGCTTCACTGCCTGGATGTTTGTCGATGAATGCGTGATCAAGGCCTATGCCGGCGACGGCGGGCGCGGCTGTATCTCCTTCCGCCGCGAGAAATACGAGCCGTGGGGCGGGCCCAACGGCGGCGACGGGGGGCGCGGCGGCGACATCGTGCTCCTGGGCGACCACGACACGAACAACCTCGTCGACTACAAGTTCAAGTCGCACTGGAAGGCGGGCCGCGGCGAGCACGGGATGGGCAGCGACTGCACCGGGCGCGAGGGCGACACCTCCGTCCTCCGGATGCCGCTCGGCACCCAGGTCACTGACGAGGCCACGGGCAAGGTCGTCGCCGAGATCGTGGCCGACGGCCAGCGGATCGTCCTCTGCAAGGGCGGGAACGGCGGCTGGGGCAACACCCATTTCAAGACCTCGACCAACCGGGCCCCGCGCCGCGCCAATCCCGGGCAGCTCGGCGGGCAGGGCGTCTTCCGGCTCGTGCTCAAGAGCATCGCCGACGTCGGCCTCGTCGGCTACCCCAATGCGGGCAAGTCGTCGCTGATGACCGCCATCACCCAGGCGCGGCCCAAGACCGCCGCGTATCCCTTCACCACCCTGCAGCCCCAGATCGGGGTGATCAACTACTCCGACAACGCGGCCGGCAGCCGCCGGCTGCTGCTCGCCGATATTCCCGGGCTGATCGAGGGCGCGAGCGAAAACCGGGGACTCGGCCACCGCTTCCTCCGCCACATCGAGCGCTGCGCGCTGCTGGTGCTGCTGGTCGACATGGCCGCCACCGACGGCCGGGATCCCCGCGACGACTACAAACACCTGCTCCGCGAGCTGAAGCTGTACAATCCCGCGCTGCTGGAAAAACCCCGCCTGGTCGCCGCCAACAAGATGGATGTGCCCGGGGCCCGCGCCCACCTCACCCAGTTCAAGCGCAGCCAACGCGTCCCCGTGATCGAGATCTCCTGCCTGACCGGCGCCGGCCTCGAGGCCTTCCAGAAGAAACTCTGGCAGCAGGTCTCCGCCCTGCGCCGCCGCGAGGCGAAATGAGCGTCTGGGGGCCCGAGTTCCTCAAGCTGGCACTGGCCCATTTCCTGGCGCTGATCAGCCCGGGCCCGGATTTCGCCATGGTCCTGCGGCAGAGCCTGCACCACGGGCGCCGCGCCGCGATGCTGACCGCCGTGGGCATCGGGTGCGCGATCTGCCTGCACGTCACCTATTCGCTGCTGGGGATCGGCCTCCTGGTGCGGAGCTCCGCCCTGGCCTTCACCCTGCTGAAATTTGCCGGGGCGGCGTACCTCGCGTGGCTGGGCGTGCATTCGCTGCGCGCTGCGCGGGCCAAAAGTAGCGCGGGCGTCTCGCCGGCAATCTTGGAGACGGCAGGCGGGGACGCCTGCGCTACTCTGAGCCGGTCCGCCTGGGGCGCCGGCTTCCTGACCAATGCCCTCAATCCCAAGGCCACCTTTTTTTTCGTCGCGATCTTCTCCACGCTGGTCAGCCCGCGCACGCCCCGGCTGATCCAGGCGGGCTACGGGGTGTGGATCGCGCTGACCACCATGGGCTGGTTCACGTTTGTCGCGGTGGTCCTGGCGCACGAGCGGGTCCGCCGCTCCTTTCTCCGGCACCGCCGCTGGATCGACCTCGCCCTCGGGGCCCTCTTCCTCCTCTTCGCCGCCAGCCTGGTCCTGACCTCGCTGCATTGACCCGCCCGGCCCGGGTCACACCAGGGCGATCTTGATGCCCTTGCGCAGATAGGTGGGGACGTCGAGGTCCTGGCCGTCGTATAGATTGCGGTCGGTCTTTTCGAAGTGGCCGCGACTTTCGAGCTCACCGAAACCAAACTCGTCCTGGGCCACGGGCGCGGGCTCGGCCGGAGCGGCTTTCCTGGACTCGGCCGGGGCCGCCGCCCTGGACTCGGGCGCCTCGTTGACCGGCGCGGCCTCCCGCCGCGCCGCGGGCTCCGGCAGGGCGGAGGGGACCGGCGCGGCCGGGGCCACGCTCATTCGGCTCTTCGCCACCGGGCGACGGGGGGCGACGCTGCGCCCGCCCATGTCGCTCGTGCCCAGCACGCAGACCTCCACCCGGCTTTGCATCGCCTCGTCGATCACCGCCCCCATCACAATGTTGGAATCGCGGCCGAATTGCTCGGCGATCGCGCCCATCAGTTCGTTGAGCTTGGGCAGCGCCAGGTCGGGTCCGCCGATCACGTTGACCAGCAACCGGTCCGCCTTGCGTGAGAACTCCGGCGTGTGCAGCAGCGGGCAAAGCTTGAGGCTCGCGATCGCCTCGCTCACGGCGTTCTCGCCGGAGCCCTCGCCCAGGCCGAACAGCGTCTTGCCCCCCCGTTGCTGGAAGACCTGCCGGATGGTCGCGAAATCCAGGTTGATCAGCCCGGTCTTGGATAGCATGGCCCAGATCGATTTCACACCCCGGCCGACCCACGCGTCGGCGCGGGCAAACGAGTCGAGCACCGATTCGTTCTCGGCCGACTCCTGGAGCAGGACGTCGTTGGGCAGCGGGATGACCGCGTCGCAGACCTGGCGCAGGGCGCGGAGGCCGTCCTCGGCCTGCTTGAGCCGACGGCCGCCCTCGAAGCTGAAGGGCAGCGTCACAAAAGCGATCACCAGCGCGCCCCCGTCCGCGGCGATCTCGGCCACGATGGGCGCCGCCCCGCCGCCGGTGCCCCCGCCCATCCCGGCGAGCAGGAACACCAGGTCGCAGTCCTTGACCACCGCCGCGATCTTTTCCCGGTCGGCCTCCGCCGCCTCGCGGCCCAGCTCGGGATCGCCGCCCGCGCCCAGCCCGCGCGTCACGCCCATGCCGATCAGGACCTTGTCCTGGACCGGGGAGCTCGCCAGCGCCTGGTGGTCGGTGTTGATCACCGCCAGCTGCAGCCGGTCCAGATTTTCCATCTTGAGGCGATCCACCGCGTTCGAGCCCGCGCCCCCGATGCCGATCAGCTTGATCGCGACATTGCGGTCCGTGAGCAGTTGGTTCTCCAGGGGCAGTTCGTTCAGGTTCATGAGTTGGCGAAAAGGCGGGTGACGCTGTGGAGGAACCCGCCGCGGCGGCGGCTGGACGCGGCGGGCTCGGACTGGGCGGTGACGCCGTAATAAAGCAGCCCGAGCGCAGTGTGGCACCCCGGGTCGCGCAGGTTCTCGGTGATCCACGCCGGCGCCTCGCCGAGGTGGGCGGGAACGCCGAAAACCTTCGCCGCGCACTCGGCCGCGCCGGGCAGCTTGGCCGTGCCGCCGGTCAGCACCACGCCGGACGCGCAGGTCTCGGCGGCAAAGGCGTTGCCGAGCTTTTTCTTCGTCACCTCCAGCAGCTCCCAGAAGCGCGCGGACGTGACCTGCTCAATCGAGTGCCGGGGAAACTGGCGGTCGCCGATGGAGTAATTGCCGTCGAGCCAGACCTTCTCGTTCCGGTCCCGGGTCTGCGGCAGCGCGCGGCCGTAGCGCAGCTTCAGCTTCTCCGCCTGGCCGTCGGTGAGGCGCAGGCCGATGCTGAGGTCGTTGGTGAGGTGCGCGCCCCCGATCGCGACCACCCCGGTGGTGTGGGGCCCGCCGTCGCGATACAGGACGTAGTCGGTGGTGCCGGCGCCGATGTCGAGCACCAGCACGCCGTGCTGGCGCTCCTCGGGCGTGGTCACCATATGGCCCGAGGCCAGGCTCGAGAGCACCAGCTCGCGCACCTCGAGGTTGAAGCCGCGGATGACGTGCATGTTGTCCGCCAGGCGCTGTTCCTGCCCGTGCACCGTCCAGTACCCGACCTCCAGGCGCTGCCCGACCAGGTTCTCCGGCGAGGTCGGCACCAGGCGGCCGTCGACGCGGAAGGGCCGGCGCAGGTGCCGCACCACCACCCGGCCCGCGGGCAGCTCCTTGGCCGTCGCGAGCTCGCACACCGTGCGGATGTCGTCGCGGTCGATCATGTTGTCGGCCGCTTTGACGCTCACGGCGGCCTCGTTGTAAAATCCCTCCAGGTGGCTCCCGGTCTGGGCGAGAAAGACGCAGTCGATGCGCTCGCCGGCGTCCCGCTCGGCCTGCTCGACCGCCGCGTGGGTGCAGTCGCTGGCCGCCTTGTAGTCCACGACCGCGCCCTTGATGACTCCGCTGGCCGGGCACTCGCCGCAGCCGATGATGGCCAGCTCGCGGCCGGTGTACTGGCCGACGAGCACGGTGACTTTGGAAGTGCCGATCTCGACGGCGCCGATGAAGGTGTGGCTGGAACTCACGGGTTTAAAGATGAATGTTGTATTGCGAGGATACAGATAAATCCGCCGCGGCGGGGGCGGGGGCGGGGGCCGCGGGCGGGTCGGAGGCGGCCGCATCGGCGGCGGGCGGCGCCGCCGCCGCATCCGGGGTCACCGCGGGGGCCAGGGCCACCGAGGCCTGCCCCTCGATCGAGAGGTTGATCTCCCGCATAGCCTGGCCGGGCTTGCCCGCCGCGGCGTCGAGCAGCAGGTCGAGCTTGCCCAGCTGCCGGAAGAAATCCTCCTGCGTGCCGAAAATCACCGTCAGGCCGTCGCGGTTGCGCACCGCGATCTCGCCGTCGGATGCCAGCTTGGCCAGCGACACCGCCTGCCAGCTCCGGTAGATCGAAGCCGCATCGAGTTGCGCGCGGGCCAGGAGATCCGCCACGGTGCCCATGCCCGCGATCGGGGCGTAGCCTTCGCCCTGGCGCACCAGTTTCACCCCTTCGAGCTCGGGCAGGGTAGCGAGCATCGCCGGGGCATATCCCTCGCCCGCGAAGGCGACGCCATCGCGCGCCACGAGCAGCGGGCCCGCCCCCTCTGCCCCCGCCGGAGCGGCAAGGCGCGCCACCGGCGAGCGCTCCGAGACCCGCACGGCCAGGGTCGCGGGAAAAACGCGGTCGATCGCGGCGGTCCGGGCCTGTCCGCTCGCCAGCAGCCGGGTGCGCAGCCGCCCGAGGTCGAGTTCCATCAGCGTGGCGCCCCGGGGCAGCTGCAGGGTGCGCGCCAGCCACGCGCGATCGAGGACGCCGTCCGTGGCCAGCCGGAGTTCCCGGACCGGCGCAGCCGAGGCGAGCGACGGCGCCGCCTGCGGGTCGATCCGCAGCGCGGAGGCCACCTCCCAGGCGCCCCAGGCGATCAGGGCAAGGACCAAGGCGCCCGCGCCGGCCCGGAACACCCGCAGCTTGAGCCGGCGCCGCCCTTCGCGCGACATGGCGCGCGGCTTCACGTTCTGGGGGATATCCCGCCAGCTCCGCGCCGCCGGAGGACTGTTGTTTTCCTTCACCGCCACAACGTCCTCCCGGTCTTGGCACTTCCGCCTTCGGCCTTCCGCCTTCCGCCTTTCATAAAACGTCCTCCCACTTCGCCCCATAGAGCAGGACCTCCGGCTCGAGGGTCACGCCCTGGGATCGCTGCACCTGCGCGCGGACCCGGCGGATCAGCTCGAGCACGTCCGCGCTGGTCGCGCGCCCGCGGTTGATGATGAAATTGGCATGCACCGGGGAAACCTCGGCGTCCCCCACCCGCTCGCCCTTGAGCCCGCTTTGGTCAATCAGCCGCCCGGCCGAGTCCCCCGGCGGATTCTTGAAGACGCAGCCGGCGCTGGGCTCGCGCGGCTGGGACTCGTGGCGCTTGCTGCGATAGACGTCGATCTGGCGGGCGATGGCCGCGGGAGTAGCAGCGCGGGTGTCCCCGCCTGCGATCGTGGCATGGGCTTCCAGCCCATGTTCATCAACGACACGGGCAGGATGCCCGTGCCCCGTTCGGACAGGGACGGCTGCCCTACCCTTCAGAAGAGCCCCCAGCGCGATGGCGTGGTGGAGCTCGGCGCAATGCCGGTAGTCCACGTGCATCTCCGCCTTCTTCAGGGTCCGGACCTCCCCGTCCTCCCGCATGACCTCGACCTCCTCGACCACGTCGAAGATCCAGCCGCCCATGGCGCCGGCATTCATGCGCAGGGCCCCGCCGACGCTGCCGGGAATGCCCTCGAGAAACTCGAAGCCCGCCAGGCCGGCCTGCGCGGCGATCCCGCAGAGCCGCTTCAGCCGCAGGCCCGCCCCCACCCGGATGCTGCCGTCGGGCTGGGGTTCGCCGCGCGACCAAACCGGATGGCTGAAGGACAGGACCAGCCCGTCAACCCCGGCGTCCGGGACGATCAGGTTCGAGCCGCGGCCCAGGATGAAATGCGGAATGCCGCGCGCCGCCGCGGCCTGCAGCAGCCGGCGCAGGTCGTCCACCCCCGCGGGCTCGGCATAGAGCCGCGCCGACCCGCCGACGCGCAGCGTGGTCCTGGCCGCCAGCGGCTCCTCGCGCCGGAGCTTCGTCCCGGACGAGAGCCCGGGCCGCACTTCCGCGGCAAACTCATCCCACCGGCGCGCCTGGCGCCGCGCCTCCTCCAGCTCCGCCGTCCAGGCCCGCGCGTGACGGTCGATGTCCCCGGCGCCGACGAAGGCGACCACGTCGCCCCGGTGCGCCTCGCGCGCGAGCGCGCGCCGCAGTTCCTGCTCCCCGCCCGGCACGTAGCTGACCGGCAGGGCGGCCGTGCGCTCCTTCATCGCAGCGTAGATGTCGGCCGTGGTGCCCCCCGCGATGGGGGTCTCCCCGGCGGCATAGACATCCAGCAGGTGCACGCGATCGGCCAGCGCCAGGGCCGCCGCGAATTCGGCCTTGAATTGGAGGGTGCGACTGTACCGGTGGGGCTGAAAGACGACGATCAGCCGGCCCGCGGCTCCCGCCCGCTCGCGCAGGCTCGCCAGGAGGGCCCGGATCTCGGTCGGATGGTGCGCGTAATCCTCGATCACGGCGAGCCCGTCGCCAGCAAACAACTCGACCTGGCGGCGGCACACCCCGGGGTAACCGGCCAGGGCGTCCGGGGCGGCGGGCACGCCCATCAGCTGCGCCGCGGCCAGGGCCGCCAGGGCGTTGGCCGCGTTGAATGCGCCTTGGGCGCGGACCACGGACCGGCTCGCGGCGAAGCGCCCGCCCAGCCGCAGCGTCATGCACCCGGCCTCGCCGGGGCCGGCCTCGCCGCTGAAGTCCCCCGTCCGCCCGAACACCAGCCGCGGCACCGCGCCCCCCGCGGGCGCCGCCGCCCGCAGCGAGCGGGCGCACGCGTCGCTCACCAGCACCGCCCCGGTCGTGCGGGCAAACAGCGCCGCAAATGCCGCCGCAAAGTCCGAGGCCTGCGGATAGTGGTCGGGATGATCCCAGTCGAGGTTGACCGCCACCGTGATCTCCGGGGAGAAGGCGTCGATCGTGCCATCGCTCTCATCGACCTCGGCGACGAGCCACGCGTTGGAACCCGCCCGCGCCGGCGGGCTGCCGTCGCGGAACAGGCCGCCCAGGATGTAGCCGGCGGGAAAGTTCGCCGCCCGCAGAACGGTGGCCAGCATGGCCGTGGTCGTCGTCTTGCCGTGCGCGCCGCACACCGCCACCAGCCGGCGCCCGCGGGCCACCTCCGCGAGCAGTTCGCCGCGGCGGACCAGCGGGAGGCCGCGCGCGGCCGCCGCCCGGCAGACGGCGTGCCCCGGTGGTATCGCCGAGGAATAGGTCACGAGGTCGCAGCTGGCCGGGAGCGGTTCGAGCCGCACCGGGCCGCCGGCCAGCACCGCGCGGACCTCGTCGGTCAGCGCGTCGTCCTCGCCGCTGACGGTGAATCCGGACTGAGCGAGGTAGAGGGCGAGCGGGGCCATCCCCATGCCGCCCACGCCGAGGCAGTGAATGTGTCGCACCACGCGGCCGAAAAGCTGGGGAGGCGCGGTGGGTCTCATGGTTCAGGTGGCCGCCAGGGGCTTCAAGCCGCGATCCCGCCCGGTGGGGCGGGCGATCTCCTCGAGGTCCCGCAACATGATGTCCAGCGGGTTCGCCCGGTCCATCCGCCGCAGGTTGCCGCAGAACTGCCGGAGCAGCCAGTCGTTGAAGATCACGTCCAGGACCTCGACATGGAGGGCGGCGACCCCCGCCTGGTCCACGACGACCCCGCCGCCCTGCCGCTCGAAGAACGCCGCGTTGGGCCGCTGGTGGTCGTTGGCGGCGTGCGGATAAGGCACGAGGATCGCCGGCGTCTCGCAGCGGATCAGCTCCGCCAGCGTGCCCGCACCCGCCCGCGATACGACCAGGTCCGCGGCCGAGAGCAGCTCGGCCATCCGGTCGCAGAAGGGCGTAAAAACTGCCCGCACCGGCACGCCGGCTTTGCTCGCGAGCTCGCGCACCTCGGGTTCGCCCTTGTCCAGGCCGGTCACGCAGTACACCTGGATGCCCTCGCCGGCCAGGAGCGGGAGGTGGGCGTGCGCCCATTCGTTCAACACCGCCGCCCCCTGACTCCCACCGAGAATGGCCAGGACCTTCTGGTTGGGATTCAGCCCCAGGGACACGCGCGCCTCGGCCCGGGGGATCCGGACGATCTCGCGGCGCACCGGCAGGCCGATATGCCGGGTGACCGCCGCCCCTACGCCCCGCAGCCGGATCCCAAGCGGGAGGTACACGCGCCGGGCCAGCGGCCCGAGCGTCCGGACCGCGAGCCCGGGGACGCGGTTGGACTCGTGCAGGGCGATCGGGATTCCGGCCAGGCGTCCCGCCGCCACGACCGGCGCGGAGGTAAAACCGCCGAAGCCGACGATCGCATCGGGCTGGATCCGCCGGATCAGGCGCAGGCACAACGCCAACGCGCGGACCTGAGCCGCGACACCGCGCGCCAGCCGCACGGGACGCCACGAGAAGCCGGTCCCGGGCATGCGCTCAAACGTGAAGCCGGGATATTTCTCGACCAGGCGCGCGTCGACTTTCTTCCGGCTGATCAGCAGCGTGACGGCGTGGCCCCGCGCCCGCAGGCCCTCGGCCAGCGAAATGCCGGGGGAGAGATGGCCGCCCGTGCCGCCGCAGGAGATCAGGAAGGTGCTCACGCCAGGACCTCCCGCATCGCCCGCGCCCGCTCCGGCAGGATGGCCCGGCCCCAGGTGCGCTGGGTGTTCACGATCACGCCGATCAGGATCCCCATCAACAGGAGGTTGGACAGGCCGGCGCTGATGAAGGGCAACGACATGCCCTTGGTTGGAAACAGGCCCGTCACCACCCCGATGTTGATGATGGCCTGCAGGCAGATGAGCAACAGGCAGCCGCTCGCCAGCAGGAAATGGAACAGGTTCGGAGCGCGGCGCAGGTGCACGATCCCTGCAATGAACATGATCACGAATACCGCCACCACCCCGAGCGTGAACCACATGCCCAGTTCCTCGCCGACGACGGCGAAGATGAAATCGGTGTGGGCCTCCGGCAGGAAGTTGAATTGCTGGCGACCCTGGCCCAGGCCCACGCCGCCCGCGCCCCCCGAGGCGAAGGCCGCCAGCGACTGATAGAGCTGGTAAGTGCCACCCTGCTTGTTGCCCTCCACGTCGAGAAAGGCCTCGAACCGGCGCAGGCGGTTCGGGTTGTGCATCACGGCCAGGCAAAACAGCCCGATCGTGACCCCGATGGTCGGGATCAGGTAGCGCCACTTCGCCCCGGCGAGGAAGAGCAGGGCCACGCCCACCGCCACCATGAGCGCGGCGGTCCCGAAGTCCGGTTCCTTGTACACCAGCAGGGCGAAGGCGCCGATGCTCGCGAAGGGATAGAGATATCCCCGCTTGAAGTCCCCGATGCGGGTCTGGTTGAGCGCCAGGGTGTGGGCGAGCCAGAAGACCAGCCCCAGTTTCGCGAACTCCGACACCTGGAAGAGGATCGCGCCGTGCCCGAGCCAGCGCCGGGCGCCGCCCCGCCAGACCCCGACATGGGGCACGAGCACCAGGGTAAGCCCGACCAGCAGGATCCCGGCGATCCATCCGGCGTAACGGCGCAGGTAGTCGAGATTGATGCGGCTGACCACCAGACAGAGCGCGGTCGCCCCCGCGACCCCCACGACCTGCTTGTCCAGATAATAGTAGGGTCCCTGCTTGAACGCGCTGCTGGCGCTAAACAGGATGGTCAGGCCGAGGAAGGTGAGGCCGATGGCGCAGACGACGATGATGGCCGCGGGATTCGGGATGAGCCGCGCCCGGACGGATGAGGCAGGCTGCGCTGGTTCGGCCATGATCGCTAGGGTTGCTTGGCGTCGCCCGGCGGGCTCGCCGAGTCGTCAATCTTGATCGCCGGGACGTCGCCGGCCGCCGCGGGCTTCAACCCCGCGTCAAGATCCTGATCACTCCCCGACGCCGCCGGCGCCGCCGAAGCAGCTTCCGGGGCCGGCCCGCCGGAGCTCACGCTCGGCGGGAGCGAAGGAGGGTTGCCCGCGGTCGCGTCCCGCGCCGCCCGCGCCGATCCCGACCTCCGCGCCGGGATCACCAACTCCTGCCCGGGCCGGATCTTCTGGGGATCGGAGATGTTGTTGGCCAGCGCCAGGTCGCCGACCCGCACGCCGAACTTGCGTGCGATCGCCCCGAGGGTCTCGCCGGGTCGCACCACGTGACGGGTGGCGCCGCCCGCGGCGGACGCATGCCCGCCGGACGGGCCGGACGGAGCGGGAGCGGGCGCCGCCACATCGGGCGCCGCGGCCGGTGCTCCGCCGGACGGGGCCGCGCCGGGAATGATCAGCTTCTGCCCGACATGCAGCGGCGTGCCCGAGCTGATCCCGTTGGCCTTGGCCAGGACCGAAACCTTGAGATGGTTCTTCTTCGCGATGCTCCAGAGGCTGTCCCCCTTGCCCACGATCGTGGTGGTGGCGGGCGTCACGTCCGCCACCGGCGCGGTCTCGAGCGCGCTGGCCGCCAGCGTGCCCGGACGGGTCGGGCTGAACAGCCCCGGCACGGTGATCGCCGTGTCCGCGCCGGCCGCGACCGGGGCCGGGACAATCGCCCCGCCGTCCGCGGCGCTCGCCGGGGCGCCCGGGACGGTGATGGCGGGCGCCGCGTCTACCTTGGGCGCGGTGTCCGACGGCGCGGGCGGCGGCTTGGCGGTCGAGTCGCAACCCGGATTCGCAAAAATCATAATCAGGGCGATGGCGTGGATGCCGGCGACGATGCCGAATATTTTCAGGATTTTCATGGGATGAGGGAAAGGCTGGGACGGGTGGTGAAATGGACGGCCTGCTCAAACTGATCGCCGCGATCCTCGTAGCCTTTGAACTGGTCGAAGCTGGCGAACCCCGGGCTGAGCAGCACCTGGTCCCCCGGCCCGGCCTCGTCGGCGGCGCGGCGCACCGCCTCGCCGAGCCCCGGGCAGAGGACCGCCGGGACGCCGGCGGCGGCCAGTTCGGCGGCCAGGGCCGGGCCGGTCTCGCCGATGAGGAAGGCGCGGCGCACGCGCGGCGCGATCCGCCGCGCGAAACCGGCGAGATCGCCGCCCTTGGCCCGGCCGCCGGCGATCAGCAGCACGGGACGGGGGAAGCGGGCCAGGGCGGCCTCCACCGCGTGGAAATTGGTCGCCTTGGAGTCGTTCCAGAACGTGACGCCGTCGACTTCGGCGACGCGGGCCAGCCGGTGGCGGCCGAGCCGGAACGTCCGGGCGGCGGCGTAAAGCGCGGCTGGGTCCAGGCCCGCGGCCCGCCACCAGGCGGCCGCGAGCAGGAAGTTTTCCCGCTGCGGATAGTCGGCGAAAACCGTGCCGGCCAGCGCCGGATCGGCGGGCTGGCCCGCTGTCGGCACCCAGATGATATTTGGTCTCGGTTCGCCCGGCTCCGCGAATGCCCGGACCGAGGAGCCGGCGAACACCGTGCCGGAGAGTTCGGCCAGGCGGTCCTTGGCCGCGAAATACGCCTTCAGGCTGCGGTGGCGCTCGAGATGGTCCTCGGCAAAGTTGGTCCAAAGCGCGGCTTCGGCGCGGAAATGCCGCAGGGTCTCGGCCTGGAATGAGCTCACCTCGCACACCGCAATCGCGTCCGGCCGCCCGCCCGCTGCCGCCGCGACCCCGGAAAACGCCCGCCCGATGTTGCCGGTCGCGGCCGCCTCCCGGCCGATCGCGAGCAGCGCGTGCGCGAGGAACTCCGTCAGGGTGGTTTTCCCGTTGGTGCCCGTGATCGCGACGATCCGGCCGCGCCAGCACAAGGCGGCAAAGTCCACTTCACCGACCAGGATCGCACCGGCGGCGGCCGCCCGCGCCAGCCACGGATGGTCCGGCGCAAAGCCGGGGGAGAACACGACCAGCCCGTGCGACGCCGCGGCCGCGGCGGTGAATTCCGCCCCCCGCGCATCGTAGGTCGCGCTGGTCCCGCCCAGGGCCGCGACCAGGGCGCGCGCGCCCTGCCCGCTCGCGCCGCCGCCGAGGATGGCCACGGGGCGCGCGAGGTGCGGGCGGAGCAGTTCGGGGATCGGCAGGGCCATTTAGCGGATTTTTAGAGTGCCGAGGCCGGCGAGCGCAAAGATTAATGACAGGATCCAAAAACGCTGCACGACTTTTGTTTCCGGCCAGCCCTTGCGCTGGAAATGATGGTGAATCGGCGCCATGAGGAAGATCCGGCGGCCCTCCCCGCAGCGCGCGCGGGTGGCCTTGAAGTACAGCACCTGGAGGATGACCGAGGCCGCCTCCCAGACGAACACCCCGCCGACAATGACCAGCGTGAGGGGCTGCTGCACCATGACCGCGATGATCCCAATCAGGCCGCCGAGCGCGAGGGAGCCGGTGTCGCCCATGAAGACCTCCGCCGGATGCGAGTTGTACCAGAGGAAGGCCAGCCCGGCCCCGACCAGCGCGCCGCAGACCACGGTCAGCTCGCCGGTGCCCGGCACGTAGCCGATCAGCAGGTAGTTGGAGATCTTCACGTTGCCGGCGGCATAGGCCATGATGCCGTAGACCAGCGCCACGGTGATGGTGCAGCCGGCGGCCAGCCCGTCGAGGCCGTCGGTCAGGTTGATGGCGTTGGAAAACCCGACGAGCCAGAAATACACGAGCACGAAGAGCGCCGCGAGCGGGAGGCTCGCGATCACCGGGTGCTTCACGAAAGGAATCCACAGTTCGCGGATCTTCTCGGCGCTCACCGGGTCGAGCCAGAGGATGGCCACCGCGGCGACCGTGGTCAGCGTCTGCCAGAGGATCTTCTCGCCGGACGAGATGCCGTCGCGGCTCCGGCGGACGACCTTGAGGTAGTCGTCGCGGAAGCCGACCGCGGTGAGCGCGGCAAAGACCAGCAGCGCGACCAAGACCCAGACGTTGGGCGCGGCCCAGAGGCACGAGCTGGCAAATACGCTGACGAAGATGAGCAGGCCGCCCATGGTCGGGACGTTCTTCTTGTCGAAGCGTTGCGCGAGGTCGCCGGTCCGGTCGTCGTCGTAGTGCTGGCCGAACTTCAGCCGGCGCAGCCGGGCGATCAGCCACGGCCCGATCACAAAGCCGATGACCGCGGCGGTGCCGGCCGCGAGCAGCGTGCGCACCGTGATGTAGCGCAGCTCGCGCAGCGGGCCGAAATAGCGTTCGAAGGTGATGAGGTAGCTGAGCATCTGCGGCAGGATGAAATTGGTTTCCGGAAGGATGAAATTTGAGACCTGAAACTTGAAATTAGTGTGCGGGGGCTGGCGTGGAGGAGGCGTCGAGCAGGCGCTCTAGCTGGTAACGGCGGCTGCCCTTGATGAAGACGGCTCCGCGCCACCCGGCCAGCCGCTCGGCCACCGGATCGAGCGCGTCCACCACCGCGACCTGCGCCGCGCGGCTGCCGCCCTCGATCGCGCCGTCCCGCACGGCGCCCGCGTTGCCGCCGAGCACGAACATGAAGTCGTCCGGGCCAAGGTGCAAGCCGCGGCCGAGCTCGCGATGAAATATTTCCGCCGCGGCCCCGAGTTCCTCCATGCCGCCGATCACGTACAGGCGGGGCGCGCCGGCCGGCGCGAGCGCGGCGAAGGCGGCCAGCGCGTCGGCCATCGACGCTGGATTCGCGTTGTAGCAGTCGAGGTAGAGGAGGCGCCCGCCCTCCCGGCGCAGCTCCCCGCGCAACGGGGCCGGGCGCCACTGTTCCAGCCGCGACCGGAGCAGGCCGGGCGCCACCCCGAGGCGCTGCGCGACGCTCAGCGCCAGTGCGGCGTTCTGCGCCATGCCCTCCGACACGCGCGGGAGTCGGAAGGGGGCGGCCTCGGCCGCCAGGGTGATCCGGGTCGACGCGCCGTCGTGCGCCACCGTTCCAGCCACGACGACCGCCGGGGTCTTGAGTCCCCGGAAAGCCGCGAACGCCGCGCAGCCGGGCGGAAAGAACGCCATCCCGCCGGGCCGCACCGCCGCGGCCAGGACCGCCTTTTCCCGGGCCACGCCCTCCAGGCCGCCAAGCCCGGCCAGGTGCGCGGGCGCCACCAGGGTGACGACGGCAAAATCGGGCTCGATCATGTCCGCGAGCACGGCCATCTCCCCGGGAGCGCTGATCCCCGCCTCGATGACCGCATACCGGTGCCGGGCCGGGTCGAGGCGCGTCAGGGTCAGGGGCACTCCGAGGTGATTGTTGAGATTGCCCACGGTCGCCAGCACGGCGTCGCCCAGCAGCAGCGCCAGCAGGTTCTTCGTCGAGGTCTTGCCCGCGCTGCCGGTGATCCCGATGACCGGGCCGGCGAACTCCCGGCGGTGCGCGCGGGCGACCGCCTGGAACGCCGCCAGGGGGTCGGCGACAACCAGCTGGGGCAGCGCCGCCGCCGGGTCTGGCGTCGCCACGATCGCCGCGCCCGCCCCGGCGGCCAGGGCTGCCCCGAGGAAGTCGTGGCCGTCGCGCCGGTCCGTCCGCAGGGCGACAAAGGCCTGCCCACGCCGCAGCTCCCGCGTGTCGGTCGCGAAACCGGTGAGCGCGGCGGCCGGGCGGGCCGTCCAGCGGCCGCCGGTCCAGTCCGCCAGTTGCTCAGGAGTGAAGTCGGGCACCGTTCTTATCCCTCCTTGAGGAACTTGATCCCGATCAGCTCGCGCACGACCTGCCGGTCGTCGAACGGGATGATGGTGTCGGCCAGTTCCTGGTAGCTTTCATGCCCCTTGCCCGCGATGAGCAGGGTGTCGCCCGGGCGCGCCGCGTCGAGGGCGAGGCTGATGGCGCGGCGGCGATCCTCGATCCAAGCGATCCGCTCGGGAGCCGTGACGCCCTCCTTCATGTCGGCGAAGATCTGCCCGAGCGCCTCGCTCCGGGGATTGTCCGCGGTCGCGAACGCGAAATCGGCCGCGGCCTGCACCTCCCGCACCATGAGGGGGCGCTTGCTGCGGTCGCGATTCCCGCCGCAGCCGAACACCACCAGCAGGCGCCCCGGGGTGATGGGACGCAGCATCCCGAGCGCATTGCGCAGGGCGTCGTCCGTGTGCGCATAGTCGACGAAGACGTGGCTGGGTTGCCCCGCCTCGATCCGCTCCATCCGGCCCGGCACGCCCTTGAAGTCCCGCAGCCGCGGGAGCAGGGCCGCCGGATCGCGCCCCAGGCTCCAGACGGTCGCAAGGGCCGCCAGCAGGTTGCTCACGTTGTACCGGCCGACCAGCGGCGAATCGACCGCGGCGGCGTTTTCCACGCGCGCCGCCCCGCCCGGCCACACCAGCCGGAACGTGGTGTTCTTGGCGTTGAGCGCCACGCCCTCGGCCCGGACCATCGCCCGCGGGTTCTCGCCATAGGTCACCAGCCGCGTCCCGGCGGCGGCGATCCCGGCCAGCCTTTCCCCGTACGGGTCGTCGAGGTTGACCACCGCGATCCCGGGGGCCGGACCGGTGCCGCCGGTGAAAAGCCGCGTCTTCACCTCGAAATAGGCATCGAGCGTCTTGTGGTAGTCGAGATGGTCGCGCGTGAGGTTGGTGAAGACCGCGGCGGCGAACTGCACCCCGCGCACGCGCTGCTGGTCGATCCCGTGCGAGCTCACCTCCATCACCGCCTCGCGGCACCCGGCGTCGCGCATCTGCGCCATCATCCCGAAGATGTCGAGGGACTCCGGGGTGGTGCGATACGACGGCACGGTGCGCGCGCCCAGGTCGTAGCTGATCGTGCCGAGCAGTCCCACCCGCCGCTCCCCGTTGAGGAAGTGCTTGATCAGGTGGGTGACCGTGGTCTTGCCATTGGTGCCGGTGACGCCGATCACGGTCAGGTCGCGATCCGGGAACCGGTAGTAGCGCTGCGCCACCCGGGCAAGGGTCGCGCGGGCGTCGGCGACCTGGACGAAGGCCACCCGCGCGGGCGGGTGGGCCGGCATCGTCGGGGCCACCACCGCGACCGCGCCGCGGCTGACCGCCTCGTCGATGAACCGCGCGCCGTCGGCGCGCAGTCCCGGCAGGGCGAAGAACACGTTGCCCGGCACCACCCGGCGGCTGTCGAGCGTCAGCCCCGAGATCGCGCAGTCCAGGCCGCCCTTGTGGGCGAGGATCTCGCCCTCGGAAAAATAGTCGGAGAGTTTCGGGGCCATCTTGAAAATGCGGTTGAGGGCGAGCGTTTCGCGGCGGGTGGGCCGGGTGGAGCGCGGCTGCAGGGCGTGGATCAGGGCGTGATTGCGTGTGAGATATCCGATCACCGCGCCCCCCCTTCCATCGCAATCGCGGGATGGGTGGCGTCGTCGATGCCCGGTTGGATGTCGAGATACGGGATGAGTTGCTCGCCGATGTGCCGGAACGACGGCGCCGCGACCTTGTGGCCGAAGGCGGTGCCGCCGACCAGGTTCTCGTCACAGTCATCCAAGATCACCGAAATCGCAACCTGGGGGTTGCTGGCGGGGAAGAAGCCGACGAAGGACGAGACGTGGTGGTGCTCGATATAGTGCCCATTGACAGCCTTCTGCGCAGTCCCGGTCTTGCCGGCGACGTCGTAGCCCGGGATCGCCGCCTCCGGGGCATTGCCCGCGTCGGAGGCCACCCGTGAAAGCAGTTGAGCCATCGTGCGGGCGGTGGCCTCGGAAATCACCCGCCGGACCACCGCGCGGCCCAGGCCGTAGACCACCTCGCCCGAGGCGTCGCGGATGCGCCGGATCAGCTGCGGCCGGAGCAGGATGCCGCCGCTGGCGATCACGCCCATTGCCGCGTGCATCTGCAGCGGGGTGACCTCGACCGACTGGCCCATCGGCATCCGGGTGATCGTCAGGCCGTCCCATTTTTCCACCGGATGCACCAGTCCGCCAACTTCGCCGCCGACCGGGAAGCCGGTGGGCGAACCGAAGCCGAAGGCGCGGACGTAGTTATAGAAGCGACGCGCGCCGAGCAGGACGCCCAGTTGCGCCGCGCCCTTGTTGGACGATAGCGCGATGATGTCCGCCACGCTGAGCGGGTGGTCGAAGTGGTCCGAGGCGTCCTCCCGCGGCAGTTTGCGCTCGACGCCGTCCACCATGATGCTCTCCAGCGTGCAATCGAAGGTCGTCTCCGGCGTCACCAGCCCGTCGTTGAGCGCCCCGGCGGCCGCGACAATCTTGAAGACCGAGCCGGGTTCATACATGTCCGCCACCGCGATGTTGCGCAGGCGGTATTCGCCCCCCGGGCCGAGCTTGTTGTAGGCGTTGAGGTCGAAGGTCGGGGTGTTGGCCAGCGCGAGGATGAATCCGGTGCGCGGGTCGCTGACGATGATCGTGGCCTTCTCGGGCCGGTATTTCTCGGCGATGGTGGCGAGCTCCGCCTCGACGATGTGCTGGACCACCGCGTCGATCGACAGCTCGACGCTGTAGCCGTCGGCCGCGGGAACGTCGCGGGAGCGGAACTGGGCGAGTTCCACCTGGCGGCCATCCTTCTCCCCCTCCATCCAGCCGTCCTGGCCGTGCAGGTAGAAGTCGGCGAAACTCTCGATGCCGGTCACCGGCTGCTCCGCGCGATTGACGTAGCCGATGACGTGGGCGGCGAGCTCGTTGTGGGGATAGACCCGGCGGTAGACCCGGTTGCCGTAGATGCCCCGGATCTTGAGCTGCTGGATGGCGGCGTAGGCCGACTCGGAGATCCCGTCGCTCAGCTTGGCCCACTGGATCGGTCGCTCGCCGTTGGCGTCGGGCTCGCCCACCTGGGTCGCATCATCCGCGGTGTCGGCCTCGTCCTTCTCCTCGTCCTTCCTCCCGCCCAATCCGAAATCGAAGGTCAGCGACCCCGCCGCCGGGCTCTTCGGCGCAACCACCGCGTCCGGCCGGCTGGTCCGGGTGTTCAGGATTTTGGCCAGCTCGGGCAGCGTCAGGCCGGCCAGCGCCGCCAGCTGCGGCCATTTCTTCTCATCCTCTGGACGCAGCAGCTGCGGGTCCACGCCGAGGTCGATCAGCGAGCGGCTGGTCGCCAGGATGTTGTCGCGGGCGTCGAGGATGTCGCCCCGGCGCGCATGCTCGATCGTGATCTGGCGGCGCGCTTTCTCGATCGTGTCCAGGAGCTCCTGGCGGTCGATCACATGCAGCCAGACCAGGCGGACGCCGAGGCCGGCGAAGCTGAGGAGGACGAGGCTCGCGAGCACAACCACCCGGTAATTTGAGGCGAAGCCTTTGGACATTTACGGATGGGCGGGCGTGGCCCCCTCACGGCTGCTCCGCCACGCGGAAGGACACCGTCCCGGCCGCGGCGGTTTCCCTCTCGATCCCGCGGCTGCGCTTGGCGGCCAGCCGCTCGGTCGGATCCTCGGTGACCCGCTGGACCTGCCCCTCGGCGGGCGGCACCAGGCCGAGGTTCCAGAGCGTGTTGCGCTGCAGCAGCACGGTGGCGTCCTGCTCCTGGGCGATGGCCGCCGTCGTCTCCTCGCAGCGGCGCGTCAGGTCGGCAATCCTCGCCTCGAGCACCTTGTTCGCATTGGCCGTGAACGAGATCTGCTCCCGCATCCAGACCGCCCCCACCCCGATCGAGCTGGTGAGGCCGATGCCGACGAGGGTGTAGGCGAGCACCTGGTTGACGAATCCATGGGCGGCGGAGGTCTTCATAGTTTTCGGAGGGCGCGGAGCTTGGCGGAACGGCTGCGCGGGTTGGTGGCGATCTCGAGCAGCCCCGGCCCGACGGGGCGGCGGGTGAGCGGCTCTGCGACCCTGACCCGCAGGTCCTGCGGGGTGGCGTCCCCGGCGTCCTCCGGCTGCCCGCACAGCCGGCGGAAGAAGCGCTTGACCGGGCGGTCCTCCAGCGAATGGAAGCTGATCACGCACAGCACCCCGCCGGCGCCCAGCCGGCGGAAGGCCGCGGGCAGCGCGCGCTCCAGCGCCCCCAGCTCGTCGTTGACCGCGATGCGGATGCCTTGAAAGGTGCGGGTCGCCGGGTGAATCTTCGAGGCGTGCCGCTGGTGCGCAGGAATGGCCGCGGTGATGATAGCCGCCAACGCCTCGGTGCGGGCGAGCGCCCCGGTGCCCCGCGCCGCCATCAGGGCGCGCACCACGCGGCGCCAGTGGCGCTCCTCCCCGGTGTCGCGGACGGCGTGGACGAGCATCTCCTCCGTGGCGGTCTCCAGCCAGCGGCTGGCCGGGACGCCCACGCGCGGGTCCATCCGCATGTCCGCGGGCGCGTCCGCGCGGAAGGAGAAACCCCGCTCGAGGTCGTCGAGCTGGAAGGACGAGACTCCAAGGTCGAACAGGATGCCGTCGAAGTCCGCGAGCGGCAGCTCCTCGAGCCGGCCGAAATCCCGGTCGAGCAGCGTGAAGCGGTCGGGATACGCCTCGCGGAGCGCCTCGGCCCGAGCCGGCGCCGCCGGGTCGCGGTCGAGTGCCACCACGCTCACGCCGGGCGCCGCCTCGAGCAGGCCGCGGCTGTGGCCGCCGCCGCCGAAAGTGCAGTCCAGGTAGCGTCCGCCGGTGCGGGGCCCGATGAATTCCAGCACCTCGCGCAGCAGGACGGGCTGGTGGCCGGAGGTCATGAGGGCAACCGGGGGTTCAGCGGGAGCCAGGCGCATGGGGGATGCCCTTTCCGCGGGCGGCCCGGATCAGGGCGACGGGCCGCAGGACCAGCCCGTCGCGGATTCGGGGCATGACCGGCGCGGAGAAAGCCGCGACGCGCCCGAGACTTTTGGCGAGGCGGCGCATGGTCAGATTCCGAGGCGGCGCATGATGTCGCCGAAGTTTTCGCCCGAAGTGCGCGTCTCGACCTTTTCCCAGCGCGCCGGCGCGTAGAGGTTGAACTTGGTCAGCGAGCCGACGAGGACGGCGTCCTTCGCGATGCCCGCCTGGGCGAGGAGCTCCGCGTTGAGGCCGACCCGTCCCTGCTTGTCGAACGAGAACGATTGGGTCTGCGCGAAGAAACGCGCCGCAAAGTCCTGGGCCGCGCCGTCGCTCAGCGCCATCAGCGCGATCTTCGCGTGCAGCTTCTCGACTTCCGCCGGGGGCAGCACCGCCACGTAGCCATCGGGGTGCGGCGTGGCGAGAAACGTGTCGCTCTCCGCGTGCGCTCCACGCCAGGCCGAGGGGATGGTGAGGCGGCCTTTGTCGTCGAGGGTATGTCGAAAAAGACCTGTATAAAATGCTTTGCCGGATTGGGCCATGGATCGGGTAAGGCACCAAGTGCCCCACAACGCTCCATTTCAACCCATTTTACCCCACAATCGTCAAGCAAAGAAGCGCGGTAAAACGCAGATTTTTGTTCACAAGTTGCTCCCTAAACCTTCCGCGGTTTCGCGGCCGCGCGTTTATTGCTTTCCGTGACCTCTTTGTTGCTATCCGTGACGCCTTGGTTGCTTTCCGTATTCTCCTTCACGGCGGCGATCATGACGTCCATCCCTTCCTTGATTTCGTTCACCTGGGGATGCACTTCCTTGATGAGGTCGTGCTCGACCTTCGACAGCCTCTCGATCCGTTGGCCCTGCTCCCGGAGCTGGTCCAGGAGGCGGTTCTGCTTGCCCGAGATCCGGTACATCCACCAAAAACAGCCCGCCCAGCAGGCGGTGCCGAGGAGGGTCAGCCAGAATTCCACGCCATGTTCATGACTCATGGCCGATTCTACGGGCGAAACCCGTTTCGGGCAAGGACGGCTGTTGCGGAGCTGCGTTGCCCGCCTCTGGGACTCCCCCCTTGTGGGAGAGTCCGGTTCGGAGGGCAGATTGGGAATCGCGGAGCTCCCGTCTTCGCCATCGCGACAGCGATGGAAGACTGCCGCGTCGTGGCTCGCGTTCAGCGAGCGCAGACGGGCTGAGCTCGCTGAAATGGCTGCGCCTTGGCGAGCCAGCCGCACCCATGGGGTTCTTCGGATCAAAATGACGCACCATCAAAAGCCGCACGCGCGGCGCGCGCATCACCAAGCGGTCCAGCCGCCGTCCACGCAGAGCGTGTGGCAGTTCACCATCGCGGCCTCGTCGCTCGCCAAAAACACCGCGGCGGCCGCCACCTCCTCGACGGTCGCCAGCCGGCCGCCGGGGATTTTCTCCAGGACGAATTTCAGGAACTCGGGCTGCTGGAGCCGCCGGCGGGTGAGGTTGGTCTCGACGAACGTGGGCGCGATCGAGTTGACCGTGATCCCGTGCTTCGCCCACTCCACCCCCAGGGTCCGCACCAGCTGGATCACGGCGCCCTTGGTCGAGCAGTAGACCGGCTGCCCGGGGATGCCGACCAGGCCGGACTGGCTGGAGATCCAGATGACCCGCCCCCGTCCCGCCGCAATCATCGCGGGCGCGAATTGCTGGGCGAGGAGGAAGCCGCCGCGCACATTGGTCTGGTAATGGTCCTCCCAGTTGGCGACGTCGACTTCCAGGCCCGGCGCCGGTCGGTTGATGCCGGCATTGTTCACGAGGACGTCCACCCGCCCGAATTTCGCCAGCGCCGCCGCGGCGCCCTCCCCGACCTGGGCGGGATCCCGCACGTCGATCGGGACCCGTCCGGGTTCCTGTCCCGTTTGCGCCCGGATCAGCTCCGCGCTTTCCGCCAGCCCTGCCTCCGGCTTGTCCGAGAGGATCACCCGGGCGCCCTGCCGCGCGAGGGCGAGCGCGATGCCCTGCCCCAGTCCCGTGGCCGAGCCGGTGACCAGGGCCGTCTTGCCGTCAAGTTTGAACATGGTCGGGCACGGCATACCGGGCGACCCGCACGTCGGCGGTGATGGCATGGGCGAGCATCCGCTCGACCTGGCACTGGCGGGACGTGATCCGGCCCACCTCGACGGAGGCGGCCGGGGTCATGCGCTGGTAGGTGACCGTTTTCAGGAATTTCCCCACCCAGACTCCGCCGGTGTAGCGGGCCGCCCGGCTGGTCGGCAGGATGTGGTTCGTCCCGATCGATTTGTCGCCGTAGGCCACCGTGGTCTCCTCGCCGATGAAGAGGGACCCGTAGTTGGTGAGCCGGGAGAAGTAGAAATCGGGATCGGCGACATGCAGCTCGAGATGCTCCGGCGCATAATCGTCGCTCAGGGCCACCGCCTCTTCCGGGCTCTCCGCGGCGGCGATCCGCCCGTTGGCCGCCCAGCTCTGGCGCGCGATTTCACGGGTCGGCAGCACCAGCAACTGCCGCTCGACCTCGGCCAGGCAGCGGCGCCCGAAGCCCTCGCTCAGGCAGATCAGCGCAATGCCGCTGTTGGGGTCGTGCTCGGCCTGGCCGAGCAGGTCGCAGGCGACCAGCGCCGGGTCGGCCGAATCGTCGGCCAGGACCATGATCTCGGTCGGTCCGGCCAGCAGGTCGATCCCGCACCGCCCGAAAAGCTGGCGCTTGGCTTCGGCCACGAACTTGTTGCCCGCGCCGCAAAGTATATCCACCGGCGGGACCACCCCCATGCCGAGGGCCATGAGCGCCAGCGCCGGCACGCCGCCCACGATGAAGATGCGATCGGCGCCCGCGGCGTGCATCGCGTTGATGGTCGCCGGAAATGCCCCCTCCCCCGGCACCGGCGGGGTGCACGCCACCACCGTCTTCACGCCCGCCACCTTGGCCGGGATGATGCTCATCTGGGCCGAACCGAACATGGGGTAGCGCCCGCCCGGGATGTAGCTTCCCACCGAGGCCACGGGGAGGTGCCGATGCCCCAGGATCACGCCCGGCCGGATCTCGGTTTCCAGCGGGGCGAGCGTGGCCCGCTGCGCCTCGGCAAACCGGCGGACGTTGCCCTGGCAGAACCGGGTGTCCGCGACCACCTGGGGATCGAGCCGGTCGATGATCCGCCGGACTTCCGCCGGCTCGAGTTCAAAATTCGGCGGGGTCCAGTGGTCGAATTTCTCGCTGAAGCGGCGGACGGCGGCGAGGCCGTCCCGCTCCAATTCCAGCAGCATGGCGGAAACGATTCCCGCGGTTTCCGGATCGTTCTCAAACAGGCGGTGCCCGCCCTCCTTGATCATCTTCATCCCCCTAGCGTCTTAGGGACAAGCCGCTCCACCTCAATGCAATTTCCAGGTCACAAGAGCGGGGAAAGCGGCCGCAGCGCCGCCTCGAGGAGCTTTTGCCGGAAGGGGCGCCGCGCGAATTTCGCCGGATCGATCTCGCGGCAGCGGTCGAAATCGTGCTCGAGAATCCGGGCGAGGGCGGCGTTCCCGCCCGGCGAGTGGAAGAGCAGGTTGAGCTCAAAGTTCAACCGCATCGAGCGATAGTCGAGATTGGCCGACCCGACCATGCCCCAGTGGTCGTCCGCCAGGGCGACCTTGGCGTGGTTGATGCAATCCGAGAATTCGAAGAGGCGCACCCCGGCGGCCAGCAGCTCGCCGTAGTAGGAGCGGCCGACCGTGACCAGGCAGGGGTGGTCGTTCTTCTCCGAGATGAGCAGCCGGACATCGACCCCGCGGCTCGCCGCGATCTCGAGCGCCGCGAGGAGGATGTCGTCCGGGACGAAATACCCGGTGGCGATCCACACCCGCGCGCTCGCGTGGTTGAGCAGGCTGACGATCGACTTGCCGATCGGCTCGTTGCGGCGGTCGGGTCCGCCGAGGACAATGTGCACCGGGTGCCGGGGAGCGGGAAATTCGGCCGGATAAAACCGGGCGGCCGTGATCTTTTCCTGGGTGGCGAAAAACCAATCGTCGGCGAAGACTTCCTGCAGTTCCGCGGCGATCGCGCCGGTGACCTCGACCTGCACGTCGATCCACGCGCCGAACCGGGCGTCGAGCCCCTCGTACTCCCGCCCGATGTTCATGCCGCCGACGAAAGCGATCGAACCGTCGATGATCTGCAATTTTCGATGATTTCTCAGGTTCAGGAAGAAGCGCCGGCGTTTCAGGTCCAGGCTCTGGAACCAGGATAAATGCCCGCCGGCACTCAGGTAGTCACGCAGGACCCGCTCGTCGAATCCGCTCGATCCCATTTCGTCGAGCAGGAGCCGGACGGTCACACCGCGCCGCGCGGCCGCGGCGAGCGCGGCCAGGAATCTCCCGCCCGTCTCATCGCCCTGCCAGATGTAAAGCTCGAGGTGGATGTGATGCCGGGCCTCGCGGATCCGCATCTCCAGCGCGGGATAGAACTCGTCCGCATTGTGCAGGATCCGGATGCTTTCCGCCGAGCTGATGGGCAGCTGGTTGATGCGGGAAAGCAGCTGCAGGAAGCGGCGATCTCCCGCGGACAGTCCCTCGATCAATTCCCCGGTCGCCGCATCCGTCGTCCCCGCCGGACTCGGTCCGCGGGTGGCCCGCGCGGAAAATAGGGCGCGACGCTTGAGGCGCCCGCGCTTCAGGCGATCCGTGCCGATGAGCAGATAGGCCCCCGCCCCCAGGAACGGAATGAACAGGATCGCCCAAAGCCAGGCCAGCGTCGCCGTCGGGCGCTTCTTGAGCAGCAGGAGGTGAGGAATTGTCACCCATGTCAGTACATAACAAACGATTATGGAGGTTGTCATGAGGCTGGTTCGAAGCCTTGGACACTCCCGGGTGGTCTGATGAGCCCGGGAAATCGGCGATTTTGCCCCATCATCTGTCAAAAATCGCACGCGCCGGGCAACTATTTATCATTAGTGTATATGGATCAATATTATATAAAAGGAACGCGCCCCGGACACCCGGGTCGTATCGTGATCACACACCGTGGCAATCCGCTCCCTGAAAACAAATCTTCTGATGTCGGTTTTCGCCGCCTGCGGTGCCATGCAATGCGCTGCGGCGGATTTGTCGCCCCCGCCGGATTTCCTCTACGCCATCCGCCTGGTTGAATCCGGTGACCGGTACGACGGACCCTGCGGCAAGGGGGGCGAACTCGGTCCCTATCAGTTCAGATATACGGTGTGGCGGCAGTACACCACGGCCCCATTTGCCGAGGCGCGCACCGCCCTGGCCGACCAGGTGGCGGCCCAGCACTACCGCTGGATCGCCCGCCGCCTGCAAAGCCATGGCGTCCCGGCCACCCACTGGAACATTGCGGCCGCCTGGAACAGCGGGGTCCGGGCGGTAATCACGGGACGCATTCCGGCCTGTACGCGCGACTACGCGACACGGGTGGTGAACCTGATGGAACGCGAAGCGGCGATCCGCCATTCTTCCCTGGCACCAGATCTGGGCCTGGCCCTGGTTGGCCAACCCTCGGAGTAGCGCGGGCGCTTGCCCGGCAGAACGTGGGCTTCCCGCCCAAGATCTCTCGAGAACACGGGCGGGACGCCCGTGCCACTCCAAATTGCCTGCGTTCCGACCAAGCCGATCCACCACCGGAGCCCCTCCGTGCTCGACAAGCTCCTCCCGCCCTTCTACGGGTTTGCCCACCATGCCAAAACGCTACGTCGTCGCCACGCTCGACTCGCTGCCGGTGGGAACCGGCCGGGCTTTCACCGTCGCCGGCCGCCAAGTCGGACTCTTCAACGTCGAGGGTCGCGTGTACGCGATCGACGACATCTGCCCCCACGCCGGCGCGTCGCTGGCTGACGGGGCGCTCACGGGCCACGTCGTGAGCTGTCCCTGGCATTGTGCGGACTTTGACGTCACCAGCGGCAAGGTCCTCTGCCAGCCCGCGAACCAGGATGTGCAAAAATTTCCGGTTTTCGTGAGTGGCAATTCGATTGAAGTGGAGCTGTAGGAGTGCCAGGATTCCCGGGATGTCCTCTCCCGCCGCCCCCAGTGATGGCGTCCTGAAGCATAGCCTGCGCGGAGGCGGAGCTTGCCTGGTTGGCATGGCGCTGATGGCCATGACCGGCCGGGTTCTTGGGTCGTCCAGCCCGGCGGTCTTTCTCCCCAGGGGACGCCCCATGGTGACCAGTGCGGTCGTCTGCTTTGCGCTGATCGGTGCGGGCCTGATCAATCTGTCCTTCGGTTGGCGCAAATGGGCGCGCCTTTGCGGCACACTGGCCGGCATCGCGGCCCTGGCCGCGCTGCTCCATGGCATGCTGCGCGGGACCTCGGACATCGACGGCCTCCTCGGGCAGGCGACGCAGCCGGACGGCACAGCCCGGCACATGTCGGCCAACACCGCGCTGGCCTTCCTCATCGCGAGCTTCGCGCTGTTCAAGATGTCCAGCCCGCGCGCCTGGCCGCGCCTGGTCGCCACGCTCGGGGGCGTCCTGTTCGGCACGGTACTTCTGGTGCTGCTCGGGTATGCGTCCGGCTTCGGGCCGATCCCGAGCTGGGACCGTTTCAGCGGCATGTCCCTGCCCGCGGCCGTGGGCCTGCTGGTGGTGGCGCTGACCACGCTGACCTGGGCCTGGCGGAGCTCGGTCACGCAGAGCCCCGCCCTGCCCCTCGCCGCCGCCGCCGCCGTCATTCTCGCCTCCGTGGGCGTGATTTCGCTGCGCAGCAACGACGCGCTCCGGGCCGCCAACGAGTGGGTCCGGCACACGTTCGAGGTGCGCGACGCGCTCGAACAGATCCTGATCGACCTGAACACGGTCGACGACAACCGCCGCTTTTTCAACCAGAAGGCCGACGAGCGCTTTGCCGCCGCCTTGCGCGAGGCGGCGACCGAGAGCCGGCAGGATGTCGCCGATGCCATCCGCCTCGTGGCCGATGATGCGGCCCAGGAGCGGCTGGCCCAAAGCCTGCGCCCGCTCGTGGACATCAAGCTCGATTACGCCGCCGCGGTCATCGACGAGCGCCGGCACAAGGTCACGACCATGGCTGAGCGTACGGCCCATGCCGCCCGCTCGGCGGAGCTGACGGTCCCGGTCCAGCGGATCGTCGACCAGCTGCTCGGCGTCGAGCAGGGCCTGCTGTTGAAGCGCACCTCGGACACCGAGCGGGTGGCCGGCCAGACGCGCAGCCTGCTCATCCTCGGCAGTGTCGTCGCCGCCAGCCTGGTGGCGGCGGCGCTCGGCCTGACGCTGCTCTCCGAGCGGGGGCGGCGCCGGGCGGAGGAGGATCTCGTCCACGCCAACGAGCAGCTGCGCGCCGCGCACGCCGCGGCCCAGGAGTCCACGCGGCTCAAGGCGCAGTTCCTCGCCAACATGAGCCACGAGATCCGCACGCCCATGAACGGCGTCGTCGGCATGATCGGCCTGCTGCTCGACACCAACCTCAGCGCCGAGCAGCGGATGCTGGCCACCACCGTGCGGTCCAGCGCGGACGTCCTGCTCACCATCCTCAACGACATCCTCGACTTCTCGAAGATCGAGGCGGGCCAGCTCATTTTCGACGCCGCGCCCTTCGACCTGCGCGACCCGGTCGAGGACTGCCTGGGCCTGCTCGCCGAGAAGGCGCACAACAAGGGCCTGGAAATCGCCTACCTCATCGAGGAAAACGTCCCCACCCAGCTGGTGGGCGACGCCGGGCGCGTCCAGCAGGTGCTGATCAATCTGGTGGGCAACGCCGTAAAATTCACCGCCAAGGGCGAGGTCGTGGTCCGGGTCGCCAAGCTGACCGAGGACAACCGGCGCGCACGGTTGCGCTTCACCATCAAGGACACCGGCATCGGCATCTCGCGGGATGCCCAGGCCAAGCTGTTCCAGCCATTCGTGCAGGCGGATGGCAGCACCACCCGCACCTTCGGGGGCACCGGGCTGGGCCTGGCGATCTGCCGGCAGCTGGTGCAGCTGATGAACGGTGAGATCGGCCTGGAAAGCGCGCCCGGCCAGGGCTCCACCTTCTGGTTCACCGCGGAATTTCCGCTGCAGACGGCCACGCCCAAGATCGTGCCCCACAAGGCGGAACTCGCCGGGGTGCGCGCCCTGGTGGTCGACGACAACGCCACGAACCGCGAGATCCTGGTGCGCCAGTTTGCCGCCTGGCGGATGGAGGCCCAGGCGGTGGACAGCGCCGCCGGCGCCCTGGCGGCGCTGCGCGCCGCGGCCCTGGCCGGGGCGCCCTTCCAGTTCGCCGTGCTGGACATGCAGATGCCGGCCATGTCCGGCCAGGAACTCGCTCAGTCCATCCACGCCGACCCGGCGATCGCCCGGACCAGGATGCTGCTGCTCACTTCGCTGGGCCACCCGATCGGCCGGCGGGAACTCGACGAGGTCGGCATCGGCGCCTGCCTGACCAAGCCGGCCCGCCAGTCCCAACTCCACGACACCCTCGTGAACGTGCTCGCCAGCACCGGCGAGACCGGTGCGCCGCCGCCGCGGACCGAGCGGGTGGAGCGTTCGGCCCCGGCCGACGTGAAGCTGCGCATCCTCGTGGCCGAGGATAACCTGGTGAACCAGCAGGTGGCCTCGCTCCAGCTGGAGAAATTCGGCTATCGGCCCGACATCGTCGGAGACGGGGAGCAGGTGATCGCCGCGGTCAAGGTTCATACCTACGACATCATCCTGATGGACTGCCAGATGCCCGGGCTCGACGGCTACGAGGCCACCCGCCGCATCCGCTCGTGGGAGGCCGAGCGGCGCGCGCGCGGCGAGCAGTTCGCTCCGCTGCACGTCATCGCCATGACCGCCAACGCCATGCTCGGCGACCGCGACGCCTGCTTCAACGCCGGCATGAACGACTACATTCCCAAGCCGGTCCGCGCCGTGGACCTCGCCGGCGCCCTCGCCCGCATCACCGTCGCCAACGCCTGACCCGGCGACCCACGAAGTCGGGAGCTCCCCATCTCGCGTCAAACAATGGACCACGTGGCACAGACGATCGGGACCTATGACCAGATTGCTCCCGCCTATCATCTGACGGCCACCCCCGAGATGCGAGGATGGCTGGAAAATGCCATGCGCGAATTCTTCCCGCGATTGCCCGGACGCTCCGTGCTCGTGGCCGGTTGCGGGGATGGGCGTGATTCCCGTTTTCTTCGCGACCGGGGAGCGCGGGTGGTGTCGATTGACCTCTCGGAGGGAATGCTCGCCGTCGCCCGGGCAGCCGACCCTGAAGGCTCCTACCTGCAATGCGACTTTCGGGAGGTCAGCTCAATCAACCAAAACTTCGACGGGATCTGGGCGTGCGCCTGTCTTTACCACCTGACCAAGCCGGAATTTCGCTCCTGCGTGGCCGACTTCGCCCGCCTGCTCAACCCCGGGGGCCTGTTGTTCGTCAATCTCAAGCTCGGGGCGGGAGCTGGCTTCATCGAGGTACCGCGTGAAGGATACCCCGGAGGCATCGCCGCCCGGGAGAAGCTGGCCGGCAGTCGTTACTATGCCTTCTACAGCCGGACGGAGCTGGACGATTATTTCTCGGATTTCGTGATCGAGCAGGAAGGCCGGAATAATCTGCAGGAAGGCGAAGGCGCCATGGAGTTTTGGCTCCGAAAACGTTAGGCGTTCCCATATGATGAGCCCCGGGCTGGAAGTTCAGTCCCCCGAACTATTCCGCCCTAACCCATTTGCGTGGCCGTGAATCCCCCCTTTTCAACCGCTGACCTGTACGACGCCCACGGGGAATCCTGCCAATCCTGCCAGACGCAGTTCCGGCAATACGGCGGCCGGCGGGTTTTTTCCGGACCGGTCCGGACGGTGCAATGCCGCGACGACAACGTCCTGCTGCGCCGGATGCTGGAAACCGGCTCCAGCGGCGGGGTGTTGGTCGTGGACGGCGGCGGCTCGCTGGCGTCCGCCCTGCTGGGCGATGTCGTCGCCGAGCTCGGCCGCCGCAACGGATGGAGCGGCGTGATCATTTTCGGGGCGATCCGCGATGCCCTCGCGCTCGGGAGGCTTGACTTCGGCGTCAAAGCCCTGGGTTCGAATCCCAGGAAAAGCGCCAAAGCCGGCGTCGGTTTGGTTGACCCGGAGATTTCGCTGGGCGGCGTCACTTTCGCTCCCGGCCAGTGGGCCTACAGCGACGATGACGGCATCCTGGTGTCCCGCGTAAAGCTGATCCACGACTGACCCCCGCGGCGGGCGCCGCCAGCCGAGTTTTCTCCGCTCCTCCCGCCCCACGTCCGCGGTCAGCGGCTGGGCGCGGCGCCTAGGGGCGCTCGACGGCAAACCGGTCCGTCGTGCGGGTGTACCAGTCTCCGCCCAAGCGGCCGATGAGGTCGAGCTTGGCGGGATCGGGCGTGCCGTCGGCGGCCAGGACCTCGTCGGCCAGGTGGGCGAGCAGGATGCGGCCAAAGACCACGTGGGTGCCACCGGGCCCCTCCCCGATCGGCACGATGGAATGCAATGCACACTCGAAGGACACAGGCGAAGCCGCGACCCGCGGCGGGCGCACCCGTTGGCTCGGCCGGGAAGCAATCCCGAATCTCTCGAACTCGCTCTCGCCGCGGGGCAGCGGGGCCGCCGTCTCGTTCATCGCGCCGGCGAGCGCGTAGGGGACCAGGTTCACCACGAACTCCGGCACCTCCTCGATGTTGCGCAGCGTGTCCTTCTTGGCCCCGCCCCGGTTGTTCGCCGGCACGAACATCAGGACGGGCGGATGGGCGGCAATCGCCTGGAAATAACTGAACGGCGCCAGGTTGGTGTGGCCGGCGGCCGAAATGGTCGAAACCCAGGCGATGGGCCGGGGGAAGATCGTCCCGACCATCCACCCATAGGCTTCCCGCGGCGCCATCCCCTCAAAATCAAGATGCATGGCGGGACGCTGGGGGGTTTTCCGGCCGGCTGAAAGCCGAATTTGACGTGGCATGGGCTTCCAGCCCATGTCATCGCCGACACGGGCTGGAAGCCCGTGCCACGTTGGTAGCGCAGGCGTCCCGCCTGCCGTCGTTGAAATTGCAGGCGGGACGCCTGCGCTCCTTTCAATCGGTTGGGCTTCCCGCCTCAGGCCTCGGGCTTCAGCGCCCGCGACAGCCGCAGGATGTCGGCGAGCACCCCGGCGGCCGTGACGTCGCCCCCCGCGCCGGCCCCGCGCACGACCAGGGGGTATTCCCGATAGCGCTCGGTGTAGAATGCCACCAGCGCCTCCGCCCCGCGCAGCCCGGCCGCGGGATGGTCGGAGTCGACCTCCACCGGGGCGACCGTCACCCGGGGTCCGGCGCTGCCGGGCTCGATCCGCGCCAGGTAGCGCAGCAGGCGGCCGCGCCGCCCGGCCGCCTGCACCCGCGCCGCCATCGCCGCGTCGAGTTCCGCCAGCGACGCGAGAAATTTCTCGGGGTCGTCCTCCCGCAGGTAAGCGGCGGGCACCAGCGGCTCCAGGGCCACGTCGCGCAGGTCAAGCCTCAGCCCCAGCTCACGGGCGAGGATCAGCGCCTTGCGCGCGACGTCCAGGCCCGACAGGTCGTCGCGCGGATTCGGCTCGGTATAGCCCAGCGCGCGCGCGCGCCGGACCGCGGCCGACATGGGTTCGCCTGCCGCCAGCCGCTCGCACAGGAATCCCAGTGTGCCCGAAAATGCGCCCTCGATGCGCACGACATTGTCGCCCGTGCGCACCAGGTCCTTGAGCGTCTCGATAATGGGCAGGGCGGCCCCCACCGTGGTCTCGTACTGGTAGACCCGATAGTGGCGGCGGGCGGCCGCCTTGAGCGAGTCGTGCTCCGCCTGCGGCAGCGCCAGGGGCTTCTTGTTCGCCGAGACGACATTGATGCTGGCGGCGAACGCCGCGGCATAGAGCCCGGCCATGCCATCCGCCGCGGTGCAATCGACCACGACCGGGTTCGGCAGCCGGGCCAGCGCCGGCAGCAGGCCCCGGACGTCGCCTTGCTCGTGCCGCGCGGTCGCCGCACCCAGGCGCTCCACCGCGACCGCCGGCTCCAGCCCCTGCGGCTCAAAGGTGGCCCCCGTGCTGTCGGCCAGGCCGACCAGGCGCACATTCACGTCGTGATTCACCCGCAGGGCGGCCGCCTGGCGGTGGAACTGCGCGAGCAGGCTCCGGCCGACCAGGCCCTTGCCGAGCAGAAAAACGCTGATCTCGGCATGGGAGAGATTGAAGGCCGCGTGGACCGTGCGCACCGCCGCCGCGGTGTCGGCCGCATCCACCACGCAGGAGATGCTGCGCTGGGCCGAGCCCTGGGCGATGGCGCGCACCCCGATGCCGGCCCGCCCGATCGCCCCGAGAAAGCGGCCGGCCACGTTGGGTTTCCGGCCCATCGCCTCCGCCACCAAGGTCACCATCGTCACTGGCGCGCGGGGCTCCGCCAGGATGAGATCGCCGCCCCGCAGCTCCGGGCCCAGCAGGTCCTCGATCAGCCGCCGCGCGCGCGCCTCGTCAGCCCGCGGCACGACGACCGAGAAGGTCTGGCCGAGCGTCGACTCGGCAGTGAGCCAAACCCGCACGCCGGCGTCGCCCAGCACCGAGACAACCCGGCCCCCCACCGGCCGGCCGATGTCGGCCCGGCGGGAATCCACCCCGAGCAGCGAGAGATGCTCGAGGCTCGTGACGCAGGTCGGGCGGTTCGGATCCGGATTTCCCGTGCCATCGATCCGCGTCCCCGGTGCCGCCGGGTCCGACAGGCTGCGGATGACGAGGGCGGCCCCGGACTCGCGCAGGGGGGTGATGGTGCGCGGGTGAAAGGTCCGCGTGCCGAAATACGCCAGATCCAGCGCCTCGTCGTAGGAGAGCCGTTCCACCGCCAGGGCCTCGGGCACGATCGCCGGGTCCGCCGTCATCACGCCCAGCCGCTCGGTCCAGACGGTGACCGCATCCGCCCGGAGCAGGGCGCCCAGCAGCGTCGCGGTGTAATCCGAGCCGGTGACCACCGGCACTTCTTCACCCCAGGCTGCCGCCAGCACGGCGAAGCGCCGGATCGTCTCCGGCCCGTCGACGGTGACGCCGCCGGCCGGGGCATCGGTGACCAGGAAATCGCGGGCGTCAATGGCCCGCGCCGCCGTCCCCCGTTCCCGCAGCGCCGCCGCCAGGGCGCTCGCCGTTTCCGCCGCCTCATCCGGTGCGGACACCACCACGGCGAGGCGCCGCCCGCCGGACCGCGCCGCCTCGACCAGGCGCAGCACCTCCAACCGGCGGCCCGGCGCGTCCAGCGCCGCGCCGCCAAACTGGTAGACCTGCCAGGGCGATTCCTTCACGGACCCGCCGACTCCGGCGAGATGAGAAAGGTGGAGGCCCGCGCCGGATCGAGAAAGTGGGCCGCGAGCTCCCCGAGATCGGCCGCGGTGACACTGCTCAGGTCATCGTGCAACTTGCGGGCCGCCTCGAGCCGCTCGGGGTGTTCCTGAGCCGCCGCCAGCACGGAAACAATCCAGTAATCATTGGTGCGCGCCGCCACGTCCGCGGCGGTGAGCGCGGCCTGCCGGGCGCGCGCGGTCTCATCATCGAGCACGCCCCGCCGCTGCATGACGTCGGCGGTGGCGAGCACGTTCTTGCCGGTGTCGATCGCCGATGCGGCGTCGGTGCTCACGTCCACGGTCATCGTGCCGTAGCCGGGAAAGGTCGTGCTCGCGTCGCTGCGCGCGATCGGCAGCGGGTCGCCAGTGCCCTTGTCCGGGAGCACCCGCCGCAGGCGGCCGGTGAAGACCCGCGCCAGCAGGTCGAGCCGGTCCGCGATCCGGTAATCGTGCCCGTCGGTCGTCGGCCAGACGATGACAATGGCGCTCCGCGTCCCGCCGGCCCCCGACTGGTAAACCTGGGAGAGCGCCCGGGAGGGGAAGGAGACCGAGCGCTCCGCGACAAAGTCCGGTTTCGGGTCGCGGGTCGGCAGCGCGCCGAGCGTGCGGGCGACCGCATCGATCGCGGCGGAGGGATCGAAGTCCCCCACCATCGCGACCTCGATCGCCCCGTGCGCAAACTGGGGCGTGAGCCACGCCCGCATCTCGTCGAGATTGCGCGCCATCAGGTCGCTCTCCGGCGGCACGCCGAACCGCGGGTCGCCGTTGGCCATCACCCGCGCGATCTTGGTCTCGATCGCCCCCTCGGGGGTTTCATCGAGGCTGCGGTACATGTCCGGGATCGCGTCGTGAGCCCTTTGCAGGGCGGTCGCCCGGTAGCCCGGGTCGGTGAGGTACGCGGAGATCAGCTGCAACTCCGTGGGCAGGTCGTCGTTGTCGGTCGCCCCGGTGAAGCTGAAGGCGTCGTCCTGGACGCTGAAGCCGAAGCCCACGATCTTGCCGGCGAGCTCGCGGCGGACGTCCTGGACGCTGAGCTTGCCCAGTCCGGCGGAGAAAAAGACCCCCTCGGTGAACCGGGCCAGGCCCGGCTCGGTGTTGGCCGGCTCGGTGAGAACGCCGCCGCCCACCCGCACGCTGACGTCGACCTTGCCCGGCTCGAATTTGGTCGTCTTGAGGTTCAGGCGCACCCCGTTGGCAAAGACCAGCTCGGTGATCCCCAAGTCCGGGATTTCATGGCGTGACGCCACCTGGCCGGCGGCGCCAAAGTCCGTGTAGGGGAACTTTTCCTCGACGATCGCCGGCAGCGGCTCCACCGCGACGGCCTGGCTGTCATGGTAAGCGGCGGCGATGTCATGCTCCGGATTCGGCATGTCGATGTCGCCGGCGACGATCACGTAGTTGCCCTTGGCGGCCCAGGCCTCCCGCAGCGCGTTCGCGCAGTCCTGCACCGTGACGTGGTCGAGGGCGGGCCCGTAGATCGCGAGATTCTCGGCCGGGGAGGTGAAGACCTGCTTGCGCTCCAGGCTGCGGGCCAGCGCGTCCGCGAGGTATTTCGAATTGCGGCCGGCGGACCGGCTGACGGCCTGCTCCAGGCCCTTGCGCATGCTCGAGACGATCTGGTCCAGCTCCGCGGGCTGAAAGCCGTACTGCAGGGCGCGGCGCAGTTCCTGTTCGCCGGCGGCCAGGGCCGCCTCCCAGCGGTAGGGCTTGCAGATCAGCTGGAGCGAGGCGTTGTGAAAGAGGTCAAACTGCTCGCCGACGTCCGCCGAGGCGCTGATGAAGGGGGCATCGATCGCACTGCTGGCCCGGGTGAGGTCTTCCCTCCGCGCCCGGTTCGCCAGCCGCTGGTTGAGCATGGCGAAGGCGAGGCTGCGCTGGAGGTTCGCCAGGCGCTTCTGGGCCGTGTCCGCCTCGTGAAAATAGGGGGTGATGGTCTCGATGCTGACCCGGGCCGGCGCTTCCGAGCCCGGCTCGGGGAGAAACTTGACCTGCAGCCCGGTGGCCAGCGGGATGTCCCCGAGCTTGGGTTCGGGCCGGGCGGGGGCACGGTCCGCGAGGTCACCGAAGGCGTCCTTGATCATGTTCTCGATGTCGGCCGGGTCGAAGTCGCCCACGGCCACGACGGTCAGCCTCTCGGGGCGGTACCACGTGTTGTAAAAATCGAGGAAGCGATCGCGGTGGGCGTTCTCGATCACCTCGCCGACCCCGATGGGGAGGCGGACGGGGATCAGCGTGTCGGGCAGGGTGAATTTCATCTCCGCGATCTGGTCGCGGTAGGCCAGGGAAGCGCGCTCGAGTTTCTCCGAAAGAATCGCCGCCCGCTCGGCATTGATCTGGTCGTCCCGCAGGAGGAGGCCGCCGGCGTAATCGGCGAAGATCCGGAAGCCTTCCTTGAGGGTGGCGGCCCGGGTATCGGGCAGGTCGAGCATGAACGAAGTATGATTAAAATCGGTTTCGGACTCGTCCTCGGGGTCGGTACTCATGCCCCACCGCTTCAGGACCGGGACCAGCGTGCCGGGGGGATAATGGGCGCTCCCGCGGAAAGCCAGGTGGGCGAGAAAGTGCGCCAGCCCCTGCTGGGCGTCCGTCTCGTTGAATGAGCCGGCCCCGACCACGAGCCGGAGGCTGGCCTGGTCCTCGGGCGCGTGGTTGGCGAGGATCACATAACTGACGCCATTGGCCAGCTGGCCGTAGTGCACATCCGGATCGGGCCGGAGGTCGCTCTCAGTTTGGGGGAAATCGTCCGCCTGGAGCCGGGGGGATGTCCCGGTCGCCAACACGGCGAAACCAAGCGCAACGACAAACGTGGGGATATATTTCATGGAATTTGGACTGACTAAAACCGACTCCCGGGACCGAGGCAATTGCCATTGTACGGAGATGGAAGTAGCGCGAGCGCCCCGCCCGCGCGCCTTGATGAATATTGACTGGCAAAACCCGGACCGAGTGGGTTCTTTTCGCCATGACTTTGTTCCACCCGATCGCCCTCTCACTCGGGATCGCCATGCTGGCCACCGGGATCGCGCGGGCCGAGCCCCCGGCGCGGGTCCTCCCCGGGCTCCAGCCCGACGGCAATACGCTGCTCCATAACCAGTGGCCGATCCATCCGGTCGGCGACCAGGTCCCGCTGGGCGACTTTCCGATCAACCTCGCCATCGATCCCTCCGGCCGGTACGCGGCCGTGCTGCACGCGGGCTACGGACCGCACGCGATCCATATCGTCGACCTGCGAACCGAGCGCACGACCGCGGCCCTGCCGATCCACGAAACCTTTGCCGGACTCGCCTTCTCGCCCGACGGCCACCGGCTCTATTGCAGCGGCGCCAGCGATGCCGTGCTGCATGTTTTCTCCCTGGCCGACGGCCACCTCGCCGCGTTGCCGGACGTGCGGGTCGCGGCAAAAGACCAGCTGGGAGTGGTGGCCGGAATCGCGCTCACTCCGCGCGCCGAAGCGGCCATTGTCGCGCGCCTCTTCGATAATCAGATCCTGCGCGTTGGCCTGAACCCTGGCGCGGCCGGCTGGACGACCACCCTGGACGAGGGTCCCGACCCCCCCGGGCTGCGCTTCGACCAGGGAACACCCGGAGCAGCTCCGGCGGCCGCGTATCACCCTCGCTACATCCACGGCGACGAGCCCCTCGACGTCGTCGCCGATCCGCGGCACGGGCGGATCTATGCCAGCCTGTGGGGCAAGTCCGCCCTGGCGGTGCTCGATGCGCAGGATGGCCGGGTGCTTGCGCACTGGGCCTGCGGCCTCCATCCCAACGAGTTGCTCCTGTCCGGCGACGGACGGCTCTTTGTCTCCAATGGCGGGCTGAACACCGTGACCGTCCTCTCGACGGCCGACGGCCGCATGCTCGAGACGCTGTCCACTGCCATGGCTCCCTCCGATCCCCCCGGTTCGACGCCGAACAGCCTGGCGCTGTCGCCGGACGGCCGGACACTGTTCGTGGCTAATGCGTACAATAACAATGTCGCGGTCTTTGACGTCAGCGTGGCCGGATCGGGCGAACCCCTCGGTTTCATCCCCACGGGCTGGTTCCCCACCTGCGTGCGGCTGACGCCCGATGGCCGTACGCTTTTGGTCATCAGCGGCCGCGGGCTCCGGCCGAAATCGGACAGCCTGGGGTCGGCCACCCGCTATGCCCGCATTTCCACCCTCTACCCGGGCTCGCTCGGCATCATTGCCCTCCCGTCGGGCGCCGGTTTCGCGCCCGCGCTCGCCGCCTGGACCCGCCTGGCCGAGAGCTGTCGGCCGGCCTCGGCAATCGCGGGGCCGGCTGAGCAGGGTAATCCAATTCCGGATCACGTGGGCGGAGCCACGCCGATTCGCTACGTCATTTATATCATTAAGGAAAACCGCACCTACGATCAGGTGCTGGGCGACCTGCCGCAGGGCAACGGCGACCCTGAGCTCTGCCTCTTTCCGGAGCAGGTGACGCCCAACGTCCACGCCATCTCCCGCCAGTTTGTCCTGCTCGACAATTTCTACGCCAACGCGGAGATCAGCGCCAGCGGGCACGAATGGAGTACCGCCGGTTACTCCTCGGAGTACCTGGAGAAAACATGGCCCCCGCAATATGGACACAAGACATCGAACCTGCCCTATCCCGCCGAAGGCACGCACGAAGGGGCCAAGCCGGCCCTCGGCTACATCTGGGACCGGGCGGCCGCGGCCGGCGTCTCCTACCGCAGCTATGGCGAGTTTGCCGTGCTCGAGCAAAATCCGCCGGAACCTGTCACCAGCAACGTCCCGGCGCTGCGCAACCACATCGACCCCCATTACCGGGGCTGGGACCTGAGCTACCCCGACGCCCGCCGCGCCGGCCGCTTCATCGCGGAATTGCATCGCTTCGAGGGTCTGGGGGACATGCCGCGCCTGCAGATTGTGCGCCTGCCCCAGGACCATACCGCCGGCGCCAAGGTCGGCGCCTGGACGCCGACCGCCATGGTGGCTGAAAACGACGCCGCGCTCGGCCGGCTGGTGGAAGCCGTCACCCATTCGCGCTTCTGGCCGCAGACGGCGGTCTTCGTCGTCGAGGACGACGCCCAGAGCGGGCCGGATCATGTCGACGCCCACCGCACCGAGGCCCTCGTGGTCAGCGCCTACACCCGCCGGGGCGTGGTGGACTCCACCCCGTACACCACCTGCTCGATGCTCCGCTCGATCGAGCTCATCCTCGGCCTGCCGCCGATGTCCCAGTTTGATGCCGCCGCCCGGCCGATGTGGGCGAGCTTCTCGGCGCGGTCCGACCTGACGCCCTACGCGGCGCTGCCCGCCCGGGTCGATCTCAACGCGAAGAATGTCGCCCAGACCGCCGCCGCCAAGGTGTCCGCATCCTTCGACTTCTCGCGCGAGGACGCCAATGACGACCAGGCCTTCAACCAGGTCATCTGGGCGGCCGTGCGCGGGGAAACCGCCCGGGTGCCCGCCCCGGTCCACGCCGCCTTCGTGCGCTCGCTTGCGCCCAAGGGGGGCGGCGACGATGATGATGACGATGACTGAACCCGTCCGCCCATGATCGCCCCCGCCAACATCCAGCTCATCGGCGACGAGGTCGCCATCGCCTGGAGCGACGGCGCCGAGACGTATTTCACCGGCGAGCGGCTCCGCGCCGCCTCGCCCAGCGCCGAGACGCAGGGCGAGCGCGACATCTTCGGGCTGAAGTACGGCGGCCAGGGCCCGCGCAGCTTCGCCGGGGTCCGGGTCCTCGGCTGGGAGAAGATCGGCAACTACGCGATCTGCTTCAACTTCAGCGACGGCCACCGCACCGGCCTTTACACGTTCGACTATCTCAGAAAGCTCGCTTCCGTACCCTGACCTCCGCCTTCCCACTTCCTCCTTCCTCCTTCCTACTTTCCGCATGCCCCTCTTCCCTCCCCGCACCGCCACCGCCGATATCGAGCTCGGCGCCCAATTCCAGCCCAAGTTCGACTCGGACGGACTCATCCCGTGCATCACCACGGACCACCTCACCAACGAGGTCCTGATGTTCGCCTACATGAACGCCGAGTCGCTCGCCCACACCATCCGGACGAAGAAGGCGACCTATTGGAGCCGCTCGCGGGCCAAGCTCTGGATCAAGGGCGAGGTCTCCGGGCACTTTCAGGTCGTGAAGGAACTGCGCCTGGACTGCGATCAGGATGTGATCCTGCTCAAGGTGGCCAACACCGGGGGCGCCGCGTGCCACAACGGCTATAAATCCTGCTTTTACCGCAAACTGGCCGACGGCGCCAAGCCCGGCGACCCCGCCTCGCTCAAGCTCGACTTCGTCGCCGAGCCGGTGTTCGACCCCAAGTCAGTCTACCAGAAGTGACCGGCCGCGGGGACCCGG
>Ga0302319_10002203_pt1 | contig 42558 bp, 41 predicted proteins | sample Bog_T0_2_FD_203319 | JGI IMG/M metagenome (GOLD analysis project Ga0302319, IMG submission 203319) | Peat permafrost microbial communities from Stordalen Mire near Abisko, Sweden - Bog_T0_2 | ecosystem: Environmental > Terrestrial > Soil > Wetlands > Peat | place: Sweden: Abisko, Stordalen Mire...
GCGGGTATATTCCGTTAGCAAAACTGGATTACGCGATGTAACAGCAGCCTCGCTTAAAGCTTCCAAAATGGAAACCCCGTCCCGGATTGAAACTCGTTCTCGTAGCAAATTTTGCAGCACCTTTTGTATAGAACCTAATGAGAGCAGTTTAGGGACCAAATCCTCGAGGAGCTTGGGGTTCTCCTGCCCAACACGATCGCAAAACTGTTTGGCGTCCTGACGGGAGAAGAGTTCGCCCGCATAAAGCCGTACCAATTCCGATAACTGGGTACCCATGACGTTGACTGCGTCGACAACGGAGTAACCCGCCAAGCGCGCCGCATCCACTTTATCGGCGGGAACCCAGAGTGCCGGTAGTCCGAAGGCTGGCTCGCGGGTGGCTTCGCCAGGAAAATTCTTGTCCGCTTTAGCGGTAGGAATAGCCAATTCGCAGCCAGGCAACAGCTCGTAGCGGCCGATTTCACTGCCTTTGAGCAGGATAGAGTATTCGCGAGCTTTGAGTCCGAGGTTATCGGTAACCCTGACCGGAGGAACCATATAACCCAGGTTGGAGACAAACTGCCGGCGTATGGCTCCAATGCGTTTCAAGAGCGGCGAAGTCTTGCCACCGACGACCAGACTAGCCAATCCGAGGCCGACTTCAATGGCCAGCGGTTCAACCCGCAGCAGCGCTTCCAGATCATCCTTCGGCGTAGCTGAGGCTTTGCCGGGAGCGGCACTCTCTGCTTCAACTTTGACGGCGGCGTCAATTTTCTTACGTTTGTTCCAGCCCACCGCACCTAGACCGCCGCCAAGTAGGAGAAAAGGGATAGTGGGAAGGCCCGGGAAGGCAGCCAAGACGATGAGGACACCCGCCGATAAAAGTAGGGGCTCGGGCTTTCCAAACAACTGGCGATTGAATTCCTGGCCTACACGGACATCGGAATTGGCACGCGTGACAATCAGTCCACCCGAAACCGAAATCATAAGCGCCGGGATCACCGTCACCAAGCCGTCGCCAATAGTGAGAACGGTGTAGGTCTGCAGTGCCCGTTTCAAATCCATACCATGCTGCAGTACCCCAATCAAAAAGCCCGCGATAATGTTGATCGCCGTGATCAGAATACTTGCCACGGCGTCGCGCTGGGTGAAGCGCGATGCGCCGTCCATGGAGCCGTAGAACTCGGCTTCGGCGGAAAGCATTTTGCGGCGGCGACGGGCTTCTGCTTCATCAATCAGTCCCGCATTCATTTCGGCGTCAATCGACATCTGTTTACCTGGCATGGCGTCCAAGGTAAAGCGGGCAGAGACTTCTGAGATGCGCACCGCGCCGTGATTGATGACGATATATTGAATGGCGATAAGTATCAAGAAAATGACGGCGCCAATCACATAATTGCCACCAACGACGAAATTGCCAAAGGCCTCGATGACGCTGCCCGCCGCTCCCGTACCACTGTTGCCGTTGAGTAATATCAAACGAGCCGAACTCACGTTCAGCGCCAGCCTGAAGAGCGTTAACAACAAGAGGGCAGTCGGGAAAACGTTGAATTCCACCGGCTTGAGGATGTACATCGTAACCATCAAAACGATGACGGACATCATAATGTCGACCACAATCAATAAATCAAGCAGCTCTGACGGCATGGGCGTGATCAGGGCAATGACGATCGCGAGGACTGCGACGGGGACCGCCATGTCGCCTAGATCGGGCATCGTGAACTTTTTGCCGGCCGGAAGAGCTTGGGTTTGAGTGGACATCGGTGAGTGGTAGTAGAAACTTAAGGCAATTTACGGCCCATTAGCCGGTATACGTAGGCCAGGATTTCGGCGATGGCTTTATAGAACTCTGGCGAGATGGCACTGCCGACTTCGACGGCGCTGTAGATGGCGCGGGCTAGCGGCGGATTTTCGACAATCGGCACCTGATTTTCTATAGCTACCTGACGGATCCGCAGAGCCAGCCAATTCTTTCCCTTGGCAACCACGACGGGCGAGGCCATGGTTTCGCTGTCGAAACGAATTGCCACTGCGAAGTGAGTGGGATTGACGATCACAGCAGTGGCTTGAGGAACTTGCTGCATCATGCGGCGGCGCAGCAGTTCGCGACGCAAACGGCGGATGCGCTGTTTGACGTGTGGATCGCCGTCGCTATGTTTATGTTCCTCCTTAATTTCCTGTTTTGACATTTTCATCCCCTTCATCTGACGCCGGTAGTTTTGAAACAGGTCAAAAGCGCCGAAAAGAACGAAGAGGATCGCGGCCTTCCAAAGCAGGCTGTCGACGGCATCCGTCACTTGTGCAGCGGCCGCGCGCGCACTTTCGAGGGGCAGGCGAAGTAGCATTTCGGCATGGTCGGCCACGAAGGAACGCAGGAACAGGCCCAATGCCACCACCAGTACGAGCGCCTCGCCGACGGCTTTGAGATTCTGTGACGGCAGGTCTTTCAAGCGCGAAAGCGGGTTTAGCCGCTTAAAATCCGGAGCCAATTTGTTGAGGTTAAAGCCCAAACGCGTCACCGCCAATTGGGCTGCTAGTGTCGCGCCAAATAGAATAGCTCCTAGGGTCAATAGTGGAGGAAGAGTCTGAAGAAAAAGGGACCGGAGCAAGACAGGGAAGGTGAGAATGCTCAACTCGCCGGTGAGTGAGGTTTGATATAAACGCGCGATCGCCTGGCCGAGCCGGGTGGCAAAGTCGGGAAGCAAACTGGCGCTCATCGAGACAAAGACGAGAAATTGGACGGCGCTCAGTGCTCCGCGCGAGGAAAGAAACTGGCCCTCTTCGCGCGCCTTCTTCAGTCGCTGGGGTGTCGGTTTTTCAGTTTGCTCACTTGCCATGAAACGCCGTGCCCTCCTGGTTACCTTTCAAAGAGCGGTGCCAGCACCTGTTTCGCGTAACCCAGATAGATGTTGGGAACAATTTTGAGAATCGCGGCGAGAATGCCAAGGGTCAAGAGCATTTTGAGCGGCGCCGCACTGTGGCCTAGTTGCAGCGAACTGCTCAAACGCCCCACGAGCGCTAGCGAGATTTCGGTTAGGAGCAACAGTCCTAAGACGGGAAAGGCCAAGCGTAAACCTAAGGCAAAGATATTCGCCGCCAACCCGAAGACCGTGGCAACCAGCGTGCGTGTGAGCACGAACTGGCCAGGAGGATGTACTTCCAAACTTAGGGCTAGCGCGCGCAGGATTTGGCCATCCAGACCGAAGGCAAAGAACAACAAACCGCCAGTGAGCCGCGCCACAACTTGCAGAACGTCGGAATCAGCCTGGGTGGTTGGATCGACCACGGAAGCATAGCCATATCCGGCCTGCAGCCCAATCAATTGCGCGCCGAGTGTCAGCGCTTCACTCAAGAACCCGACCAACAGACCGGCCGCCAAGCCGAACGCAGCTTCACCCGCCAGAGCGACGGCCAAGGCGCCGATGGTTGTCTTGGTCACGTCAACCTGCGGCCAATGGGAATAAAGTGCCAGGGTCACAGCCATGGAGAATACCGCGCGCGCAATGCCAGGTGTTGCATCGCGCACCGGCAAAGGGAGAAAGAAGAATACGCCGGCGACGCGTGCGAGCACAAGGCCAAAGGCAAGCGGCAGTCCAGCGGGAATTATGACCTGTGTTGCCATCGCACGGGGTCCGCCTTAATGGGCGAACTTTGATAAATCACCCATCACGGATAAAGCGTAGCCGGTGGCGCGGCTGAGCATCCACGGCATCAGGAAAAGAAAGCCGCCTAAACAAGCGCAGAGGCGAGGCACCGTACTGAAGACCTGATCCTGTAGCGAAGTAGCGATCTGAATGATGTTGATTACAATCCCAAGCGCGAAGGAAATTAAGAGTAGAGGCGCACAGATGAAGAGTGCCGCCAGCAACGCATCGCTCATCACGTGAATCGCCAGTTGAGGTGTCAATTTAGAAACTCCTGTAGCAAATCTATTGGACCTGCTGATTTCATCGGCAGACTAGCCCTGGGGCTGTAGGGCGGCACATAGGCTTGCGCGAACGCGTCAGGACCCGAGAAACGTCTTCATGAGAGAACCGATAACCAGGTTCCAGCCGTCCACCAGAACAAAAAGCAAAATCTTAAAGGGCGCGGACACCATGGCGGGCGGTAATTGCATCATGCCGATGGAGAGAGTGACGGAAGCAACAGCGATGTCGATGACGAGAAACGGCAGAAACAGCACAGCTCCGATTTGAAAACCGGCTTTCAACTCCGACAGAATGTAAGCGGGAATCAGGATTCGCAGGTTCAGATCGGCGGCGTGACGCGGCGCGGGTTCATGACTGATTTCGAGAAACAGTTGAATGTCGCGCTCACGAGCAAAGCGTAGAAGAAAAGTGCGCAGGGGAACCGAGCCCTGCTCTAAGGCCTGCTCCGCGCTGATTTGACCTTTTTCGAGGGGTTCCCAAGCCTTAGCGTACATTTCCGAAAAAACCGGTTCGACGATAAGCAAAGAAAGGAATAAGGATAGTCCGGCGAGGACCTGATTCGAAGGCGCGGTTTGCGTGCCTAACGCCTGACGCAGAAAGTGTAAAACAATAGAGATGCGCAGGAAGGGCGTGATGCAAACCATCACCGCCGGCAACAGACTGAGCAACGTCAGGCCGAGAGCGATTTGCAGAGGTGCGGAAAGCCCGACTCCGTGGCCGGCGTTCCCGGTAGAGACGCCGAGGGTATCAAGCAGACTCGCGGCGTGGACTGACGGTGCGAGCCTTGCCATCGCTCCGAGCGCCATCAGTAAGGTTAAGGGTCGCATCAACGTGCTCCGCCGACCGCACCGTGCGCGTCTAAGGAAGACTCGGCGTAATCGGCGATGGTGCTGCAGCCAGTGGGTGATACAGAAATCACTAGCAAACGCCCAGCGCAGGCCACCAAATGCAAGGAGTGCTGGCCCGATAGAGGCAGGCGCTCGACAATGCGCATTTGCCGGGTCGGGCGGCTCACGCCGGACACGGCCCAACGGCCGGACAGCGCCGCCAGACCCTTGTGGCGTGCCAGCCACAAGAGCCCGAACAGGAGCGCCAGAACAAAGAAAACAGCCAAGGCGGGAGACAACATTGCGAATCTTTCTAGTTCTAATGGATTAATTGCATTAGATCCTGGCTCATGGTGTTCGCGGTCGAAATGACGCGCGAACTCGCTTGATAGGCGCTTTGATAAACGATGAGGTTTGTAAACTGAGTGGCCATATCCACATTCGAACTCTCAATCGATCCGCCTAGGATTTGGCCGCGGCCGCCTGTGCTCGGGACGCCGATGGCGGGGGTTGCCGTAGCGCCGGAGGGAGCTAGATTGTTGTTGCCTACATTTTGTAGTGACGAGGGATTTTGAATCGCGGCGAGGGCCAGTTGCGCAACCACTTTTTGCACGCCAGACGAGTAGGAGGCAACCACTTGGCCGCCCGTCTCAATACTGACTGAACTCAACTCAGCGGTGGGACTGCCGTCTTGCTTGGAAGAGGAGCCTGCCGACACTTGCGCGTACTGGGTAAGCAAGCCATTTCCATTCGAACCGAAAAGGCTCCAATTCATGGTCATGTTTGCCGCCCCGTCCGCCAAGCCGGTTACGTTGACGGCTACCGGCGCTGTCCCGCCCGCCGTGCTGAGCGTTCCGTTTTGGGTAAATGTCACACTGCCGGGAGTGGACAGCAAGGATTGTTGAGTACCCGCGGTCCCGCTAGTCAGATCACCGCCCGGAATAGTTACATCATAATTCCAGGTGCTTGGCGAGGTCGCGCTCTGAGTGAACGTGACCGTCAAATTGTGTGTCGTCCCGAGCGAGTCTACGACTTGCATCGGCTCCGAAAATGTACCTGTGGAAGTGCCAGCTGAAGCCTGCGCGTTGAGGTTGGCGGTGAACGAGAAATTCTGGGTTGCCTGGGGCGGAAGTGTCAAGCCAGAGGGCCAAGTGATCGGGCCCGTCGCTCCCGAGGTGCTGATGGTTCCGTTGGCGGCAGCAGTCCAACCTTGGACGTCTTCACCGGTTTCAGTTTGCAAGACGCCGTTCGCATTCTGCTGAAAGTTGCCATCGCGCGTGAACAACGGCTCGCCCGCGGTATTGGTTACCACGAAGAAGCCATTGCCCTGAATGGCTGCGGCCAGTGGAGAGGCGCTAGATTGGACCCCGCCTTGTATAAACTGCTGCTCGTTGACCGGCATGCTTACGCCCAATCCGGCGTCGCCAGAATATTGGCTGAAAAGATCTTTGAAATCGACCGCGCTGGATTTGAAACCAGCCGTGTTCATGTTGGCCAGATTGTTGCCGGTAGTGCTGATTGCGGCTGACTCTGCTTGTAAGGATGAAAGCGCAATGGAGAAAACGCTGGACATAACTTGCTTAAGATTCCCTTTCCTGGTTCTTTAAATTGGTTCTTTTAAATTGGATCTGTTAAAACTGCTCAACGGATGCCAGGCGCCAGCGTTTCGAGCCGGCGCCTGCAAGAGGCTTCTGCCTCAACTTCCTGAAGTTGTGCCCGTAGGAGTCGTACCGCTGGTAGAGGTACCGCTGGTTGTCGACGATGTGGACGGATTGGGGACGACAGCGGTGCCTGAGGGCACGTAGCCGAGGTACTGATTGCTCATTGCGTCGACATCCTGTTGCACGGCTAGATTCTCTTGGACATTGGTGAAGGTTGCTAACTGCGTCACAAACTCGGTACCCTGCACCGGCTGTGTCGGGTCCTGATTCTGTAACTGGGCGACAAGTAGTTGCAGGAAAGTCTGCTGGGTCGCCATTGAGCTCGAACCAGTCGAACTGGGCGAACCTGTTGAACTGCTCGCTGCGCCCGTGCCGGGACTCGTAGTGGACGCCGCCGCAGTGTGCGGAAGCGCGCTGCCTATTGATGCCATGAAATGATTCTCCTTAGGGAAATGGTTTGGAACTTTGTCATAAATTCGCCGGTGGATTCCCCGTCGTCGGGGACGTTAAAGAAGCGGACGAAGATAGTTTGCCGAGAGCCGCCAACTGACGCCACCAGGCTGCCGTTTCGTCAGGGTGGCCATTTTGCTGACGCCCTGAGTTGTCGCCAGATGATGAGCCGTCTTGTTGGGCGAACGCGCCGCCGCCACTTTGCTGCTGCTGCGAAGATCCGGATGAATTAGAAGAAGAGGAGGTTTGCGTCGATGGGGAGAGCGGGGATATCTCGCCTCCAGTTGGCAGAAAGGCGTGAGTTTGGTATTTTTCTTCCGCCAGCCGGGCGCTCAGTTCGGGCAGACTATCCTGCAAGCCACGAGTCAGCGTGTTATCCGAAGTTCTGACACTCAGCGATAGTCCTCCGCCATGCTCAACGAAACGCAGATCCACGCGTGCGCCGCTCTCGCCGCTCACCTGGACTTGGAGCGTACGGACTTGAGCGGGAGAATCGACAGGATCATCGCCGACCGTCTCCGCTGCATCTGCCATCGTGGTGCCCGCGTTGGCGGTGACGTGCGAGGCGGCTGCCGAAGAAATCGCCGGACCACTGCCAATCCAAGTGGACTGATGCGCATTCGACAAGGCGCCTGCTGCCGTCGCTACTTCAAAGAAGGATTGAGCGTGCGCCGTTTTAGCCGTCATGAGTCCGCCGTTCGCTGAGGTCGAATCTAAGGCATCTGTGCCGTTTTGGGGCGCTTGATCCTCTCCTTGTTCCTTGTCAGTTGAATTATTCGATTTTGCCGAGGTAATTCGCATCGCAAAGGCAGAACCCTGCAGGTTGCCCAAACCCAGCGCCGCCGCCGCATTTTTGGGCCCTTGCGTCAGCCTGTTGGGAGCATTTTGCTGGGCCGGCGAAGATGTGGGCAACGCAGTGACCTGCACTTGCGCGTTCATGGGTACCGTCAAAGGAGTCGAGGAGTTGGGATCAGTGGCAGTCGTCTGAACTGCGTCATTAGAAGGGTCATCTTTCCGGTTAGCCAATCGAGCGTTCAGCACCGCCGCATTTCCCTTGGCGGTTTGGGAATCCGCTTGTTCCTGTGCCACCAGTTGCGAAAGTACATTCTGAAACGTTTTCTTACTAGCCGAAGACTCGCCCTTGGAGGTACGCGAGGCGGAGCTGTTATTTGTTAAGGGACTAGCAGCCCCTGTGTTCGATCCGGAAGCGGAAGAAGTCGCGATCACGCAAAAGGCTATTGCACAATGGGGGCCGAATCGGCGTTTGAGATGAGAACGCTCGCGGAATCAACACGATAGGTTGTAAACGTGTTTCTCAAGGTGTCGCCTCGCCCAGGTAAGCGTCAAAAAATGGTCATCTAGAAACCCTTTTTTCGTCGGTCGTTTGACAGTTGATTCCTTTTTCGTCGAGCTAGGATGAACAGCAAACGGTATGGCAGGCAAATCGCGGAACTCCCTTGAAAGGGGACTACCTTGGCCTTCCACTTGCAGTACATTCAGCACAACCCATGGACCCACTTACTGCTGCCGCTGCCGCCGGATTGCAATCGCGTATGGACTCGCTAGATCTGCTGGCGAATAATCTGGCGAACACCTCCACCAGTGGCTATAAATCCGACCGCGAATTTTACAACACCTATTTATCGGCAGACGCACTCAACAACCCTGACCCAGCTGTCGGTGACTCTCCAGTTGTTGAGCGGCACTGGACGGACTTCGCGCAGGGGTCGTTGACGAGTACGGGTAATCCGACCGACTTAGCCCTGTCCGGACGCGGTTTTTTCGCGGTGAACGGACCGAATGGAACCTTATATACACGCAACGGTAGTTTTCAAGTTTCGCCGCAGGGCGCATTGGTAACAACTGAGGGATACGCCGTGCGAATGAGCGATGGCACCACGCTCACGCTCGATCCAAGTGCGCAACTAGCGGTGGCTGCGGACGGTACAGTGTCACAGAATGGCGCGGCTTTAGGGCAGCTACAACTGGCGGATTTTGCCGATCCGAGCCTATTAGAAAAAGCTTTTGGGACCAACTTCCAGAGTCCCGATCCGCAAAAGGTGGCACCGCAATCGGCCACGAACGTGCAAGTAGCACAGGGGAAGCTAGAATCGTCCAACGCCTCTCCCACCGAATCCGCGGCCCGCATGGTGATGTTGCTGCGGCATTTCGAGATGCTGCAAAAGGCCGTTAAAATCGGCGCCGAAATGAACCGGCAGGCGATGGAAGAAGTGGCTAAGGTTGGCTCTTAGCCCAAGTACGAACCACAGAAAACCAAGGAGCAGAACCTTTACTATGATCCGAGCACTCAATAGCGCAGCGAGCGGCATGACCGCTCAACAGTTGAACGTCGACACCATAGCCAATAATTTGGCGAACGCCAACACAGCAGGGTTCAAAATGCGCCGGGCGCAATTTGAAGATCTGATTTATCAGAGCATGGTTCAACCGGGAGCCGCAGCGGGGCAGCAGACGACGGTGCCATCGGGTTTGCAACTAGGACTCGGCACGCGCGCCGCCTCTAACGAAATTATTTTCTCGCAAGGCGCATTCACGCAGACCGGCAACCCTCTCGATGTCGCCATTCAAGGCAAGGGATTCCTGCAGATTCAACAGCCTTCCGGCACCATTGCCTATACGCGCTCCGGTTCACTTCAACTGGACCGCAACGGCAATATTGTCGACGTCAATGGAAACACGCTCGTACCGCAGATCACCATTCCGGCCACGGCGCAAAATATCACCATTGCACAGGATGGAACGGTTAGCTATACGCTCGCCGGCCAAACAGCAGCCCAAAAAGCGGGGCAGATTCAGCTGGCGAATTTTCAAAATCCGGGCGGGCTGAACAGTATCGGCAACAACGACTTCTTGCCTACCGATGCTTCTGGCGATCCGCAGGTGGCTAATCCGGGCGGTGCGGAAGGCTTGGGCACGCTCGCTCAAGGCTATACCGAACAATCGAACGTTGACGTCGTGGGCGCATTCGTCGATCTGATCCAAAGCCAACGCGCTTATGAGGCGAACTCTCGGGTGGTGAAGGCGGCCGACGAGATGTATCAGCAAGTCAATCAGTTGACGCAGTGAGCCAACGGGGTTCAAAGGCATTCTGATGCAATCACGCTTCTCACTCTCGCGGTTTTTCCTCCGGTTTGTATTAACGTGCGGCACGGCAGCTCTGCCTTGTTTCCCTGCAGCGCCCTGCTTCGCGCCCGGCGGCGATTACATTACTGCCGGAGACCTGGCGGCCGTGCTACCTGTCCTCGGAGGATTGCCCGCTGGCCTTAAAGTAAGTTACGCTCCGATACCCGGTCTCGCGCGCGTCTTTCATCCCGACGAATTGCGCAGGCTGGCACTGGCGCATGGGCTCCCCGATCCGGCAGCCAGGTCGACCGAAAACATTTGCTCGGCGTGGCCGCTGGCCAAGCTTGCACCAGACACCCTAAAAGGCGCCATGGAGAAATCTCTGGAGGGCCGGGAACCGCAGATTGAGTTATTGGCGCAAGATAAAGCCGAGGCGCCACCTGGCGAGGTCATCTTTCCGTTGTCGGGTCTGAGCGCTTATTCGGAGAACGCAGTCGTCTGGAAAGGCTATGTGCGCTACTCGGAAACGCGCCGCTTTGAAACGTGGGTGCGTGTGCGAGTCCACATCAAGGAAACGCATTTAAGAGCACAAGGACCGATTCATGCGGGCGAACGTTTAGAGCCCGGACGCTGGCGCGCTGAGTCTTATTCGGGGCCACCTTTACGCGAAACAATTCTCAGTGACGCAACACAAGTAACCGGGTTGATCGCACGGCGCGATTTTGCCGACGGCGCAGCACTCTTGGCTCTATTTTTTGAACTCCCCAAAGCCGTGGAACGGGGCGACGCGGTCACGGTGGTGGCAGGCGTCGGCGCAGCCCGAATCGAAGCACCGGGCGAGGCGCTCAGCGCGGGCATTTGCGGTGATGTGATTCTCATTCGTAATCCAAGCTCAAACCGGACATTCAAGGCACGCATCACTTCCGCTGGCCGCGTAGAGGTTTTACCGGGAACCACGGCCGGACTCGCCGGCACCGATAGCACGAAGGGAAACACTTTATGACTAATACAATGCCGAACGGCTTCGGCCGTTGTCTGGCTTTGACGATTTTGCTGGCAGGTAACATTTCGCTGTCGCCCAGCCAAACTCTGAGCAATGTTACTCCGCCCGCCGTGAAGAAGCTCCTAAAGAAATTCGAAGAGCCTTCCGCGTTGGATGTATTCGTTGAACAGGCACATAAACGCGCCGCCGCCAATGAGGCGGCCAGTCCGGGCTCCCTTTACTCGGGCGAGGCGGTGTGGTCCAATCTCGCGATCGACGATCGTGCCCGCTCAATCGACGACATCGTAACCATTGTCGTGAACGAACAGGCATCGGCGGTCTCAACCGGGGTCACTAAGACCTCACGCGCTTCCAGTGCCAACGCGTCGGTCACCTCACTGGCAGGCGTTCTTCCGGCCGCTGGCAAACTGGCAAATCTGGCCAACGCCAACTCATCCACATCACTAAACGGGCAAGGCACCACGTCGCGCCAAACCACCCTCACTACAACGATTACGGCCCGCGTCACAGATGTCTTGCCCAATGGCTATCTGGTGATTGAGGGCCATCGCTCGGTGCTCGTCAATTCGGAAAATCAAGACGTCAAAATTCGCGGCGTCGTTCGTCCTGCCGATTTGAGTGCGGCGAATATCGTGCAATCAGGCAGTATCGGCCAAATGGAGTTACGCATCAACGGCAAAGGTGTGGTGAACGACGCTATTCACCGGCCGAATTTTCTGTACCGGCTGTTCTTAGGGCTTTTGCCGTTCTAAAGATGAAGCCTTCCCAAGAGTGCGCCAAAGGAATAAAAATGCTGTATGAACAATGGAATCGTCGGCTGGGCTCGGCCTGCCGATTGGCCGTTTACGCCACGTTAACCCTCAGTTCTATTGCGGGACCACCAACGCTCCACGCGGCGGCTACCGAACATGGAATTCGCCTCAAAGATTTGGTGGCCATCGAAGGCGTACGCGGGAACCAGTTGATCGGATACGGTCTGGTTGTCGGCCTGAATGGCACCGGTGACCGCCAGCAAACACTGTTTCCGGCGCAAAGCTTGGTGAACTTACTCGAACGGATGGGCGTCAGCATGCCTCCCGGTTCGATCACGGTAAAGAATACGGCTTCGGTTTTGGTCACAGCCACTTTGCCACCATATGGCCAGCCCGGTAGTCAAGTCGATGCGACGGTCGCCGCGATTGGCGACGCTACTAATTTGCAGGGCGGCTTGCTGATTCTGACCACGCTGCGCGGTGTGAACGGGCAGGTGTACGCGACAGTACAAGGACCGGTGGTGACGGCGGGATTCGTGGCCGGACGCAGTTCCAATTCCACCACGGTTAATCATCCGACGGCTGGCCGCATTCCTAATGGCGTTACCATTGAGCGGGCAGCCCCCTCCACGCCCATTGGCAGCGTGATCAAATTGCAGTTAAAAGAGGCTGATTTTGAGACATCTGCGCGTATTAGCGCAGCCATCAATCAGCACTTTTTGACCGATGAGCCGTTGGCGCATGCCGAAAACTCCGCATTAGTGAGCGTAAAGCTGCCAGAGAGCTACAAATCGAAACCGACGGAGTTTGTCGCCGAACTTGAGCGCTTGTTAGTCGAACCAGACCGCGAGGCGCGGGTAGTGGTCAACGAAAAGACAGGGACTGTGGTGCTCGGGGCCGACGTCCATATTGCCCCTTGCGCCATCATGCATGGCAACCTCACGGTTTCAATTCAGACCAAACCTTTGATCGTGCCGGCCGGACCGCTTTCGTCTGCCCCCTCTACCACGACGCCCGAAACGACAGTCAACGCGAAAGACGACAAATCCCACAACTTGGTCCTGAAGGACGGAGCCACGGTGGAGGAATTAGTGCGCGCCCTTGCAGCCATCGGCTCGACCACCAGAGACGTTGTCGCCATACTTGAGGGTCTCAAAGCAGCTGGCGCGTTGGAAGCCGAATTAGAAATCATTTAGCATAAGTCCTTCACCTGGCCAACACACATGAACATCTCTCAATTGCAACTCTCTCCCGCGCTGTCTGCGATCGGCGACTCTGCCGATACTAAGAACTCGAAGATAGCCAACGCAGCCACTCAATTCGAAGGGTTGCTCATTGGCGAAATGCTCAAGTCGGTGCGCGAAGCAAGCGACGACGGCTGGCTGGGCGGTGGATCGGACTCTAGCGCCGAGTCGGCGTTCGGAATGGCCGAGAACCAGTTAGCCCAAACAATTTCGGCACGCGGTGGCTTTGGTCTGGGGAAGACAATTCAGCGCTCGCTTGAGAAAAGTACCCATACTATTTCAAACAGCGACACCAGTAAATAATTTCACGCCCGGTTCTTGGTGCCTTCAAAGTCGAGGCGCATTACGAGCGCCTTCGTAGGATTGGCAATATCTTCGCCCATGAGCGAAATCAACTGATCTTGCCGGCTCGTTTAGACCGACTTCGCTCGGATGCGCAAAACGGGCCCGAGCCTTTCATTCACTCCTCAAAAATCAACGGGGGCACTCCTGGCGCATATGGCAGGAACTGCAACTTCCACTCACCCGCCGGCCGGATCGGCCAAGACCCCATTTCAGTGAATCAAAATGAATAGGCAGTGCTAGCGTTTCCGCTCATTCCGTCTTCCCCGTAGCCACCATAAGATGGCGCGGCCACGTAGGCCGTCGATGCGGACTCCGCTTTGGATTTCGCATAATCCATTGCAAAAGGAGCGGTCTCTGGAACGCTCGTCTGCGCTTTTCCAGCCTCGCGCCATCCCTCCAATAGAGTGGTGAGAAGCTTGGAAACTTCCGCGATGGGTTCGCACACCTTCCGGATGTGGGCACTCAGCAACTGTTGCTGCATATAGGAATATAGCCGTTTTAGATTCACGCTAATTTCCCCGCCTCGCTCAAAGTCTAGCGAGACCAGCAATTCAGTTAAGATCGAAGTCGCTTTGTTGATGGCCTTTGTTCGCCTGGGTATATCGCCTTCGCGCATAGCGCTTTCAGCCTCATGTGTGGCTTCAAGAGCTCGCTGATAGAGCGCAACCACTAAATTCAGCGGGTTATCGCTGTAAATGTGTCCATCGGTATATGCCTGGTAAGGATTTTGATCGGTTCCCACTTTTATCTCCGCAAGGCTTTATCGCTACCGAATCGCAGGATTTCTAGTTCTCCTGAGATTTTTTTTGCCCTGCGCCTTATCCGACAAAAAAGGCTATCCTCGGGTGAATCCTCTTACTTCCTCTGCGCCTTCATCCGATAAGTCTTCCAGGGGATCGTCCATAAAAGATGTTTTCGATCATTGGAATGGTAGTAGTCTTAGGCGCCATCGTTGGCGGCTATCTCATGGAGCACGGAAATTTAAAGGTGCTGATGCAGCCGGCCGAGCTTGTCATCATCGGAGGCGCGGCGCTGGGCACCTTGTTGATTGCCAATCCGCTCCCGGTCGTAATCAAGATGATCAAAATGATTTTGGCTGTGTTGGGTGGTGACAAATACGGCAAAGCACGTTATACAGACACACTAAAAATGCTGAACGATCTGTTCTCCAGAGGCCGTAAAGGCGGCATTAGCAGCCTAGAGCCAGACGTGGAAGCGCCTGATAAAAGCGAAGTCTTTAAGAAATACGATTTCGTCATGAAAGATCACCACGTGCTCGATTTTATCTGTGACACGTTACGCATGGCTATGACGGGCACGGTTTCACACTTTGACCTTGATCAGATGATCGAGTTAGACCTGGAGGTCCATCACCATGAAGTTGGTGCTCCCATCGCCGCGCTTTCCACCGTTGCGGACGCTCTGCCGGGATTGGGAATCGTGGCCGCCGTGTTGGGAGTTGTCATTACCATGGGCGCCATCGGCGGTCCACCGGCCGAGATCGGCCACAAGGTTGCGGCAGCGCTGGTCGGAACGTTCCTAGGAATTTTGCTTTGTTACGGCTTCTTAGGGCCACTCGCTGGCATGATGACGAAGATTAATGATTCCGAAGCCCAGTACTACAATTGCCTGCGCACGGGTTTAATCGCCTTTGTACGCGGTGCCGCTCCCATTCTGGCCGTAGAGTTCGCGCGCCGTTCCATTCCCTCGGCTGTGCGGCCATCTTTCAAAGAGATGGAAGCGGCTTGTAAGGGTGTCAAAGCCGAAGGCGGCCATTAACTCGCAGCAGGGGAAACTTCTATGTCAGCACCAGCAACTCCGCCCATCATCATCATCAAGAAAAAAGGCGGCCATGCCGGCCACCATGGCGGCGCGTGGAAAGTGGCTTACGCCGATTTCGTCACTGCCATGATGGCGCTATTCATCGTGCTGTGGCTTTTGAGCAGCAGTGAGGACGTCAAGAAGGCCATTGCCGGATATTTTCGCGATCCCAAGGGTCACGGAAAACAACTGGGCAGCGCTATGGGCGGCAGCGGCGAGAGCTTAACGCTTTCCAAAAGCACTATGTCCAAGCTCAAAGACAAACTTGAGCAGGCAATGAAACAGAGCCCGCAATTTGAAAAACTAAAAGACTATGTCCAAATGACCGTCACGGGCGAAGGTCTCCGTATTGAACTTCTCGAAACCGAAAAGGGCAAATTCTTCGAGACTGGCCAACCGGTGCCTACTGAAACTGGGCGCGATTTGTTGATCAAGCTCGCCGAAGAACTGGGAACGATGAAAAACTCGGTTCTAGTCGAAGGCCACACGGATTCCAAGCAATATCAAGGAGCAGAGTACTCGAACTGGGAACTCTCGGCAGGGCGGGCCAATTCGGCGCGCAAGATCATGCAGGAAAACGGTCTGCGCCAAAACCAAGTCAGTCAAGTGCGCGGCTTTGCCGATCAACAATTGCGACTTCCGGAGAAACCCGAGGATCCTTCCAACCGGCGCGTGTCGATCATTGTGCAATATCCTGATAATCCAGAACCAGATCCCGAGCCGGCTAAAGGAGCCAGCGAAGCCAAAGAAGGCGGCAAGGAGGGCAGCGAGGAAGGCGAGAAGAAGCCCGCCGAGGGTACGGCGGCCACAAATGCCAAAGCCCCCGAGGCTAAGGCCGCCGAATCAAAGCCAGCTGAAAAATCAGATGCGAAAGCTAGCGAGGCGAAGCCAGCAGCCAAGTCTGAAAGCAAGAAATAAAAAAGAACACTCTCTACTTTCGTCAGGACTTCTCGATAGAGAGTTAGGTCTCAGAATCGGCATGATGCAAAAAGTGTTAGCGAAGGCAAATAATGGAGCGCCGAAGGAAATCGCCGTTGGCGCGAACGAATGCCGTATAGCTAGACAAGGGGAGCGTCTGGTGGCCCGCGGCGTCTTGGCGGACGTGGTTGTTACGATCCAGGTTCCCGCTGCAGGGTTTGCCGCAATGCTGCGTTTCAGCGCACCGGAAGAGAGTAGCGTTTCGCGAACCCGCCTCGAAGCCCTTTGGGATTTCGCCGACCAGGCACTCGATCTCTTGTTTCAAAGTATCCGGTCCATGAATATACCGAATGAAGCGGTAACCGTATCGGCGATCGGAGGAGCCGATATGGCAGGTGTCACGTTCGGCCGCGGTAAGCAACTAGCGCTCGCGGTACAGCGTAGCTTTTGGCGGCACGGAGTCGTCCTTAACGGGAACGATTTAGGGGGCGCTCATCACCGAATGATATGGCTCGAATCAGCAAGCGGAAGACTAATTGTACGCTCAAAATCGCCCTCTCTGGGTCCATTAGCGGAGATGCAGGCGCAGATACAGAAGGCCTCTTAGTCCTTTAGCCAAGAGTGTCCGACAGGGAGGCCCCGAAAACTTCAACTCATCCTCGGGGTCTTTGCCGCCGATATAGACATTTGAAGATAATACGCCACTGGTTTTGCGCACTCTTACTTCTCCCGCCCTTCCCAACCTTGTGCGCAGCCCTCCAACAGACTTTTTCAACACCCGTAATCGGCGGACCATCCGTCTCACCCACTCCATTACTCGATCCTCAAACAGCGTTGGAAGAATCGCTTAAAAAACAACGCGCCTCACTCGAAAAGCAAAAGCAAGCCATCCATACTCAGCTTGGCGAGAAAGTGGCAACACCCGCTTCGTCATCGTCTCTTGTAGAGCAGTTCATCTCGCCCATTACCACCGCCAACCAACCGGATTGCCCATCAATGGACAGCGGCAAACTGAATGAACTAGTCTTGGCAGCGGCGCAAAAGCATTCGCTCGATCCATCTCTTCTAAAAGCCGTGATCAAGCAAGAGTCGGGCTTCAAACCCTGCGCTGTGTCAATCAAGGGCGCTCAAGGACTGATGCAGTTGATGCCGGCCACGGCTCGTGAGCTTCATGTAAACGACCCTTTCGATCCAGCACAAAATGTCCAGGCAGGAGCAGCCTATCTGAAACAGATGCTTGAACGCTATAAGGGAGACTTGCGCCTGGCTCTTGTCGGTTATAACGCGGGACCTGGCCGAGCCGACCAAGGTGCAGATGCGTCATTCCCCATCGAAACACAAAATTATGTCGCCAGTATTATTTCCGAACTGGGCCTAGACCAGCCAGAAGGCGCCAGCAGTGAGGAAGATCTCGCGCCATCTGACAATGCGCAAGTAGAAGCAGAATCTACCTCAACTGAAAGGGAAAAACGATCGCGCAAAATTGAAATCCCAACCTTCCCGACCCCGCCGGAAATGAAGATCAATCTCACGGACAGTAAGCCACAACGCTAGTCTTTTAGGCACGCCGTTGCGGGGTGTCGTCTCGGTTTTCTTCCCGCCCGATATATTCTTCCAAAAGAAAGCCAGAAAAAAACACACCGGAACTCTTCTCGCGGCAAAAACGAATTTCACCAAAAGCAAGACCTTGGTCTAGATTGACACAAACCTTGGACCCTCTCGCAATAGGCACTTTCGTCTCGATTCCCATGCCAGAGGGCGACATGTCCACCACCGTCCCAGGAATTTCTCGGGTTTCGCCGGCCACTCTAACCATCGCCGAGAGATCGGTGGGTAGGCGAAGCTCCGAGCGAACTTCTCCTAATTCCTCAGTGACGACCTTGACGGTGAGTGAATATACATTCGGTGAACTCTGGCCCTTAGAAGAGACTTCAACCTCGATTCTGCGCCCCTCATGCGAGAGGGCTAAGCGTTGCCCGACGCGGAGATTTTCGGGGCAGCTTATTTCGAACAGAGACGGCCCCACGTGCCTGATGCGCGCGGCGACAATTTGGTTTGCTTGGTCGAGTATGTGAAGCTCGACCGGGATATCGAAGCTCGCTTGGGGTACCGCCACAGTTTCACTTAACGGAATAGTAGACACGACTATTTGTCTAGTCGCCGCTGCCTCCGCATACTCTCGCTTATCGGATTATTCTGGATGACTTTTATTAGCAGCTGTCACTGGGTGGTTGGAAAAAAGAAACTTGCCGCCGCTGGCCTTTATCGTGTAGAGATCACCTGTCGGTATCTGATCGCCAATCCGGGCTAACCCGGGCTTATCAACCGCAAAATAGTAACGCTCGGCTCCATGCCAAAGACGTAGAAAATCGGCGTCATCGATGAACACCGGGGGAGACCCGGGCGCATATGAACCGTAGACAAGATTATTGAAGCGGCCGTTTAATAGGAGCGCGTCGCGATTTGTGTAAAAAAAGACAGACGAGAATTCGTAATAGTGATGATTCACGATTAGTTTGCCAGGGGGTGCGGCCAACAACGCTGTGGCCAGGGGACGCGACGACATATAAGGATCGAAAACCACCATTGCCAAGCGCGCCGCATGGAAAAAGATCACCATCATCAAAGCCGCCGCAAAGTACACCTGCTTGCCCGAAGTACGAATCGTGCCGAGACAGCCCAGCACAAAGGCGACCGCGGCGACAGCTAACGGGAGCCGCAAGTAAGCAAACGACTCAAGCGTTAAGTCCTCCATATGCCCGAGCGAAAGTTTGTAAGCAGCCGGATGACTGGACAAAGCGCTCGCAATATCGCCTGGTGCGGGCAAGCCGCGCACGGAAATCAAAATTCCAATCACGGCAACAGCCGCCAGCGCAGCAATCGCGCACAGCATGCGCGTGCCACCGCGAATCCAAGAGCCGCCAGCCACCATAGCGCAAGCAAGGAGAAGAGCTACAGCCGGATAGATCGGCATCGAATAGTATTCCTGAGTTGTCGAGAAAGTGAAGAAGACCATCACAAACCCGATCCAGCAGAGTGCCAGCAGGCGAGTCTTCCCCGCCCTGTCCAACGGTTTGAAACTGAGCTTTGCGACTGCGGGCAGATAAACGCTCCAAGGAAAGAGCCACAACAAATGGAAGAGCCAGAAGAGATGGCGCGGCACAGTGTCGTAATCGCGCGGATAGCGCATGTTCAAAAAGCGCAGGAGTTGTTCGTTGAAAAAGTAAAACCAGAAGAAGCCGTGATACTCGCCGGGGGCGCTTCGCATGGTGAAGACAAAATAAGGCGGATTGCGAAGCGTCGCGAGAATGTGCCACGGCGCCGCAATGAGGAGAGCCAGCAACGCACCAGAAAACGGCCGCAGGCGCTGCCATGTTCGTGCGGCGAAAAGTTGCTTGGTGAAGAAAAGATAAGCCAGGCCAGCGCCGATTGGGAAAACAACAGCAATCAGACTTTTGAGAAGAAGACCGACGCCCATGGACGCGGCCAGGAGCGCAGCCCAGCGCTTTGGATGAGCCTCTTCCTCATCGAGCGCACGCAGGAACGCCCACATGGAAAGAGCGATGGCGAGAGTGAGAATGACATCGGGAATCAGAATACGAGTAAAAAGAAAAAGGCCGATACAAGTCGCGATGACAAGTCCCGAATAGAGAGCCTCTCGTTCACCAAAGGCCCAGCGAGCGAACGCCGCCGTCACCAGTGCTAAAGCTACGCAAGCTAAAGCAATCGGTAAACGGGCCACCCAATCCGCAACGACGAATATCTTAAAAAAGATCGCGATGATCCAATACAACAACGGCGACTTTTCAAGGTAAGCCACTCCGTCCAAGCGCGCTGTCACCCAGTCACCCGACGAGACCATGTTGGCCGCAATCTGAGCCTGCACGGCATCCACGTCATCCATCAACGAGGGCGGCGAAATGATGCATCCCACGTAGACTGCTGCCGCAAACAACGCGACCAACAAATAGACCCTAAGTTTCGACAATATTAAGATTCTCCCGCCCCTTGCGCTCCCTACAAAATAGCAGTTCAAGGCGCGCTAGCAACGCCCACGCGAAACTAGCGATGCTATTCTTGGGGTGGGGAAAACAGTGTTTGGGCGTAGGGGTGCGAAATGAAATTTGAGGATCGATGCATCCATTTGCGGTCACATATGTTTTGCTTGCGGTGGCAAGCTTTCCTTTTATCTACTATCTGTTGGCCATCTGGGGAGCGCTACGGTTTTTCAAGCGGCCCCAAGAGAAGCTAAACGGCTTCGTACCACCAGTAAGTATTCTCAAACCGGTTCGCGGTCTTGACCCGGACGCTTACGAAAACTTCGCCAGCTTTTGCCGTCAAGACTATCCGCAATACGAAATAGTCTTTTGCGTGGGCGCACCTGACGATGCGTGCATGCCCGCTATTGAACGATTGCAGCGTGACTTTCCGCAGCAGCAGATCCGGGTACTTTTCGGCTCAGGGCGCGTTGCGGCTAACGATAAAGTGGCGAAGCTAGTTCGCTTAGCCAACGAAGCGCAGTACGAATATCTGGTGATCAACGACAGCGACGTGCGTGTCAGACCTGACTATTTGCGGCAGATCGTTGCGCCGTTGGCGAATCCGAAAGTGGGCGCAGTCACTTGTTTCTACGTGTCTATTGGTGAACATAGCTTTATCGAAAACTTACAGACGGCTGGGATGCTCTCCGATTTCTATGCGGGGCTCTTAGTGGCACGCGAATTGGATGGCGTTAAGTTTGCGCTGGGACCAACGATTGCGACTACGCGGACCCGACTCTCCGGCTTTGGAGGTTATCAAAGCATTGAGAACCGCCCAGGAGACGACTTACTCGTTGGGCGCTTAATTGCCGAGCAGGGTTATGAGGTTGAACTGTCGCGTTATGCTGTCGACACGGTTTCCGACTATCAGAGCCTAAACGAATTGCTGCATAAGAGGCTTCGCTGGCTGGTGGTGATGCGCCACATGCGGCCTGCAGGACATTTCGGTCTCATTTTCACTCATGGGCTTTTATGGTGTGCCATTGCGGTCTTGGTTCATCCGACTTGGATGACGGCGGCTATCTACTTTGGCATCTACGCGGTCTTACGCATCATCATGACTTGGTTGATTGGTGGTTATGGCTTAAAGCAAGAGAAGCTGTGGCAAAAAATGCCCGTCGTTTTTTGCTGGGACGCCTTTGCGCTTGCCATGTGGTCGGCCAGCTTTCTACGCAATACCATTCGCTGGCGCGGCGGTTCCTACTATATCCGCGGCGGGGAGCTAGTCCCGAGTGGAGACTAGTGACCGACAGGAAGCCGACATCTTAGCCTCATCTTAATCGTGGATTTCTATGCTGGGCGTTTGCGGTGTTAGTCGTACGACGTGGATAACGGCGGCTAGCGACTTCAGCATCTAGGTGGTTTTACGCGTTATCATGACTTGCTGGCATAAGGGCGGCCAGCTTTCTGCGCAATACCGTGCGTTGGCGTGGCGTCTCCTTCTATATCCGCAGCGGCTCGCTAGTCCCGAGTGGGGACTAGCGAGTTACAGGAAGCGGAGCGGCTTGTGGCCGCAGGTTGCGGGCATTGGCTGGATTGCGCCAATTGACTTGAGGCAAGAACATAGCTGTATCAATCTGGTCGCGATAGCGGATGGCAATGTTCATGAGCGAATCGAGTAACGAATCAGACAGCATATGCGGCCTCAGGCCAAGGTCGATCAGCTTAGAGTGTTTAGCGTTGTAGTAATGTTCTTCGGACTCCACACGCGGGTCAGGCAGTTGGTCGATAGTCACATCCAACCCCATCTTCTTGCCTGCCGTTTGCACTAGCTTCGCAATTTCGAGCACGGAGAACTGTTCGGTGAATTGATTGAACACCCGGCATTCGCCCGGCGCTGCCGGATTGAGACAAGCCAATTCCACGCAACGGACGGTATCGCGAATATCAAGGAATCCGCGGGTTTGGCCGCCCTTGCCGTACACCGTCAAGGGATGACCGACGGCAGCTTGCACGCAGAAGCGATTTAGAACAGTGCCGAAGACTTCGTCATAGTCGAAGCGATTGATGAGAGCTTCGTCCATTGCGGTCTCATCAGTGATGGTTCCGTAGACGACGCCTTGGTTAAGATCAGTGGCGCGCAGTTTCCAAATTTTGCACGCAAACATCATGTTGTGGGAATCGTGGACCTTCGAAAGGTGGTAGAACGAACCCGGCTGTTTCGGAAACGGCAGAACATCTTTGCGGCCGTTGTGCTCGATGTTGATGTAACCTTCTTCAATATCGATATTCGGCGTGCCGTACTCGCCCATCGTACCCAACTTCACGAGGTGGCAGTCAGGCTGGAGTTCTTTCAAAGCAAACAATAAATTCAGCGTGCCGACCACATTGTTCACTTGCGTGAAAACCGCATGTTTGCGGTCAATCATCGAATAGGGAGCCGCCCGTTGCTCAGCGAAGTGAATCACGGCGTCGGGAGCCGCAGACTTCACATAACCGGCCAAGAAGTCGTAATCGGTACAATCGCCAACATGGAGGTCGATAGTGTGACCGGTGAGTTGCTGCCAAGTTTTCAGCCTATCTGAAAGGGAGCGGATGGGAGTCAGGGTTTGAACGCCCAACTCGTGATCCCACTGCCTGCGGGCGAAATTATCAACGATTGAGACAGAATGCCCACGTGCTGATAAATAAAGGGCGGTCGCCCAACCGCAATATCCGTCTCCACCAAGTACACCGATTTTCATATCTTTGAGCGAGTTCTCCCCTAACGGATTTTTGCTACTTCACTATTGACGCCGAAGACGCGGCAATATGTTACGTAGCATACAGTAATTACCTACGGCTCCACTTCAGGAGCGACCGACTTTTCCGGAGTTGTACCGACAAACACCACGCCCGCGAAGATCATAAAAGTTCCCAACCACTGGTGGGAGCCGACATCTTCGCTGAGGAATACCTTGCCCAAGAACGCGGAAATAATATAGCCAGTTGCTGTCAAAGGCAAAACAAAACTGAGGTCGGCTACGCTTAATAAAGCCATGCGCGTGAGCAACGCCAGAACCAGCATAGCAATCCCTAAAGCGACGAATGGATTTAGCAGAGCTTGCAAATAAGGCAGCGGCTCCAAAGCCAGCAGCTTCGGTATGTGATGCATTCCCCAGGCGAGGGAGAGGTTGCCAAACGGGCGCAAGAGAAGCGTTAAAAGCAGGAGTCGATAAGTACGCACGGTGTGCGCGTTTCCAGACAGCACGCCTTGATTCTAAGCTAAACCGAATTGGAGGAGGATTGCTACTATCGTTTTTTGTTGCATGAGGATCTTGGCCATTTTTGCCTGTAGTGCGCTGCTCTTAATCACAGTTACCGGCGCGAAAATAGCTGCGTTTACCGCAGTTGACAGTTTTGACTTCGCTGTTTTGGGCGACCGCACCGGAGAAGCGGTTGAAGGTGTTTATGAGGAAGCCTGGCGAGAGACGAATCTAGATCATCCGGCGTTCGTGGTGACGGTGGGTGATACGATTCAGGGCGGCAACGAGCGAACGCTAGACACCGAATGGGAGGAAGCGGAAGCAATTTTCGCGCCCTATCGCCGCTTTCCGATCTTGCTTACGCCGGGCAATCATGATGTCTGGTCTGCCGGTTCTGCGCGGGCCTATGCGAAATACAGCAAGCGGCCGCTGCATTATGGCTTTGATTACAAGCAACTGCATATCACGGTGCTCGACAATAGCAGGACAGACGAGCTATCGAATGAGGAGTTGGCTTTTCTCAAACAGGATTTGGCGGCGCATGAACAGCAGCCCGTTAAGTTCATTTTTTCGCATAGACCTTCTTGGATCTTGCAGGCAGTTTTGGGAAATCCCGCGTTTCCGCTGCACCAGCTAGCGACGCGCTATGGGGTGAAGTATGTGATCGCCGGGCACATTCACCAGATGCTGCACTTTGACGTAGACGGCGTGACGTACCTTTCGATGGCGAGTTCGGGTGGACATTTGCGCGAAGACAAATCTTACGAGCATGGCTGGTTCTTCCAACACACATTGGTCCACGTAAAAGGCGACAAGGTTAGTTTCGAGATTAAAGAGCTGCAGAAACCGTTCGGAAAGGGTCGCGTTTCAACGCCAACGGATTGGGGAGCAGCGGGTTTGATCAGGCGCTAGCCAAAGTATACTCAGAGCTAGGCAAAAGGGATCGCGGATGCATTGCGCAGGGTTCAATTCCGACACGTACGACCGGTATGTCCTGGGACTGCTAGAAGAGCCGGATCGCTCGCAACTGGAAACGCAAATTCAGGAGCAATGTCCCGCGTGCTTGACGGGCGTTCAGCGGAGCATGAACCTATGGCTGGTTTTCGCGGAGACGTTGGAGAACGCAGAGCCATCGGAAGATTTTCGCGGACGGATCGTCAGGATTGCGGAACTAAGCCGCAAGGTTTTGACATTTCCAAAGAACTCCGCGGTGCGGGAACGATCGTCTGTGCCAATTTCCGCCTTGGTGGTTATCTGCGCAGTAACGTGCGTCTTGCTGGCCGCCACTTGGTACGCAGCGCGCGCTTGGACGCGAATTGACCGGCCCACTTCGACAACCGACATTGAAAGCCTGGCACAGGAATTGGCGGGCACCCAGCTCAGACTGGACCAAGAAACGGACAAACGGGCGAAGGCGGAGCAAGAGATTGGGCGATCCGGCTTAGACGCGATGAAGAAGCTCAAAGACGTCGAAGACGCATCGCTTAAGGCCCAGGCAGCGGTGGATCAATATAAACGGCAGGCGGAGAGCACGGCGTCGCTCATGAAAATGCTGGGAAAGCCGGGCACGCGACTGATTCCCATGAAGTCCACGGAGGCGGCCGGCAAGGGACTTGGTTACGCGTTCTTGACGCCTAAATCGGGCCTCGTATTCATTGGGTCCAATTTGCCAAAGCCCTCTACTGGTCATACCTTTCAGTTTTGGATTACGCGGAGTGAGTCACCGGAGCAAGTGCCCGCAGGATTTATACCTGCGGAAAGCATCACTAGCGGAACTTGGATCTTGAACTACGAGGAGCCAACCATGTTGAAGGGCATTACGGGCTTTGTGGTGACGGAAGAGCCAGTACCCGGAGATTATCAAAAGGCGTCAGGGCCGGTCCTATTCGAAGCGACTACGGCTCCGCCGGATTCGAATTGAGTTAGCGCAGAAAGTCTTCGAGCTGGATCTTGGCCTCGGTACCGGCGTCGCGGTATTTGACGATGACGGGCGTGTAGAGCGAGATGCCCCACTCTTTGCCTGGACCCGACTTGACCGCGCGCGAACCGGCGACAACGACGGCTTCTTCAGGGATGATCAGTGGTTGATCGGCCGTGGCTCGATGAACAGTTTCCTTCACCAAATCGTAGACGGGCGTTGAGCGGTTCAGGATGGTGCCGCTGCCGAGGACAGCGCGCTTCTTGATAACGGTGCCTTCGTAGACGCCGCAGTTGCCTCCAATAAGAACGTCGTCTTCGACAATGACTGGAATCGCGCCCACAGGCTCAAGAACCCCGCCGATTTGCGAAGCAGCGGAGATGTGGCAATTCTTGCCGATCTGAGCGCAGCTACCAATCAGAGCATGGGAATCAACCATTGTTCCATCGTCAACATAAGTGCCAACGTTGATGTACATAGGAGGCATGCAGGTGACGCCACGGCCGATATAGCAACCGTCTCGAATGCTTGAGCCGCCGGGGACAACGCGAACGCCATCCTGCGCGGTCAATTGCTTGAGCGGATAGGTTGACTTATCAAAGAACTGACCTGACATCTCGACGATGCCGCCGATGCGGAAACCCAGTAGGATGCCCTTCTTAACCCAGGTGTTCACACGCCAGCCAGTGGACTGGGTTGCGTCGGGTTCGGCGGAACGGACTTCCCCACGATTGAGGAGAGCGAGAAACTCGGTGAACAACTTCTTGTGTTCGTCGGTATACTGAGCAGGCTTTTGATCAAAAATTGCTTCGATGGATTGGCGGAGGGAATCGCTCAAGCGCGCACTCCCGAGAGCAGACCGAGAGACTCGAGAACGGCTTCCACTTTTTGCTGACTGGCGAGAGCGGGCGTGACCATAGGGAGACGCCACACTGGTTCGCAAAAGCCCATGCGCGCCATAGCGAACTTCACCGGGCCGGGGCTGGTTTCGACAAAGTTGATTTCCATGAGAGCTTGATACTTTTTCTGCAATTGACGGGCGCGGACGAAGTCACCTTTAAGAGCAGCTTGGACGAGCGAAGTGAACTCAGCGGGGATTTCGTTAGAGACGACGGAGATGACACCATGGCCGCCGAGAGCTATGAGTGGGAGAGCAATGGAATCGTCACCAGAGAGCACCATGAATGATTCAGGCACGCGGGCGATGATGCTGGCGATTTGGGTGATGCTGCCGGAGGCTTCTTTGACGCCGACGATGTTTTTGATTTCGGCAAGGCGAAGGAGTGTTGCAGGCTCGACATTGACGGCGGTGCGGCCCTGCACGCTGTAGACAATGATGGGCAGAGGCGTGGAATTGGCCAGGGCTTTGTAGTGCTGATACAAGCCTTCTTGCGTCGGTTTGTTGTAATACGGCGTGACGGAAAGAATGCCGGACACCCCTAGTTTGTGGAGATCGGCAATCATCTTGATGACGTGCGTGGTGTCATAGCCACCCGCGCCGGCGACGACGGGGACGCGGCCGCGCGATTGTTCGATAGTGATCTCAACCACGCGCAGATGTTCGGCATGGGAGAGCGTGGGGCTTTCGCCAGTGGTACCGCAGGGGACCAGGAAGTTGATGCCGGCAGCGATTTGTTGATCGACAATACGCCGCATGGCGGCTTCGTCGAGCGAGCCGTCTTGTTTAAAGGGTGTGATGAGCGCAGTGCCGCAGCCGGTAAACATAATCTTTTTCGTTACTCCTTATCCAAACAATACTTCTTCAAAAGTGAAGACGCCTTTATGGGCGAGAATCCAACGCGCCGATTTGAGGGCGCCGCGGGCAAAGCCTTCGCGGCTGCGCGCGGTATGGCGCAGGGTGATGGTGTCGGCGGCGGAATCAAAGCCGATTTCATGGGTACCGGGATGTTTGCCGGCGCGACTGGAACTGGTATCGATGTTGCGTTTGTAACCAGCGTCTTTCATGGCCTGTACTAAATGGATGAGAGTGCCGGATGGAGCATCTTTCTTCGCGTCGTGGTGAATTTCCCACGCCCAAGCGCCGTATTCAGTTTCATCGCGCAAGAGCTGAGCAGCCAACGCGGTGAGTTTACGAAAGACCGCGACACCGACAGAGAAGTTAGGACTCCAGACTAATCCCGTGCCCGCCTGCTCAACAGCCGCTTTCACCGCAGGAAGATTGTCCAACCAACCGGTGGTGCCGGCAACGGCCGGCTTGCCGAGTTGAGCCAGGCGCTTGAGATTATCGGGCGCGGTATGAGGGGTACTGAACTCAATGGCCACATCTACGCCTTTGAACGCCTCGGGCGTCATGCCCGCGCCATCGACGTTATTAAACTCATCGAGGCGCAGGACGACCTCAAGGTTGTATTCAGGTGCGAGTTGCTCGATGAGTTGGCCCATCTTGCCGTAGCCAACGAGCGCGAGTTTTTGATTATCAGACATTAGGCAAAGACCGCCGGATCGAGAGTAGAGAAGAATTCTTTGTGCAGGGCAGAGACGGCGGCAGTGAGATCGGAGTCGGCGATGACGAAACCGAGGTTCAACAACGAGGCGCCTTGGGAGATCATGCGTACGTTCTTATCGGACAGCACCTGAAAGGCGCGGCCGGCGATACCGGGGGTGTGGCGGATGTTCTCGCCCACCAAACACACGATGGCTTGTTTATCTTCCACTGTCACCTCTGCAAACTGACGGACCTCTTCCCGGATGGAATTGAGGTACTCCGTATTATCCAACGTGAGCGAAACGCTGACTTCTGAAGTGGAGAGCATGTCGACGCTGGTTTCGTAACGGTCGAACACTTCGAAGATGCGGCGCAGGAAGCCGTGAGCCATCAGCATACGGGTGGAACGAATGTTGAGGATGGTGATATCGCGTTTGCAGGAGATGGATTTGACGGGGTTCGCGCAGGGAGCGGCTTCTAAAGTGATGCGAGTGCCATCGACTTCAGGGCGTTTGGAATTGAGGATGAGAACAGGGATGTTCTTTTCGACAGCCGGCAGGACGGTGGCAGGGTGAAGAACCTTGGCACCGAAGAAAGCCATTTCAGCGGCTTCGGCAAAGGAGATGCTTTTGACACGGTGGCCACCGGAGATGATACGGGGATCGGCGGTGAGCATGCCGTCAACATCGGTCCAGATTTGAATTTCTTCGGCATTGACGCCGGCACCGATGATCGCCGCGGAATAGTCGGAACCGCCTCGGCCCAAGGTAGTGGTGACGCCATCTTTGGTAGAACTGATGAAGCCTCCCATGACGACGACGGAGTGTTCGGCAATGGGGCGAACCTTCTCGGCCAGGTTGGCATAGGTTTCATCGAAAAGCACGGTGGCTTGGGTAAAGCGATCGTCAGTGACAATGACACGGCGCGAATCGACATGTTGCGTAGGCATGCCCGCGGCGCGGAAGGCGAAGCTCACAACCAGGCTGGAGAGGCGTTCGCCGACGCTGGCAATGGCGTCTTTCGAGCGGTCCGACAATTCGCCGACGACGGAGAGCCCTTTAACGAGTTCTTCGAGCCACTCGAAGTGAGTACGGATGAAACGATCGAGATCGGCAGCGGCGGGACCGGCGAGGGCGAGACCGTGTGTGAGGTGATGGGCGCGTAACTCATCGACAATGGTGAGGGCTTGGTCGCGGCGTCCAGCAGCAGCTTCGTGAGCAGCGGCAAGGAGCTTGTTGGTAGTCTTGCCCATGGCCGAGACGACCACGATGGGACGACGGTTTTCCTGTTGCTTGACGATGGACGTAATGCGGGCTATGGCATCGCGGGATTCGACTGAGGTACCGCCGAATTTCATGACGATCATGTCAGTCGAAGAGGCCTTCCGAAGCCATTAATTCAGCGTTGAGCACAGCGGCTCCGGCGGCGCCGCGAATGGTGTTGTGACCGCACGCGACGAGTTTGACATCGAGCACGGGACACTCGCGAACGCGACCGACGGTGACGCCCATGCCGTTTTCGCGCATGGCATCGCGGCGGGGTTGAGGACGGTCCGATTGCGGCAAATAGGTAAGCGGCTTGGATGGCGCACTGGGGAGTTTGCGCTGTTGCGGGACACCTTGAAAGTTTTCGATGGCGGCCTGGACATCGGCAATAGAAGGTTTTTTCGAGAGTTCGATGGAGGTCGTGATGACGTGGCCGTCGATAACCGCGACGCGATTGCAGTGTGCGCTGACACGCGCTGCGAGAGGTTTGACGGAACCATTGGCGAGAGTGCCAAGGATCTTCTGCGTTTCCTGCTCCATCTTCTCTTCTTCAGAGCCGATGTAGGGAACGACGTTGGCCAGGATGTCCATAGAGGCGACACCCGGATAACCTGCGCCGGAGATGGATTGAAGAGTGGCGACGATTACCTTTTCAATACCGAACGGCACGAGTGGCGCGAGAGCCATGGTAAGGACAACAGTGGAACAGTTGGGATTGGTAACGATCATGCCTTTCCAACCGCGGCTCTGCTGCTGCGCGCGCACGAGGGCCAAGTGACCGGGGTTGACTTCAGGAACAATCAGAGGCACATCGAGTTCCATGCGATGGTTGCGCGAATTGGAAACGATGATGTGGCCGGCCTGCGCGAATTCGCGTTCGATTTCCGTAGCGACCGAGGCGTCCATTGCCGAGAAGACCAAGCGGGGCGCACTGGCGGATGGCTTGGAATCGGAGACAACGATTTCGGCAGCTAGGGATGGAATGTCGCCATCGAGACGCCAAGAGGTGGCGTCTTTGAGTTTCTTACCAGCGGAGCGATCGCTGGCACCGAGCCAGGTGAGATTGAACCAAGGATGACCTTGCAGGAAGCGGATGAAATGCTGGCCCACCATGCCGGTGCCGCCGAGGATGCCGACGTCCATTCTTTTCATTGTTGCGAGAGCCTTTCCACGAGTTTGGAATAAATATCTACGGCAGCGGTGAGCTGCGACTTGGCAATGCGCTCTTCCGATGTGTGAGCCACGTGGATGGTGCCGGGACCGAGCAGAAAAGGCTGGCCCCAAGCGGTGCCAAAGGCCGGAATATCTGTGGTGTAGGCCACGACCGTGGTGGCAAAACCGGGGAGGGAGCCGAGGTGAACGGCTGGGATAAAGAGAACTTCTTTTGCTTCGGCGTCAGGCGCGGCGGCGGCTTTGATTTGCTTGCGTAGTTCAGTAACATCACCAACGACGCGAATGAAAATTTCGGCGACGGCTTCGTCGGGAATGACGTTCGGCGCACGGCCACCACGGATGATGCCGATATTCAGAGTACTAGGGCCAAGGGTGGCATCGACGGGCAGAGGCATTTTGCGAATGCGTTCGAGAGCGTTGAGCAGTTTCTCAATGGCGGATTCGCCGAGTTCGGGATAAGCCGAATGGGCCATGCGGCCGGAAGCCACTATTTCGAAACGGAGTGCGCCTTTGGAGCCGAGGGCGAGCTGATTTTCAGTAGGTTCGCCGTTGATGAGATACTTGCTGCCGCGCGGCGTATTGGCAGCGTGGATGGCACCGGCGCTATTGCGTTCTTCGCCGACGACGAAGAGAAGACCGAAGTTGCGTTTGCCGCGGGCCAGCAGGTCCTGCGCTGCGAAGAGCATTGAAGCAATGATGCCCTTGGTATCGCAGGCGCCGCGGCCCCAGATTTCCTGGTCATCTTCACGCGAAGGAATGAACGGGGGGACGGTGTCGGTATGAGTGGAGAGAGTGACGATGGGCGTGCCGAAACTCGCGAAGATGTTATCGCGGCCGGGTTCGACGGTCATGCGTTCCACTGTGCCGTTGAAACGTCCGGCTAGCTCGGATAGGTAATCGAAAAGAAACTGACCCATAGCACGCTCGTTGGGAGTTACTGATTCTATGTCGATCAGTGTCCGGGTGAGTTGGAATACGTCTTGGTCCATACGTTTGCTCAAAGGGCCTCTGTTTCTTCGTCTGCTCAAGAATTTTGAGGGAACGGGAGAGGTAGGGGAGAATACTGAAAGTTTAGAATAGCAAACCGGGCGAAATGCGGGGCAGTGGCGAAGAAACGGCGATTTTTGCGAAGCGGAAGCGAAGGAAACGCAAAACCTTTTAGCCGCAGATAAACGCAGATGAACACGGATAAGAAGCAGAGAATGAGAAGACAAATTTGTGTCTGCTGACTGGTTTTTAAGCACACTTCGGACTTACTCCTGGAAAACGTTTCCTTATCTAGGCCGCCGGTTGGAGGCGGTGCTCGTCGGAGGCGAGCTTGCGGAAGAACTCGAAGGAGAGAGTTGTGGTTATACCGACGTCTGGGTCGCTGAGAGAAGCGATCAGATCGGGAGTGGCATTTTTGAGGGTCCACTGATAGTTGCTGGGGACGGTGCCCTCGGCGAAGTGAGTGGTGCGCGCGACGTGCTGCGGATGGACAACGAAGAATTCGTGGCGATGTTCGATGATGGACAGCACGATTTCGTTGCTTGGTTCGAGAGTGACGGAGACGAGGCCTTGCGGATCGGTGGCGATGTACGCCTTTTGACCGATGGCGTTGACGCCGTTGGAGTTGACTAGATAGTGCGCGAATTTAACCGGGCTGAAGCGGTTGTCTTCGGCCCATTGTTTCTTCTCTTTGGCTTCGTTGACGCGAACTTTTAACTGGTGCTGCTCTTGGCGGAGTTCGAAGTTTTTAAGTTGAAATTGGAACTTTTCTTTTTGTAACTCCAACTGAGCGCGCCATTTTTCTTCGCTGAGAGTATCCTTCTTGATGGTTTGCAGATTCTTGATCGCGCGGTTGAGCGCGCGCTCGGCTTGCGTGCGGTAGCGATCGAAGCGTTCGAGTTCGGCGAGGCCGGAGGGGGAAGGTGAATCTTGCTGATCGGCTTCGTTGAAGATCTCGAACTCGCGTTTGTAGTGGGCGCGTTGGCGACGCCAGAGAAACCAGCGGGCGACGACGGCGTCTGTCACCAGCGCAGAGTCTTCGGTAGTGACTGGTTTGTGTGTTTCAAAAGATTCGGCGAGATATTTGTAGAAATCCTGCGGTTGCTCACCGGGGATGAACATCATGCGCGAGCTGCCGCCGTGTTTGAGACTGTTCAGGCAGGTGAGCGCGGTGGCGGGGAGATGACACTCCGGAGAGAAATTGTAGGCGCCGTTGACCTTGAATTTAGGTGGTTGATCGTCGATATTTTCGTGTTGCAAGGGAACCTCTTCCGGTTCAAGGTTGGCACGGGGAGCCGTTCGGCGAAATTGAAAAACGCTTGTAGGGTGTTGATAATAAGGGAAATATAAATTTAGCTCGAGCTGTGACTGAAAAATGGATAGGCGGACTGCCAGTCCGCCGCAGGCTGCCAGCCTGCCCTACAATCAGCGGGTGGCTCGGGGTTTGGGTGGGACTTGGCGGGCGCTGAGCGCCAAAAGACGTTGCTGGAGGAAAAGACACCAGCCCAGCTTATGGCGTTACCAGTCGGTGGGGCGGTAGTCTTTGAGGAATTGGCCCCAGATGTGTTTGCCGGTGTTGAAGCCGGTGATGATGGGGTCGAGAATGCGGGCGGCGCCATCGACGATATCGAGCGGGGGGTGGAAGCGTTGTTCGAGGGTTTTGCGGGCGGCGATGGCGGCGGGATCTTCGTCGGTGACCCAACCAGTGTCGACGCTGTTCATGTGGATGCCGTCGGCGTGGTAGTCGGTGGCGGCGGTGCGGGTCATCATGTTGAGCGCGGCTTTGGCCATGTTGGTGTGCGGATGGCGGGTGGTTTTGCAGATTCGGTAAAACTGGCCTTCGACGGCGGAAACGTTGACGATGTGCTTATCGCGGTCGGGCGTGCGGAGCATTAAAGGCTTGAGACGGGCGTTCAGGATATACGGCGCGACCGCGTTAATAAGATGAACTTCAAGCAACTCAACCGACGAGACTTCCGCCATTAGGAGACGCCAGGAATTACGGCCGCGGAGGTCCACTTGCTGGAGATCTTGATCGAGGCGGCCGGTAGGGAATAAGTGTTCCTGACCGATGAGCTCTTCCGGGAGTAGCGGGACTTGGGATAGTTCGGCGGCGCGGGTGAGGCCATTCCATTCGGAGCTCGTGCGGCTGAGAGCTTGGGCTTGACCATCATATGAGCCCAATAACTTGTGAGCATGTTCCGGAGCGCTATTGAGAGCGATGCGTTCGCCCTCCATCATGTGCGCGTAAAATTCGGGAGGGCGCCGCACGGTTTGACACGCGTTATTGACGATGAAATCAAGGCGGTTGTGTTTGGCGAGTAACTCCTGACAAAGCGCTTCGACGCTGGGCGTGTGCCGCATATCAAGACCGAAGATTTCAAGACGGTGTCCCCACTGCTCGAAGTCGGGTTCCGTGGCGTAGCGTTTGGCGGAATCGTTGGGGAAGCGGGTGGTGACGATGAGGTGTGCGCCGGCGCGGAGGAGTTTTAAGCCGGCCTGGTAGCCAATTTTGACGCGGCCGCCTGTGAGTAGCGCCACGCGGCCCGTGAGATCTGCCAACTCTGTTCGCTTCGTGAAGTTAAATTCTGCACACTTAGGGCACAACTGGTCGTAAAAGTGATGAACGGCCGTGTATTTACGTTTGCAGATGTAGCAATGTTGCGGTTCGACGGATTCTTCGTAGCCGGGTTGTGCGATGGCGGGCTCAAGAAGATGGACGTCGTGCGGTTGGAATTTGTTGGGCGGGAAAACATTGGGCGTGGTAAAGACTGGCTTGCGACGCAGAGTACGAATACCGGTTTGGTGCAGGACGGCTTCGGCCCGCTCGAGCTGCGCTTCCGTGCGGGCTCGTTCGGCGGCTTTCTGTTTTTGGCGGCGGGCGACGGGATCGGGATTGTATAGCTGAGCGACGGCGCGGTGAAGGCGCTCCCGATGTTCGACGGGGAGTTCCGCGAGAAGACGTCGATTCGCATCAAGACGTTCGAGGAGATCGGCAGCTTGACGCACCTGTTCTAAGAGGTCGGAGGCGGCCGGAGGTGGCGTGGTTGTCATCTGATTAAGTGCGAAAGTGCTGAAAACACGGTGCAAACCATTATCGCGCGCTTCGGTAAACACCTGTGTCTTCGAGAAACCAGAAGATAAGCACTCACAAGCCGCTGGTGGTGATTAATTCGATGTTCTCTATGAGGAAGTAAGTCCGCCCAGGAGCATCATGGCGCACTTCGGTAACCACACGTCTGTTAGCGAAACCAGAAGATAGCCACTCACGCGCTAGTGGTTGACAGTAGTTCGATGCTAGCCGCAAGAAACTAAGTTTTCCCGGGTCTTAGTTTTCATTGAGTTAGATGGATGACCCCTAAAAAGTTTGTAAACAGATGAAACCGCGACCCAGTACTAGACACTACGATTACAAAGAAAGTTACTTAACAATTTCCTGGTAACTCAGGATATAATTTTGGCCTAAGCTTCAAGTAAAACCTTTCTCGCGGGGGAAAGACATGGCGAATATCAGGGCGCTCCGCTGGCGTTTATCATGTGCGGCGAATTATCGACTTCGTGATATGAATCACGGAAGATATGCAAGCCGCTGCAGGCCAACTTCGATCACTTTTCTACTAACCGAATTATGCAATGCCCGCTGCACCCATTGCGACATCTGGAAGAACAAAGGCAAAGAAGACGCGCCGACCCAGGAACAGTGGAAACAGGTATTAACGGACTTACGGCATTGGCTGGGACTGGCGCAAGTTACGATGATTTCGGCGCCGGCCATTTTTGAAAACGGCTTAAAGGGAGCTTACGCATTTTATTCGCTTGTGCAAGAAATACAGCCGAGTCAAGTGTTGCTTAGCTTTGTCCCGGTACTCTCGTTGCTACCTTGGGCTGGACAACTTGGAGGCGCGGACAACATATTTTTTACCGATCAGTGTTCCAGAAGAGAGGAGGAGATCGTTAAGCCGGCATTAGGGTTTCGAAAATTCCTGGGGCGGTTTCTTACTAAGCCCTACAAACAGGTGTTTTGCAGCAGCAACTATGTGAGACGCGAGAATGTAAGGCGCGGCTATGTTGCGGCCGAAGGACTGATAACGCTGCATAATTCGGTGGATTTCGGACGGACGGCCGCCACGCATAAGGGGGCGGAAGTTCGGCGAAGATTGGGCATAAGGCCTGAGAAGATAGTGATTTCGCAAGTGAGCTGGCTGAGACCGGAATAGGGATTTGACGATTTTCTAAGAGCCGCAGCCATGGCCTTAGCCGAAAATCAGAACCTGCATTTCCTGATTGCGGGAGACGCGCGCGCTCACGAAGGGTATGGAGATTCTTGCAAAGAGTTATGCCGGCAACTGGGGATAGCGGATTCGGTGACGTTTGCGGGGCTGGTGGAAGATCCGATGGCGGAGGGGCTTTACCAAGCATCTGATGTGAAGTGTCAGTTATCGCGCTGGCAAGAGGCGTTTGGCTGGGCGATTGCGGAAGCGATGGCACACAGTAAGCCGGTGATTGGCACGCGCTAAGGGGAATTCCCGAAGCGATTGAGGACGGCGTGACAGGGTACCTGGTGCCGCCGTCGGATCCGAAGGCGGTGGCACAGCGGATGCTTGAACTGAGTCGCGATGGCGAGCTACGCAGACGCATGGGGCAGGCGGGTTACAAGAAAGCCTTTGACGAATTTAACTTGACGGACAACGTGGACGGCCTGATTGGATCGTTTGGAGTATTTGAAAGCGGAACGTTACAGCAAGCCACCCTTAAGGCGCGTGCTTCGTAAGCAAGCGGGTCTCAGCGTAAGCTAAAACGATGAGACTGATGGTGCGCGTTTGTCTGGGAACTACGTTGCTGGTTGGATGCGGTTTAGGCGATCAGACGTCGAAGCCGAAGATTCGAGCGATTACCGGCTTCATCGATATTGACGCTAAGTCTTATGAGAAGCAGATAGAAGAAGCGGTGACATTCTTAAGCCGCGTGCGTAGTGAGGAGCACGCGGCCGGATACGAAGTTTCGACGATCCGCATTTCGACGCAACCTTTCCCGGAGTATACGCGTGGGTTGAGCCGCGCCGACGCGTTGAAGTTGCTGGAAGGTATTGACCATCTGGCAGAGAAGCTGAAGTTCACGCCAAACATAGGTCCAGCCATGTGGGGCGATGAGACGGACGCAGAGTCGGTTGACTTATTAATTGAAACTCTTTCGCGGCCTGGGAACCGATTGGTAGGGAATCTGATCACAGCGGGCGAGGACGGCATCCATTGGAACGCAGTGCGTCAGGCGGCGCGGGTGATTCGGACGGTGGGAGAGCGGAGTCCGCATGGGCAAGGAAATTTCAACTTTGCGGCGACGGCGATGGTGAAGGCGTATGGTCCCTTCTATCCAGGTGCTTGGCATCCGAGTGGCGGGCCGCGGAGTTTTGCGATTGGGCTGGAATCGGCCAATGTGGTGATGGAGGTTTTGGCGCGCGAACATGACCCGCGGACAGCTGGCGCAGAATTGACAAAGGCGTTGAGCGTGCATGATCGAGCGGTGGAGGCGGCAGCGGAGAAAGCAGCAAGCGGCAGTGGATGGCACTACGTGGGGATTGATCCGACGCCAGCGCCGGGAGGGTCCGTGTCAATTGGGACAGCGATTGAATCTTTCACGGGAGGAGCGTTTGGCTCGCCGGGCACAGAGACGGCAGCGGCGATTATTACACGCGCGGTGAAGGCGGTGCCGGTGAAGCAGACTGGCTATTCGGGCTTGATGATTCCGGTGTTAGAGGAGACGGTGTTGTCGAAGAGGTGGACGGAGCAGACTTACGGATTAGATTCGATCTTGGCTTATTCGGCGGTGTGTGCGGCGGGGGTGGATACGGTACCGTTAGCGGGGGACACGAGCGAAGAGGCGATTGCGCGGATTGTGGGAGACGTGGCGACGCTGGCGTACAAGTGGAATAAGCCGCTGGCGGTGCGACTGATGCCGGCGCCTGGAAGGAAGGTGGGAGAAATGACCGACTTCGGAGGGGCGCTGGGAAACGCGATGATTCAGCCGATGAGTGGGACAGTGCGGAAGTAGCTGAAAGGCGCTTGATATGATCGCCGGGGAGATTAGGAGTTTCTCCTTTTATGGTTGATCAAACATCGCGCCGATTTTTTCTGGGAGCCTTGACAGCGGCATCGGCCGCACGCGTTTGGGGAGCGAACGACAGAATCAATGTGGCCATTGTGGGCTTGGGCGGCCGCGGCACTAGCCACTTGAACATCTATTCCAAGATGTCTGAGGCACGCGTGGTGGGGCTGTGCGATGTCAATCAAGCGGCCCGCGAGAAGGCGCAGGCGACCCTGCTGAAAAACACGGGCGCGAAAGCGAAAGAGTTTGTGGACATGCGGGAAGCGTTCGCGGACCCGAGTGTGGAAGTTGTTTCGATTGCGACACCGAACCACTGGCATGCGCTGGCGGCGATTTGGGCTATGCAAGCGGGGAAAGACGTTTACGGCGAGAAGCCGGCTTGCTACAACATCCACGAAGGGCAGCGGATGATTCAGGTAGCGCGCGAGACGAAGCGCGTGATGCAGGTTGGATCGCAGCATCGGAGTACGCCGTTCAAGATGCGCGCTATGGAGGCGATTCATAGTGGCGCGATTGGCGATGTTTATCTGGCGAAGGGACTTTGTTTTAAGAGACGCGCGTCGATAGGACACGCGGAGGATGAGCCGACACCGCCGGGCGTGAATTGGGATTTGTTTTTGGGGCCGGCGCCGATGCGGCCTTTTAATAAGCTGCGATTTATTTATAACTGGCACTGGTTTTGGGATACGGGCAACGGCGATATTGGGAACCAGGGCGTGCACGAGATTGGAATTTGCCGCTGGGGTTTGAAAGATCCGGGAATGCCAGAGACGGCGTTTGCGCAAGGCGGCAAGTACGCTTACACGGATGATCAAGAAACGCCGAATACCTTACTGGCGAGTTACAACTACGGCCAGCGCGAGATTGTGTTTGAAGTGCGTGGGTTATTGACTGGCGGAGAAGGAACGGCGGTGGTAAGACGCGGCGGAGCGCCGGCGGCTGGCGCAGTGGCCCCTCCTTCGTCACCGGCTCCGACGAGTACGGCACCGGTGAATGGCGGACCACCGCTGGATATTATGGTGGGCAATTTGTTCTACGGCACGAATGGCTGGGCGGCGATGAGTGATGCGGGATTCCAGGCGTTTCATGGAGAAAGCAACGAGCTTTTCATGGATGAGCGGCCGGAGAAGCACGAAGATACGACGAAGCTGCACATGGAGAACTTTTTGGCGGCTTGCCGATCGAGGAATAGCAAAGAGTTGCATGATGGTATCGATAACGCGTATTTGAGTGCTTCGCTTTGTCATTTGGCGAATATTAGTTATCGGGTGGGGCGGAAATTGACGCTGACGGATGGGCCGACGTTTGGTGGTGATGCGGAAGCGAATAAGTTGTTGACGCGCGAATATCGCAAGCCCTACGTGGTGTGAGGGGAAACATACAAGCGGGTCTGAAGACCCGCGCGGACTAAAGTCCGCCCCCCGGGTGAAACGCTAAGCAGCTGGAAGCCTAGCCCACTCTTCCAAGGATCTTGATACAGTCTCTTTGATGACGAGACATGTTGGGATTGGGATCATTCTGTTGGCGGCTGCAGCGCACGCGCAGGATACGACGCATCAGCCGCAGGGGAACCAAATAGCAGGACCGGGACAGGCGCAGAATGGAACGGCGTGGTTGGGACCGCTGCTTGAGTTTAAGAGCGATCCGGCGGCGGACCATGATGCATGGCTGCACGATTTGAAAGTGTGGCGCGCGGAACGCAAAACGCGCATGGGCTATGACGATAGCGAATACCGGCGGCCCGAGTTTCAGTGGATCCAGCACAATTTTGTTTCGCCACAGGTGATGGTGGAAGAAAAAACGCTCTTCGATGTGGCACAGGGGCGTTGGACCGTTGACAAATATTTGGATGATTTAGAGGCGCGCTATGGAGGGATTGATAGCGTGCTGCTTTGGCCGGTGTATCCAAATATAGGAATTGATAATCGGAACCAATGGGATCTGGTGCGGGACTTACCGGGAGGGATTCCGGCGTTGCGCAAGATGGTGGACGATTTTCACAAGCGGAATGTGCGAGTTTTATTTCCGACGATGGCTTGGGACAATGGCACGCGCGATCCGGGAATGCCGCACTGGGAAGCGACGGCGCAGCTGATGGCTGAGATTGGCGTGGACGGTGTGAACGGCGATACCTTTGGCGGATTGCCGCGAGCTTACCGAACGGCTTCCGATAAGACGGGACATCCAGTGGTGTTTGAGCCAGAAGGCGCGCCAACGGCGGATGAAGGGTTGATTTGGAATAACCAGAGCTGGGCTTATTGGACATTCAAATTTGTGCCGACGGCAAGCAAACAGAAATGGCTAGAGCCGCGGCATATGTCTCATATTTGTGACCGTTGGGCGCGGGATAAGACAGACGACTTACAACATGCATTTTTCAACGGAATGGGTTACGTGAGTTGGGAAAACATTTGGGGGATTTGGAACCAGATCACGGAGCGCGATGCGGAGGCACTGCGGCGAGTGTCACACCTGGAGCGCGAGTTTGCCGATTTGCTGGCGAGTGAGGATTGGGAGCCATTTGTGCCCACTGTTCAGTACGGTGTGTTTGCATCGAAGTTTCCGGGGAAAGGGCAGACGCTTTATTTGTTTGTAAATCGGAATGAGTTCAGGGTAGAGGGGGCGCAAATGGCGCTGCCGATGGGAGAGGGGCGGCGGTATTTCGATGTGTGGAACGGGGTAGAACTCAATGATAAAGCGGCGCTGCATTTCGCGATGGAGGGCAATGGATACGGGGCGGTGCTGGCATTGGAGAAAGGGAATGAGCCCGCGGATTTCGAAAGTTATTTGCGTAAGCGAAGGGGGATGACTGAGAAGCCGCTGAGTGCGCTTTCGCATGAATGGCACTTTCTGCCGCAGCGGATAGTGGGGACGGGTGCGACGGAGAAGCAACGAAGCGCCAGCGCGGAGATGGTGAGAATTCCGGCCGGGACGTTCGATTTTAGTGTGCGCGGCATTGAAATTGAAGGGTTTAATTGGGCTGGTTTGGACGTGCAGTATCAGTGGGAGGATTCGCCGCGGCGGGCGCATCAACACGTGATCCAGATGAAAAGTTTCGATATCGATCGATATCCAGTGACGAATGTCGAGTTTAGAAAGTTCATGGAGGCGAGCCGCTATCAGCCACGGGACGATCACAATTTTCTGCGCGATTGGAAAAACGGGAAAATTCCAGAGGGCTGGGAGAACAAGCCGGTGACTTGGGTGTCGATTGAAGATGCGCGGGCGTACGCCAAGTGGGCCGGCAAGCGGCTGCCGCATGAGTGGGAGTGGCAGTATGCGGCGCAGGGAACGGATGGGCGCGTTTATCCGTGGGGAAATAGTTGGAACGAGAACGCGGTTCCGAAGCCGGACAAAGGCAGGGATTTGACGGGGCCCGATGATGTAAGGGCGCATCCGGTAGGAGCAAGTGCGTTTGGCGTATTGGACATGGTTGGGAACGTTTGGCAATGGACGGATGAGTTTGAAGATACGCACACGAGGGCAGCCATTCTGCGAGGCGGGAGTTACTATCAGCCGCAGGGATCGATCTGGTATTTTCCAGAGACTTATAAATTGAATGAGCACGGGAAGTATCTTTTGATGGCCCCGGCGAAAGATAGGGCAGGCACGCTGGGATTTCGGTGTGTACGGGATGTGGAGTGATGTTTTGACAAGAGCGATGCCAGTTTAGTACGCACAGTACTTGAGGGCCGAGACAGGCCGGTTCGGCAGTTAAAACAATGAATGGGGCAAACGTTCCATGACGCCGTATCCCTTTAAACATGCGAAAAGTGCCCGTAAGCTTGAGACATGCAAAACATGCTCAGCACTTTTTGGCGCGAAGAAACCGGCCAAGACATGGTGGAATACTCGCTGATGTTGGGGTTTATCGCCTTGACGGGAGCGGCCGTCTTAACCGGACTGCGGAATGAGATGACGAGCGCCTGGCAAGTTATCAGCGCGAGCTTTACGAATGCGGCCAGTTAAGCTGCGAGGGGTACGCGACTCACGAGAGTCTTACGGTGCTTAGAACTGCTTCGCGATGGACGAAGTATCCCGACCTTCTCCCGAAGACTTGCAAGGACTGTGTGCAACGAGATAGCCGTCTTGGTACCGCGTCACAAACAGCTTACTTGCCGCGCCATGAAGAGTAAGGTGAGCAGATATTTTCACAGCCGGGCGCAGAAATAATAATAATTTGCGATTTACCTTGCGTTAGTTGTTTGGACGTTGATATGATTGCGGACCATTGGGAGGTGCCTGTTAATGCACTTAGTTCTTCGCTTCACCCAGGCCGCAGTGGTGGCCTCAGTTCTTTCCACGATTGTATTGGGGCAATCGCAGACTGGTTCCCTATCGGGTACCGTGGTGGACATCACAGGCGCCGGCGTGCAGGGGGCGGATGTGGAAACGCGCTTCGCCAGCACTGGCCTAGTTCTTCACACTGTCACTTCAGAGGCTGGTTTGTATGTTTTCCCCGCAGTGCCGGCAGGAACTTGGAGCGTCAGTGTTGAAAAGCAGGGCTTCAAGAAAGTAATTGAGCCGAGAGTCGAGATTTTTATCGCACAACGGCAAACGCTGAATATGCGACTAGAGATCGGCGACGTCAAAGAGCAAGTGGAAGTGACTTCGCAGCAGACAATTCTTGATCTAGAGACTAGCGAGCGGGGCCAGACCTTTTCGAAGCAATTCCAGGAAACGCTGCCGCTTTGGTTTGGAGGGTTGCAGAGCTCGGAGGCGTTTCTGGGCTTTATGCCTGGAGTGAACAGTGGAGGGGAGACGAGCATCTCTGGTTCCACAGGGCGAGCGCGTGAGTCGCTGATTGACGGCACGAGCAATGTGATTCCTGAATCGGGTGGGACGGTGTTCAATCCTCCTTCCGCAGAAGCGTTTTCGGAATTCAAACTGCTGACGGGAACCTACACGGCAGAATATGGCCGCACTGGTGGGGGCATTGAAATTTTCACGACGAAATCCGGCACTAACGGATTGCATGGAACTTGGACTTATAACATGCGGCGGGACATATGGGAGGCGGCGGGTTGGACCGTTAATCAGAATGTCCATTACAGTCCGGGTTACCGGCCCAAAGATCGGTATAACGATACGGGCGGCGGCGTAGGTGGACCAGTTTACATACCGAAGGTGTATGACGGACGGAATAAGACGTTCTTCTACTTTTCAGATGATAACGACTTACGACCGGTCTCGCCCACTTCGGTGAGCGATACAGTTCCGACAATCTTAGAGACACAAGGTAATTTCAGCCAGCTTCCGCTAGTGATTTACGATCCGGCCACCACAGTGGGATCTGGGACGAGTGCAGTACGGACGCCGTTTGCCGGCAGTCTCATTCCCACCAGCCGTTTCAGCAGTAATTCGGCAAAAATTATTCCAGACATTAACGCCCCGACGAATGGTTTATTGACGAATAATCACGCCTACGT
>Ga0302319_10002204_pt1 | contig 42558 bp, 35 predicted proteins | sample Bog_T0_2_FD_203319 | JGI IMG/M metagenome (GOLD analysis project Ga0302319, IMG submission 203319) | Peat permafrost microbial communities from Stordalen Mire near Abisko, Sweden - Bog_T0_2 | ecosystem: Environmental > Terrestrial > Soil > Wetlands > Peat | place: Sweden: Abisko, Stordalen Mire...
CGCGCTGAACGATCGCTGGTTGTTCCTTAACTCAACCGCACCACCTTCGCTTCGAGACCCCGATCCTCGAAGTGCAAGGAGACCTCCGTCTCCTCTTGACTTTTACTTATCATGGATGTCCCCGGTTTCCCCCCCCTTACCTTCGGTGGATTCCGCCGTTACTGTCCAAGCTCCCGCCATGTTCATGCCGGAGTTTCCGCTGGAGCTATTGCTGCTACCGTTGCTGCTACAGGCAACGGGGAGCAGCGCTAATGCGCCACCAAGTAAGAGCACCGCCCGTAAGCGAAAGCTGTTCGTCATCGAGTTCTCTTTTCTCGTCAAGATGTTCGCCTGCCTTTCCGAGCGCCAGAGACGAGGATGCACTAAATATAGCGCAAGGACTAATTCCATGATGAACGGGGCTGGCCCTAACGGGTCCGAGGGTGCCCCTCGGCAGAAGTCAACATGAAAAGAAGGGCGTGCCGTTTGGCACGCCCTCATCGCCTCTGACCTTCACTTCGTTTCCATCAACAACGTCTGCAGCTTAGTGGTGGCCTCCACCGCCTGAGTGACCAGCACCACCCGAGGGGTGACTGGCGCCGCCGGAACTGGGCGCGCTATGGGAGCCACCGCTATAGCCTCCGCGGCTGCCGCCGTAGCCTCCAGAAGACCGCGGCTGCGCGATGGGCTGCCTCATGTTCAGTTGCGGGCGCGAAGAACTGCCTCCGCCATAACTGCTACTACCGCCGCGCGAGTAGCTTGAGCTTGGGGCCGTGCGATTCCAGTAGCTGCCGCTCTCGCCCCGGCTCGAAGCCTCCGTGCTACTCTCACTGCGCGCCGTTGAATCGGCAGTGTGCGAGGGTGGCGTAAACGTCTTCCACTCACTGCGGTTCGGTTCGCCGTGGTTGGACGATGCCGAGTCCGCACGGCTCGCGGAACTGGTCGTGTCCCGAGCTGTGGTTCCCCTATCCGACCCAGCCGTACTCGCGCTCGACCTCCCTGCCGCTGCAGTTGAAGCAGCGCGAGATTCCGCAGTGCCCGGAGCGGTTGAACGCGCTCCAGCCGCTACCGGAGAGAAATGGCTCTGCTGTATGGACTGCTGCAGATGAGCCGTCTGCTGTTGAAACGACTCGGGATGCGACGTGCTCTGCGTGCCGAAGAAATGCTGCGATGCATTGTTATGAATCGTGGAAGGAGCCGCAGCCCGCCCACTCGCCGACAAACTGGCGCGCGAAGGCACGACTGGCAGGTTTCCGGTCATCATGTGAGCGCCACTGAGTTGCGCGTGAGTGGCTGCCACAGCCGTGGTTCGACCGGCTCCGAATTTCCCCGCAGCCACCGTCGACACTGCGCCTCCGATGTGCGCATCGTTAATGTGCGACAGATTCGAGAATCGCGTGCCCGCATGCAGAGGCGCGATTCCGCCGAAGCGGTTGATGCCGCCAATTCGGTTGAAGCCGACCACACCGAACCGGCCGCCATATCCACCCCACCACGGGAAGAAGCGGTCACAGGGCCCGATCGGCAGCCATCCAAAGCCGCCCCATCCTCCCCAACCGAAACCAAGACCCCACCCACCTCCGAATCCGAAGAACGAAACATAAGCCGGCGACCAGAACGGACGATAGAACCCCGGTCCCCACACCGGCCCCGGCCACCAAGCCCAGGAATTGCCGTAATACATCCAACGCCCGTAGTGGTAGGGCGCCCATCCCCAGGGCTCATAGCCAACCCACGTCCAACCGTAGTAAGGCTCGTAGGTCCAGTTGCCATCGCGATACGGAGCCCAGCCATCGGGTTCATTGGGCACCCAGACCTGGCCGTAGTCCGGGGCGTCTTCCCAGGTTCCGTTGGCGTCCAGATCTTCCGCTCCCACGTAATACTTGTTGGTGTGGCGCCACGCGTCCGCATTGTGGATCATGCGGTCGCGTTCGCTATTCCAGCGGTCCCAATCGTCGCGGTCGGGAGCGGCGGTGATCTTGTACTTCGCATCGGCGCCGGAGCCGCGCACGGTTGCCATCTCTCCCTGGTGAATCTCGGCGATGCCCTGAGGGGTTGAGATCTGTGCCTCGCCCTTGCGCGCGATCACGATGCTGTCGCCATCGGGCCGCACTTCAATGCGAAACACGCCATCTTTGTGCGCGGGATGAACCGCGACGTTCCGAGTATCAATCTCCGGCTCAGCCTCACTCTCGCCAAAGACGGAGTAATTGGCCAAGCCCTGCCCGACCTGAATCTGTATGTACTTTTGCGTAAAGTTTGCGATGTTGGCCTGCGCGTTCGATGCCAAGCGGAGAATGTTGGCGAAGTCGAGTTGTACCTCGGCGCGCCCGCCTGCTCCGGTGGAAACCTTATCGCCATTGACCACGGGCTGATTCAATAAGGCCGCCGACCACGTGCCAGAATCTCCACGCTGCGTCGACACGTCGCCATGAATCATGCTGATACGGCCCACACCTTGATCGGTTTTTGCCGGACCCTCCCCGGATGGTCCGCCGGGTTGAGCTTCTTCCCCGAGTTGAGGCGGCTGACCGGCTTGCGGTTGCCCAGGTTGAGGTGGTTGTCCGGGCTGAGGCGCCTGGGGTTGGCCGATTTCCATGGGCGCATTCGGTTGCTCGGTCGGTCCTGGACCGGGCTCGGTAGTTTGCGCCTGCAGACTTGTCGAGAACAAACCCGCCAGCGCGAGAGCTAAGACTGCGAAACTTGCTATGAACCTGTTCTTCATAAGCCACCTCTTCCAACTCGTCATCGAATCTAAATCTAGAGTCTAGAGTATTTGATGCGTTGTAGCTCGAAGCAACTTCCATGCCAAAAACGCGGCGGCAGGAAGCCCGCTAACTCATTTGTTTTCAGAGAGGAAGCTGACAGCACCTAAGCGAAATCGAGGGCGGAATCCGAGGCCGGTGGCCGTCTTCAGCCAGGTTGGTGATTTTCAGCCAGCGGCGCGGCCTCCGCAAACAAATCAGCGGGCCCTAGAAACACGAAAGCCCCGATAGTCAGTCGGGGCTGCGGTCAAAAAATTAGTACCGGACGCTGTCCTTCACACACCTAAAGCATAACTCCAATAGCAGCGATGTCAACGTGACTTTGGTCGCCGCCGTCTGGATTGCGCGCCGTGCCAGATCGTGGTAATCGTAATCCGCTGGGCTCGTACTCGATAGAAAATCAAATACGGAGTACCTCCGACCACCAACTCCCTCACTCCCGGTTCACTTCCCGCACGGCCCAAGTAAGGATGATCTTTCAGAGCCTCGACTAGGGCAACGATCCGCGTTGCCAATCTCTCAGCGGCCTCAGGCTTGTCCCGGGCCACGTAAGCTCGAATCTCCCGCAACCGCGCCAGCGCCCGCGGAGACCAGGCAATCTCTACCGGCACAGCGCCTCATCATCGTGTTGCTTGCCGCAAGCACACTTCGGCGGCGGCAGTTCACGGTCGGTTCCCCAAGAAAGCAACCATGCCTTCATATCGTCGTGCTTGACGTAGTGCCCAGACTTCACTTGGCGGTCTGCCTGGCGGATTTCTCCCAGCATTCGCTCCTGGTCCGCCACATAGGATTCGACTGCATCGGAGATGAGAAAGTTCGAGCTTCGCCCCGAAACTTTGGCCAGCTTGGCCAGCCGCTTCTTGATCTCGGGCTTCAGGCGGATGCTCAGGGTTGCGCTTCGTGTGTTCGCCATGAACACAGTTTATCACGCCATAGGATCTTGCTCTACCCTTCTTTCTCCCCCTCATCCGCTATCCCAATCTTCGACAGCCGGTAGCGTAGCGCATTCCGCGATAACCCCAACAACCGCGCCGCCTGACTCTTATTCCCATTCGCGCGCCGCAGCGCCTCACGAATCATTTCGTCCTCCCAGTGTTCAAGCGTCATGCCTTCAGGAAGGAAGTTGCTTGTCCCATTCGCTGCTTTAGCCGGGCGCAAGTCCAGATGAATGTCCGCAGCTTCCAGCACTGTGCCCTTCGCCAGCGCGCACGCCCGCTCGATAATGTTCTGCAGCTCGCGCACATTCCCCGGCCAGTGATAGTTCACCAGGATCTGCATCGCCTCCGGCGTAATGCTCTCCACCGGCTTGCCGGAATCTCCAGCAAATCGCGAAATGAAAAGATTCACCAAGTCCGGGATGTCTTCCTTGCGCTCTCGCAGCGGCGCGATATCGATCGGCACGACGTTCAAACGATAGTAAAGATCCTCGCGAAACGTGCCTTGCTCCAGCGCTTCGCGCAGATCGCGATTCGTAGCCGCGATCAGCCGCACGTCCACTTTCACAGTCCGCGTGCCGCCCAGCCGCTCGAACTCGCGCTCCTGCAGTACACGCAGCAGCTTCACCTGGATCACCGATGGAACATCGCCGATCTCATCCAGAAACAGCGTCCCTTTGTCCGCCAACTCGAACTTGCCCGGCTTGCTCCCGGTTGCGCCCGTGAACGCGCCCTTTTCATATCCAAACAGTTCGCTCTCCAGCAAGTTCTCCGGAATCGCGGTGCTATTGATCTTGATGAAAGGCCCGGAAGCTCGGCGCGACTTTTCATGAATTGCTCGGGCGATCAGGTCCTTGCCCACGCCACTCTCCCCGCCCAGCAGCACCGTAGAATTGGTGGGCGCCACGCGCTCCACCGTCGCCAGCACTTCCTGCATCTTCAGGCTGCGCGCTACCACGTTGGGATGCGCATAGCGTTTGCCCAGCGCCTCGCGCAACGACCGGTTCTCCTCGCGCAGATTGCGGACGTCGAGTTCTTTGCGGATGACCATTCTCATCTCGCTCAGTGAGAATGGCTTCAGCACATAGTCACTCGCCCCGGTTTTCATGGCTTCCACAGCCGTTTCGACTGTTCCGAAGGCGGTCATCACCACCACCGGTAACGCCGCATTCTGCCGCTTGATCGCCTGCAGGAATTCCAGGCCGTTCATTCCCGGCAGCTTCAAGTCCGTTACCACAAGGTCGACTGTGTTCTCACGCAGAAGTTTCAGTCCAGTCTCCACGTCTCCAGCGGAAAGCGTCGTGAAGCCGTCCTCCCCGAGATTCAATTCCAGCAGGCGGCGCATCTTGGCTTCGTCTTCGACAATCAAAATCGTCGGCATATGGTTAGCAGAGCGCTGCTTCCTTTCTCTCCGGCACAACCTGGACCTTACTTGTTAGAACACTACTAGCTATGATGCTTGCTGGCTAACCTCTTCACTCGCGGGGAAGAAAATTACGAAGCAGGCCCCTCGGTGAACGTCCCCGCCACTCTCGACGCGAATTGTGCCATGATGGCCGTCAATGATCCTGGAGACGATCGACAATCCCAGCCCAACCCCTGTTTTCTTCGTAGTCACAAACGGATTGAAGATCTGCTCTCGCAGTTCCGCCGGAATTCCCGGCCCCGTGTCTTCGATCCGCACCTCGATTCCGTCGCGGTTCGCGCTGTTTGCCCTGGCAGCCGTCACCCGCAACGTTCCACCACCGCTTGCCATGGCGTCATAAGCATTCTGAATCAAGTTCACGAACGCCTGCTCGCTAAGACTTTCGTCCAAGGGAACCTGCGGCAAGTTCGCCTCATACTGCCGTTCCACGCCCACCAGTTTGTCTTCGTCTTTCTGCGTTAAGGATAAAGACACGGAACGTAGTGCGCGATCCAGCACCGGAGTAATTTCCTGCGTGACCAACTCAGCGTGCAGCGGCCGAGCAAAATCAAGAAACCTCGTCACGAGAGCGCTCAAGCGGTTGGTCTCGATCGAGATATAGCCCGCTAATTCGCTGGCCAGCGGATTCGATTCTCCAAGTTTCTGATGAAGCATTTCCGCCGATCCCTTGATCACTGCCAGCGGATTGCGAATCTCATGCGCCAGTCCGGCGGACATTTGCCCGAGCGCCGCGAGCCGCTCCGAACGCCGCGCCTCCGCTTGCGCCTGCTCCAACTTGCGGTTGGTTTCGGCCAACGTCTCGGCCAACTCCTGGTAACGCTTGATTTGGCGTCGGTTCTCGACTACCGCCCGGTTCACTACCATCGCCGCAAGGAAAAAGAAAACAATCCGCATGGCGAGCAAACCATAGCTCTCGGCTGTCACGTCGAAATCTCGGAGGGCGGGATCGAAGAGATACGAACAGTAAGCAGCGGAGGCCAGCGCGGTCCACAGCAACGTCCCCCAGGGGCTGAAATACTCAGCCGCGGTGACGATCGGAACATAGAAGATCGGATAGTATTCGCTATTGATTCCGATCCCGCCCGTATGATCGATGAGCAGAGTCGCCAGCGCGATCTTGAGCAGCACGATATACGCCGCTCCCCGCCGCGGAGTGCGCGCCAGAAGCCAGCCCTCGCTGAGCTGCACCGCTCCAATGGCCAGCAGCGTAAGCTGCTTATGGATCTCCGCCACCGGCGGCAGAGCCGCCAGTCCGGCCAGAAACAGCAGCCAGAGAACATCCATCCAGTTGATCGCGGGACGCTTCTGTTCGGTCATATCTGCGCGGTCATGCCTGCTCGATCATGGCGGGCTCGATGAAAACAATGGCGCCGGGACGGCGGATCAATTTCTCCGCCTTCCCAGCGCCAGAGTCGTCTCTCAACTTTACATCGGTCCGTTAGCAAGTGGCATTGCATGCGAACCTATCAAACCGCATGCAGCCGGTTCGCGTCAACGTCACTTCTTTGGCGCACTCCCCTGCCGCGATGCAGGTGGCGACTGTTGCTTTTGCGGCGGCGGCGGAGACGCAGGCCTCTGCTGCTGCCTGTTTGCTCCTTGAACCGCTGCAACCGGCTTGACCTGCGGATTCGACCTCTGCTGGGCTGGCTGATGCGCCCCTTGCTGCGACCCACGCGAGGCGGACGATTGCGCGCTCCTGTTCCCGGGACTCTGCGTGGTCGTCTCCGGCTCGGGCTGTGGAGTCCCTTGCTCTTCCCATACCCGAGGTTGCGGTTTCGCCTGATTGCTTCCCTCGCTCGACATCGAAACCGAACGGAATCCGTTCTGCGTCAGCGGCTGATGCGTTACCGGCACCGAGACAGGTTGCCGTGGCGCCACCTGACGTACCAAGGATTGGTGAATCCCGGATTGCTGAGTCGGCGGTTCTCCGATCAACGATGATTGACTCAATTGCCCCCCGACCTGGGCCGAGCGCTGCTCGAATGATCGCGGCATCGGAGCCGGCGTCCTCAACGCCACTACGGGACGGGTCATGACCGCCGCCGGCGGACGGTTTGCGACCGGCCTGCCGGTACCCAATACACTGCTCCGCTCCGGTTCAATCGAGATCATGTTTGATGCCGGTGTGGCTGCGAGTTCTGCTGCCGGGACCGAGACCACATTCCGCGCCACGGGCCGCGCATTCACAAACGTGTCACGCGAAACTACAGTCACGCCGCCATTCACATTCCGGTTCGCGTATGAAATACCGCTCGCGTTGCGGTTGATGACAACCGCGTTGTAGACGTTGGTGACTCTTGTTACGTTCACCGTGGTGTTGGTGATGTTCACTCGATTCACGTAAGCGCGGCTGACTCGATAGCCCGGAACAAACACTTCTCCCGGACCCAGAGGGAACCATCCCACGCCTGCTCCTGCCGAAAAGCGAAACCCGGGAGTTCCACCCACCCAACCCACCAGTGCGGGCGCGTAAGCCGGCCGAGCCATCCTCGGCCCCGGAACCCAGATCCACCCGTTTGCTCCGACCGCCCAGCGGCCATAATGGAATGGCGCGAAGCCCCACGGCTCATCCGCCACCCACGTCCAGCCCCAGGGTCCAACCCAAGTCCAATGTCCAAAGCGATAGGGAGCCCATCCCGCCACCAGCCCCCTCGGACTCCAAACCGTGCCATACCCGGCCACGTAGCTCCAGTCGCCATACTGGTCAAGATCCTCGTAGCCAGTCATATCGCGCGAAACATAGTTGCCAGAATCGGAACGATCTTCATTCTGTTCGCGGTCGAGCGCCCAGCTATCGAATGCATCGTTGGCTGGAACCTGTCCGAAATCGTAGGCCAGTTGATCGTTGCCGGTGCTGGTGTTGGTAAACGAGGCGTGCTGATTCGCCACAACCGTATAGGACGATCCAGCGCCGGTAACTTGGCCGCGTCCGCGCCACACAGTCACTTCCGTTCGATTGCCGTCTGGATCCACATCAATGCGGTAATCGCCGGGCTGCTGGATGGTGAACGCGATGTTCGGAGTGTCGACTTCGTACGAATCCTCGTCGCCCACGTGACGTACCTTCACAAACAACGACCCCTCCGCCAGACGAATCTGCGCTACCCGGTCGCTCACCTCGAGCAATGTAATACCAGTCTTAGCGCCCAGGCGGAGTGCGGTCGCTCCAATGTGTACTTCGGCGCGCGAATTCTCGTCGGCCCACAGATTGTCCCCCGTCACCAACGGACGATTGGGCACGGCAGTGATCCAGTCGTTTTCGCCGCCGGGCTGAAACGACACCGATCCTTCCATGTAATTCAGCCTTGCGACGCGGCTCGGAGGATCTTGATCATCCGCATTTTGCGCATCTTGTGGGCCTTGCGAATCTTGGGCAACCTGCGCGCCCTGCGCCTCGACTCTCGATGGTGCCTGCAGCATGAATGCCAAGCCCAGCACTACCAGCGCCCAGCTCCACCACTGCGTGTGTGTCTTCATAGTGCTTTCCTCGATGGATGATGCAGAAGCGTATTTGCTTCGAATCGTATCCATACCCGTATAAACACGGTAGATACCTTTAGTTTCGTGCTCGAGGTGGTGGTTTGCGGCCAGGGCTGGCCGATATCAGGCAGGCGACAGATTCGTTTCGAAAGTAACTTCAGCGGGTTACTGGCTTGGGCGAGATCGTATCCAGCGTAAGATTTAACTCCAGAACATTGACCCGCGGCTCGCCAAGGAATCCGAACTGCCGCGCCTCGGTATGCTGGCGAACCGCTTCGCGAACTACATCCTCGGTGAGACCGCGTTCTTTTGCGATGCGCGGCACCTGAAACTCCGCCGCCTCGGGCGAGATATGAGGATCAAGCCCAGAACCCGATGTTGTCAGCAAGTCCATCGGGATTGCAGCCGCGGGATTCTCCGGCTGCAGGCGGTCGGCATCTCCCTGCACCCGCGCAATGAGAGACTGATTGGTTGGTCCAAGATTTGATCCGCCGGAATTGCCGGCGTCATACCCAGTTCCGGCGCTGGAAGGACGCGAGTGAAAATATCCCCTCGAGGAAAACTGCTGGCCGATCAGCTTGGACCCGACTAAAGCTCCATTCCGGGTTATGAGTTCTCCATTTGCCTGGTTGTGAAACAAAACCTGCGCCAGTCCCGTAATTACCAGGGGAAAAAGTAAACCAAACAACACAGTGGTCACCAGTGTCATCAGCACAGCGATAATTAGATTCTTCTTCATGGTCGCCTCTACGCCAATCCTGCCCGCACAATGAGCAAATCGATCAACTTGATCCCGATGAATGGCACGATCACGCCCCCCAAACCGTACACCAGAAGATTCCGGCGCAGCAGCACGGCCGCTCCCTGCGGAACATATTTCACGCCGCGCAATGCCAGCGGAATCAGCGCCACGATGATCAGCGCATTAAAGATGACCGCCGACAAGATCGCCGACTGTGGCGTCGCCAGCCGCATTACGTTGAGCGCCTGCAGAACTGGGAACGTTCCGGCAAACATTGCGGGAATGATGGCGAAATACTTGGCCACATCATTCGCAATCGAAAAAGTCGTCAGCGCGCCCCGCGTCATGAGCAACTGCTTGCCGATTTCCACGATCTCAATCAGTTTGGTGGGATTCGAATCCAGATCCACCATGTTGCCGGCTTCTTTCGCCGCCTGCGTGCCTGTATTCATGGCGACGCCCACATCGGCTTGCGCCAGCGCCGGCGCATCATTGGTGCCGTCGCCGGTCATGGCAACAAGCTTTCCCTGCCCTTGTTCGCGCCGGATCAAATCCAGCTTGTCCTTTGGAGTGGCTTGCGCCAGGAAGTCGTCCACTCCGGCCTCGCTCGCAATCGCCGCCGCCGTCAACGGATTATCCCCGGTGATCATCACCGTCTTGATTCCCATTGCGCGCAACTGATCGAAACGCTGCCGCATTCCGCCTTTCACAATATCCTTCAGTTGAATCACTCCCAGAGCGCGGCCGTTCTCCGCCACCACCAGCGGTGTTCCGCCAGAGCGCGAAATCGCTTCGACAGCTTCGCGCACCTCCGCGGGAAGCGAACTGCCCTGCTCTTCCAGATACTTCGCAATCGCGTCTGTCGCGCCTTTGCGGATGGCGCGCCCATCCAGATTCACGCCGGACATGCGAGTCAGCGCGCTAAAGGGAATGAACTCGGCGTCATGCGAACTCATTTCGCGCCCGCGCAATCCGTATTTCTCTTTGGCCAATACCACAATCGAGCGTCCCTCGGGAGTCTCATCGGCCAGCGAAGAGAGTTGCGCCGAATCTGCCAGCATCGCCTCGGTCACGCCCGGCGCCGTTATAAACTCCGTCGCCTGGCGATTGCCTAGCGTGATAGTTCCAGTCTTGTCGAGAAGGAGCGTATTCACATCGCCGGCCGCTTCCACCGCGCGTCCCGACATCGCCAGCACATTGTGCTGCACCAGTCGGTCCATGCCTGCAATGCCAATCGCCGAGAGCAATCCGCCAATCGTAGTCGGAATCAGGCACACCAGTAAAGAAACCAGCACGAACACGGTCTGCGGCGCACCTGCGTAAATGGCAAAGGGCTGCAGCGTAACGACAGCCAACAGAAACACGATCGTCAGCCCTGCCAGCAAAATGTTCAGCGCAATTTCATTCGGCGTCTTCTGCCGCTCCGCGCCTTCCACCAGCGCGATCATGCGATCCAGAAACGTTTCGCCCGGATTGGAAGTGATCTTCACCTTCACCCAATCGGACAACACACGCGTTCCCCCGGTCACCGCCGAGCGGTCACCGCCCGCTTCGCGAATCACCGGCGCAGACTCACCCGTAATCGCCGACTCGTCCACCGACGCCACGCCTTCTACAATTTCGCCATCGCCCGGAACAAACTCACCCGCCTCCACCAGCACCAAATCTCCGGAGCGCAACTTGGAGCCCGGCACCGTCTCCGTCTTTCCATCCGGAAGCAGACGGTTCGCCATGGTCTCCGCTTTCGCGCGCCGCAAGGCATCGGCCTGCGCCTTGCCGCGGCCCTCCGCCATGGCCTCGGCAAAGTTCGCGAACAACACGGTGAACCACAACCACAGCGTGATCTGCAGATTGAATCCGAACCCGGGCCGGCCGTGCACTCGATCCAGAATCAGCAGCACCGTGGTCGCCACGCTGCCCACTTCCACCACGAACATTACCGGGTTGCGCATCATGGTCACGGGATGCAGTTTTACCAGCGAATCCCACGCCGCACGGCGCACGATCTTCAGATCCCACAAACTGCGTTTTGATTTCTTGCTTGCCATATTTTCCTGTTGTCATCCTGAGCGAAGGTTATGCTTCGCGAACGCGAAGCATAACCGCAGTCGAAGGATCCCTGCCTACTTGTACTGACGCTGAACTCTAAGGCGTCCTTTAATTACTCCGCGCATCTCATGTCCTTCGCTAAAAGGTCTTGCCCGCCATCATCAACAGGTGTTCGAGAATCGGCCCGAGACTGAGCGCGGGGGAAAATGTCAGCGCCCCCAGAATCACCACCACGCCGATCAGCAGAACCGTAAACAGCGGTCCCGTCACAGGGAATGTGCCCAGCGTTGCCGGAGCCTGTTTCTTACCGGCTAGATTGCCGGCAATCGCCAGCATCGGCAGAATCATCATGAAACGCCCCAGCAGCATCGCTAAGCCGAGCGACGTGTTGTACCAGAGAGTGTTCCCGCTCAGCCCCCCGAAAGAAGATCCGTTGTTGGCTACGGCGGAGGTAAAGGCATAAAGCACCTCGCTGAATCCGTGGGGTCCCGCGTTCGCCATGGCAGAAGTGCCGAAGCTGTACAAAACCGAAATCGCCGTAAACACCAGAATCACCAGCGGAAAGATCAGCACCACCAGCATCGCCATCTTCACGTCGTAGGCTTCGATCTTCTTTCCCAGATACTCCGGTGTGCGCCCCACCATTAATCCGGCAATAAAGACGGAAAGAATGACGAAGATCAGCATTCCATATATCCCCGCACCCACTCCGCCGAAGATCACTTCGCTTAACATCAGGTTGATCAAGGGAACCATTCCGCCCAGCGGCGTGAACGAGTCGTGCTGGGAGTTGACGGCGCCGCAACTCGTGTCAGTCGTCACAGTCGCAAACAGCGCCGAGTTGGCTACGCCGAGCCGCACCTCTTTCCCTTCCAGGTTGCCAGTGGCTTGCTGCGCAGAAACCGGATGCTGCGAGCTACGCTGTGCGGCGGCCGTTACCAGAGGATTGCCCCTCGCCTCCGCCCAATATGCCGTAGTGACTCCCGCCAGGAAGAGTAGAACCATCGCCGCCCACACCGCCCATCCATGCCGCGGCGAGCCAGTCATTTTTCCCAACGTATAAGTAAAGGCGGATGGAATCGCAAAGATGCAGAACATCTCCAGGAAATTCGTGAATGGCGTGGGATTCTCAAACGGATGAGAGCTGTTGGCATTGAAGAAGCCTCCACCGTTAGTGCCGAGTTCCTTGATGATCTCCTGCGAGGCCGCAGGTCCCTGCGCGATCGTTTGCTGACTCACGGTTTGCATCACAGGCTTACCGTCAGGCCCGTTCACGGGTTTGCCATCCGAACCTAGCTGCGGCGTCTGGTAAGGATCGACCAACTGCACCGTGTCATAGGGCTTCAGATTCTGCACCACGCCCTGCGACACCAGCAGTAGTGCCCCTACCAGACACAGTGGAGCTAGAATCCACAACGTACCGCGAACCAGATCCACCCAGAAATTGCCAATGGTCTTCTGCTCGCGCCGCGCAATGCCGCGAATGAATGCAATCCCCAGCGCCATGCCCGCCGCCGCCGAAACCCAGTTGTGATAGGCCAGACCGACCATCTGCGTCAGATAACTCATGGTGGTCTCGGGAACATAATTCTGCCAGTTCGTGTTCGTCGTGAACGAAGCCGCGGTGTTGAAGGCCAGCGCCGGAGCCACTCCTGCCAGCTTTTGCGGGTTCCACGGCAGCCAGGCCCATTGCTGCACTCGCTGCAACACATACAGCACGATCATGGAAACTCCGCTGAACAAGAGCAGCGCCAGCGCGTATTCTTTCCAGTCCATCTCGTGGGTTTCGTCCACCGCTGTGAGACGGTAGAGGATACGCTCCACCGGCCGCATCACCGGGTCCAGCCAGGTGCGCTCGCGAGCGAACACCCGCGCCATGAAGGTACCCAGCGGTTTGGTCACTAAGAAAACCGCCAGTAAGAACACGAGAATCTGCAGCCATCCATTCGCCGTCATCAGAATTTCTCCGGCCGCAACATGGCGTAGACGAGGTACACCAGCAACCCCGCGCAAATGATCAGCATGATGATCGGTTCAGCAGTCATATCCGCCTCAACGCACTCGCTCGCAGAAAACCAGGTAAGCCAGCGAAATCACAAAGAACAAAATCGTCACCGCAAGAAAGATTACATCCTGCATCACAAGTCCTTCCATCTCCGGTCCGAATTTGCAACCTCTCAGACTCGGAGCTTGTTAGATTCCGCATGAAGACCTCCTCATGCGCACGATTCCCGCTAAAACTTGACCATGATGGCCATGTCGATGAACTGCTCGTCTCGGCGCAAGTCGGGAAACCAGACGCTGCTGGGTCCGCCCCCGCAGGCCGTTTCCGCGGCACTCAGGCTGGTTTGCCCAGACGTCGCTCCGCTGCTGCAAGCATAATCCTGCGGAAATCCGTTGTTGCTGCCCGGCGGCGGCGTGATCCCGCCGGCACCCGACCAGTACGGCACACTGGCATGGCGATAGTCATACTCCCAGCGGAACGTGATGTACTGCCTCGGCATGTAGTCAAATGTCACCGATGAATCCCACGCCTTGAAAGGATCTCCTGGATTTCCCGTAAAGTACGGCGAATTAATCGCAGCCGACGACGCCGACTCTCCGTTGATGGGAGGGATCAGAACCAGATAGCGTCCTGGATTATTGATCTGGCCGCCGCCGATCGTCACCGCATATCGATCTTTCTTGAACCACGCACGATTGTAGAGCATGTACCCGACAAAGCTCTGCTTGGGATTGATCGTTCCTCCCGGCCCCGCAGTATTCCCGTGGCAGCTCACACCGCCGCCGAATTCACATCCCATGTCACCGGTAAAGGTGAGCGCCATCTTGTCGAGAGTCTTCTCCGGTCTATCGTAATACTTGATCTCGATGCTGTCGTCGGTATGGATACGGCCGCGGTTCGGTATGTAAAGGTCGTCGTGGCCAAGCCCGTAATTGTTGGAGACGATATTCATCCAAGGATAGGGCGTCCACTTGATCTGTCCGCCCACACCTTTCCGTGAGTTGGCCGAGCCGTATGATTGCCATCCATTGATGAACCACGGTTCAATCTTCAAATGAGCTGTCGGAAAAATCTGAACTCTCAGACCGTTAAAAAACCACGGCGTGTTGGAAGACACATACGAGGGCTGATAGGCCCAGTTATCGAAGTTGTAGTAGCTGAACAGGCCGATGTAGGACATGAAAATTCCCGCGTCTATGTTGATCCCGTTCAGTGCGTTGATGTGGTAACCGCCGTAGGCTTCCGAGACATAGCGGTAGGCGTCGCTCAGGTCCCATTGGCCTTTTGCCGGACTGGGATCGTTGCGCGGAGTAGTTGTGGAGTACATGCCGAACTGCGTCATGAAGCGCGCGCGCACGTTGTCGAAATGGAAATCACCGCCAACGCCGAGTTGCTCTAACTGGATTTCGTTGGAGCGAAACAGTTCGCTCGATCCACCCATCGAGTTGTCCTTCGGCTTGTTGAAGTCATACGCGTAGTTGATATCGGCCCGGATTTCCGGAGTGAAGAATTTCGAGTCAAAAGCCGCTTCTTTAGTGCGCGGGTTACCGTTCAGCCAAGTCCAGTCCCAGTCGGAAAAAGGATCGATCTTGGGTTTCTTTGCCGGCGCGCTCTCTGCGGATTGACCCGGGGTAGTTGGGCTCGAGCTTTGCGCCAACGAAGCTCCCCCGGCGTTACCTGGCGCAGCGCCGGTTGCGGTGGCCACAGCTGTCGCTGGCTCGCCGGAAACCGCGGCCGACGTCGGCCTCGCGGCAGCAACAATTGGGCCCGCGCCGGTTGGAGCGGGCGTGACGCTTTTCTGCTGCTCGACTTCTGCACGCAAACGCTCCACTTCGGCGCGCAGCGCCTTCAATTCATCCCGCATTTCCTGTTGTTCTGTTTGCTGAGCCGCGCTAGATGCGGCGTTCGCGGAGGAGGTTGATTCCTTTTCGGATTGAGCGCCAGCCCACGCCGGCAGAAACACGACGAACGTCGAGAGTAATAAGACCTGAAGCATAGTCTTTCGCATGATTCCCGTTCTCCAATAATCCTAAGCGGTAGTCGGCGCCGCCGGTTTCCGTCGCGCGGCGATCTTCGTCGAAGTATATGCCGCTCGGAACCTCAAGGCGTCGCGCTTTCTGCCGTTCCCGGCGCACCGGTACAACCCAGTACCAAACCGATGGCGCACCTTCACGCAGCAAGGCGATAAGAAATCTGAGCATGAATGCGGCCGCTGCCAAAGCAATCGCCGCAACTACCGACGCTCCCCACATAATTCGTGACTCCTGCGCCCTTTTGCGCGCAGCCCTCCCGCGCAAACAGTTTATTTAACTATTTTCGGTGTAAAGGTGGTTTAAGGAATTCCTAAAGAATTCATAAAGGCTTTGCTGCGCCTGATTGCCTGTGCCCGGCAATCATCGCTTGCTGGGCCATTCTCGAGCGGACTTTTCCTTAGCAGCCCCATTCTGCTTCGCCGGGCTGAGCAAAATACTGTCGCGACTTGGCCCGTCCGTTGGTCATCGATTCCAGTTCGAGCAGCGCTAGGCGCGCTGCCGCCACCAGGCGATTCTTCTCCGGTTGCGGAACTTCCTTCCACGACCCTCGTCCTTCGCTGCCCTTACCCGACATCTCCGGCATCAGCGCCTGGTGATAGTGGTGAAAAAGCTCTGCCAATCGCTCCGGTGCTACCTCGTGAATCCACATACTCTTTGATCTCCCTTGAACCCGTGTAGTTTGTCCGGGCTTTTTTCAGCCCCACGACTATTGGACACGGAATCGCAGAAAATCCGAATAAAGGGTCCGTAAAATGTTCGTAAGGACAAACGAGCCGGCGGAACGCAGGACTTATGACCCCGGTTCGAAGCGGTAGCCCACCCAGGGCTCGGTCAGGAGGTATTTTGGCGTAGAAGGATCGGTCTCAATCTTTTTGCGCAATTGCCCAACGAACACACGCAGATATTCCGGCTGTTCGGTACTATTCGGGCCCCAGATCGCCGCCAGCAGCGTCCGATGTGTCACCACTTTTCCGGGACGCCGCGCCAGATAAACCAGCAGATCGAATTCTTTCGGCGTGAGATGAACCTCATGCCCGGAAACCTTGACCGAGCGTGCCTCAAGATCGATGGAAAAGTCTCCTGCGGTGATTACGCTAGGCTGCTCCTCGGCCGCCGGCGTCCGCCGCAATTGCGCCCGGATGCGCGCCAGCAATTCATTCATGCTGAACGGTTTGGTGACGTAGTCATCGGCGCCAGCGTCCAAAGCCTCCACCTTTGAACGATCCTGTCCCCGCACCGAGAGCACGATAATCGGCACTTGCGATATCTTCCGCACTTGCCGGCACAGTCCCACTCCATCGAGATTCGGCATGGCCAGGTCCGTGATCACCACGTGCGGCGTCCAGTTCTTCATCAACTCCAGCGCCATCTCGCCGTCATTGGCCACTCGAATGTCATAGCCCTGCGCCGAAAGTGTCGTGCGCAACACTCGCGTGATCTGCGGTTCGTCATCCACTACCAGAATTCGCCTGTGCTCGTCGGTCATTCCCTCTACCGCATTTCCTGAGTCACGATGTGCACATCGACCGCCGGAGTATCGCGCAGAAACTTATGAATTGCGGAAAGGTAGAAATACCGCTTCCACCCTTTCGTGGCCGATCTTCCGAACACAACCTGCGTAACATGATTCTCGCGCACAAACTCCGCAACCGCTTCCGCGACCACCTTTCCCTCGGCCTTCGCCACTTTTGCCCCCACGCTTTCTGCAAAACGCACGTTGTCGGCCAGCGTCCGTTGATTCTCGTCGCTCTCATCCGCACCCGTGTCCACATAGAGCACAAACAGGTCGCCATCCAAGGCCTGCGCCATGCGCGCTCCACGCGCGATCAAATACTGCGCTGCCGGATTCGAACTGATGCACACCGCAATGCGCTCACGCACCTGAAGCAGTTGTCCGTCTTCCGTTTTCAATTCCGAAAGCGTCCGGTCCACCGCCTGTGTTACTTGCCGCAGGGCCAACTCGCGCAGCGCAACCAGGTTTGTGTTTCGGAAGAAATTCGCCAGCGCCCGCTCCACGCGCTCCAGCGGATAAATATCTCCGCGCTTCATGCGAGTCTGCAGCGCCTGCGGCGTCAAGTCCGCCATCACGATCTCGCCCGCCCGGCGAATCACCCAGTCCGGCACCGTCTCCCGCACCTGCACGCCCGTCAGTTCCCGAATCGTGGGAGAAAGACTCTCGATGTGCTGCACGTTCAATGTAGAGAGAACATCGATTCCCGCATCCAGCAACTCAAACACATCTTCATAGCGCTTGGGGTGCTTGCTGCCTTCAATGTTCGTATGGGCTAGTTCATCCACCAGCACAACATGCGGCTTGCGAGCCAGAATAGCGTCCACATCCATCTCTTCAAAAATAGTCGATTTGTAATCGAGTTTCTTGCGGGAAACCGTCTCCAGTCGCGACGAAAGCTCCATGATCGGCTTGCGCCCATGGGTTTCTACCACGCCGATCACCACTTCTTCGCCGCGGCTCGCCCGCCGCACGCCCTCACTCAGCATGGCGTACGTCTTTCCCACGCCTGGAGCGTAGCCCAGAAACAGCTTGAACACCGCCGGCCGCTCGGCGGTTTCACATTCCTTAAGCCATTCTTCGGGAGTCTTGGGCATCGCCGCTATTCTCCACGCCGGAGAGGAAATTGTCGAATCCGTATCAAATCCGCGTACAATCGTGCCCGTGAAAGCTCGCTGGCCACAGCACCTGTTCCGCTACCTCGCCTGCCTGGTGGCTGCCGAACTGGCCGCACAGATCTACCGGCGCCTCCTCCACGTAAATCCCACAACGGTAGCGTTGACCTTCCTGCTGATGGTGCTGTTGGTGGCGGCGTATTGGGGTTTTCGATTTTCCGTCTTTCTCGCTGTGCTCGCCACCCTCGCTTTTAACTATTACTTTCTTCCTCCTGTCGGAACTTTCACCGTCGCCGACCCGCAGAACTGGGTGGCTCTGTTCGCCTTCCTCGTCACCGCTGGCATCGCCAGCGAACTCGCCGACCGCGCCCGCCGGCAAACCGCCGACGCCAATCAGCGCCGCCGCGACGTGGAACGGCTTTACAGTTTCAGCCAGCGCCTGCTTGCTACTGACAATGTAGCTGAACTTTTAAATGCGATTCCCGCCTATGTGTGTGACGGCTTCGGCGCCAAGGCTGCTGCCATCTACTTGCTCAGTTCGCGACAGGTCTACCGCACCGATCCCAAAGCAACCTGGCTCGCCCTCCAGGATCTTCAGATGGTAAGCTCTCGCGGCGAGCCGGTTATCGATTCCCAGCGCGGAATTTCTCTCACGCCTTTGCATCTCGGCGCGCGCACTACCGGAGCCGTCGGCATCGCCGGACCGGCGCTCTCCCGCGCCACTCTTGAGGCCCTGGGCAGCATGATCGGCATTGCGATTGAGCGCGCCGGGGCCATGGAAAAACTCTCTCAAACCGAAGCGGCTCACCAAAGCGAAAACCTGCGCGCCGTGCTGCTCGATTCCGTAACCCACGAACTGCGCACTCCGCTCACCGGCATCAAGGCCGCGGTCACCGGTCTGCTCTCGGATTACAACCTCGACGAAGCCCAGCGAAAGGAGTTGCTGACTGTCATCAATGAAGAAACCGATCGCCTCGATCGACTGGTGGGCGAAGCCACGGAAATGGCTCAACTCGATGCCCACAAGGTCGAACTCCACCTCGCGCCCGTGGACATCGCCACCGTGATCGATTCCGCGGTGGAGGAGTCCAGAACAGTTCTCGGCCAGCATCCGCTCGAAGTACGTGTGCCCGGCTCGCTGCCCAAGGTTCGAGTGGATTCCGATCGCATCGCGGAAGTACTCAAGCAGTTGCTGGAAAATGCCGCCAAATACTCTCCACCCGCTTCGCCTATTACGATAACCGCCGAACTGCGGGCGAATCGCATCGTCACCAGCGTCACCGATCACGGGCCCGGCATCGACGACTTCGAGCAATCGCTGGTCTTCGACAAGTTCTACCGCGGCCGCGACCAGCGCTATAGCGTGCAAGGCACCGGCATGGGATTGGCCATTGCCAAGGCCATCGTCGAGGCTCACAATGGAGTTGTCAGCGTCACCAGTCAGCTCGGCCGCGGATCGGTGTTTTCTTTCGAACTGCCGATCGCATGAAGGCCCCATCTCCAGAACGCCAATCAGCACCGTGCCCCCGCATATTTCGCATTGCCGAAAGCAACTGTAAAGCAGTAAATTCAGTGGCGGAACGCCGTTTCACACCCCGATGAGCCTCACCACGCTGAACCAGATCTTCTTTGCCGCCGCCGACCGTAATCTTGACCGCGCCATGCTCCACCGCCAGGAGGGAAAGTGGCTGTCCATCTCTTCTTCGGATTTCCGCCGAAATGTTGCCGCAACCGCCCACGCGCTGCAGCAGTGGGGCATCCACAAAGGTGACCGTGTCGCGATTCTCAGCGAGAATCGCGCCGAGTGGTCCACCGCTGACTTCGCCATCTTGCTCCTCGGCGCGGTCACCGTTCCGGTCTACTCCACGCTAACCCCGGAACAAACCGCTTACACCCTGCGCGACTCCGGCGCCTGCGTCGTTTTCGTTTCCACGGAACATCAACTGCGCAAGATCCAGACCATTCTCTCTCAGACGCAGGTTCAGAAAATCGTGGTCATGGATCACATCCAAATCCCAAGCGATCTGGCTGCAAGCTGCGTGCTCATGGATCAATTCATGACCCAGGGTCCGCTTACGCTCGATCCCCAGACCGAATCTTTCGCCCGCTCCATCCAGCCCGACGACCTCGCCACCATCATCTACACCTCCGGTACTACGGGAACCTCCAAAGGCGCGATGCTGACTCACGGCAACATGGCGTCCAACATCACCTGCTCCCTGCTGGGCTTCGATATGCACCCCGGGCTTACCAGCATTTCGTTTCTTCCCCTCTCCCACGTAACCGCGCGCCACGTGGATCTCGCCTTGATCTACCACGGCGTCACTCTCGCTTACTGCCCCTTCATGGAGCATCTGCCGGAAACGCTGCTGGAAGTGCGTCCCACGATTTGCGTGGGGGTGCCCAGAGTTTATGAAAAAATCTACGCCAAGGCCGAAACCAAAACTCACGGCTTCGCCAAGCGCGCAATCTACCGCTGGGCCCTTTCCGTCGGCCGCGCCAACAAATCGGCAATTCTCGCCGGAAAAACTCCCAGCTCGCCAAGCTGGAGGCTTGCCAACAAACTGGTGTTCTCGAAGATCCGCGCCGGCATGGGCGGCAATGTCGAAATTTTCATCTCTGGAGGCGCGCCCCTCGGCCGAGAACTCGCGGAATGGTTCGCCATCGTCGGCATCCGCATTCACGAAGGCTACGGCTTAACCGAGACTTCTCCGGTCATCGCCGTCAACTCCCCCGTCAACCATCGCATCGGCACCGTCGGCAAAGTCCTGCCCAACCTCGAAGTCCGCATTGCCGAGGACGGAGAAATTCTGGTGCGCGGCCCCTCCGTGTTCAAAGGCTACTGGAACCGGCTCGAAGAAACCCAGAACGCATTCCAGGACGACTGGTTCAAAACTGGAGACATCGGCCACATCGACGCCGATGGATATCTCTCGGTCACCGACCGCAAGAAAGAACTCATCAAGACCTCCGGCGGCAAGTTCATCGCCCCCCAGCCCATCGAAAACTCTCTCAAGCTGAACCCGCTGATCGGTACTGCTGCCATCCTCGGTGACAAGCGGAAGTTTGCCTTTGTGATCATCTCGCCCAACTTCGCTCTGCTCGAAGATTGGGCCCGCACCAACAACGTTCGCTTTTCCTCGCGCACTGAATTGACTGCTAACCGGAAGGTCCAGGCGCTCTACGAAGGGATTGTGGAAGAGGTAAACCGGAATCTTGCACGATTCGAGAAGCTCAAGCGCGTGTTGCTCGTCCCCGAGGAATTCTCCGCCGACAACGGCGCGCTCACGCCCACCCTGAAACTCCGCCGCCGCATAATCGAGGAACGCTACCGCCGCCAGATCGACGAACTCTACGCCCAGGCGGAAGCCACAACGACGCCGTAAGCTTTCCGAGCCATGTGGGGACAGCCGCTCTCGGCTGTCCGTCGAGCGAAGCTCGACATTTGCCTCGCTCCGATTACAATACCCTCATGACCGATCCACTCGTTATTGCCGGACGCTCCTTCCGTTCCCGCCTGATCGTCGGCACGGGAAAATACAAGTCCTTCCAGGAAACTGCCCGCGCGCTCGAAGCCAGCGGCGCCGAGATGGTCACCGTCGCGGTCCGCCGCGTGAACCTCGACCGCAGCAAAGAATCTTTGCTCGACTACATCGATCCCAAGAAATATTTCCTGCTGCCCAACACCGCCGGCTGCTATACCGCCGACGAAGCCGTTCGCGCCGCTCGCCTCGGCCGTGAGGTCGGCCTCTCCGACTGGGTGAAACTTGAAGTGATCGGAGACCAGGCCACGCTTTATCCCGACGTGCAGGCCACGCTGGAAGCCACGCGCATTCTGGTGAGCGAAGGCTTCACCGTCCTGCCCTATACCTCGGACGACATTGTCTTCGCCAAGCGTCTTATCGAAGCTGGCGCCGCTGCGGTGATGCCGCTCGGGGCACCCATCGGCAGCGGCATGGGTATTCAGAACCAGGCCCACATCCGCATCTTGCGCGAGATGATCACCGCCGTGCCGCTCATCGTGGACGCCGGAGTCGGCACCGCTTCCGACGCCGCCATCGCCATGGAACTCGGCGCCGACGCCGTCCTCATGAACACCGGCATCGCCGCCGCGCAGGATCCTGTGTTGATGGCGGAAGCCATGCATCACGGCGTGCTCGCGGGACGTCAAGCCTATCTAGCCGGACGCATGCCGAAGAAGCTCTACGCCACGGCCAGTTCCCCGCTCGAAGGCGTGGTCCGGTAGCGCCGGCGTCCGCGCCGGCTGTCCCGGCGGCGTCTCGCCGCCGGCGTCGACCACAAGAACAGCCCGCGACAAAAACAAAAGGGCGGCCGCAGCCGCCCTCATCAATTCAACTCTTTACCTCTCAGAGCATTTTCGTGCTTTCCACGTGAATCGAATCCCCCATCACGTGTCCGGTCACGGCGACGTGGTGTCCCGCGTGAGCCTTAATCGCGTCTTGATTATCCACGGCCAGAACCTTCTGATCGCCGTCGGTCACGATAACCAGTTTCTCTCCCGCAGCTGCGCACTTCTTGGTGCATGCCTCTCCAGCGGCGCTGGCCATCTTTGCGCCACACTTGGCGTCAGTCACCCAGCCGTTGACGGTCGTGCTCTTCCCCATATCGTCAAATGCCATTGCGGTCAGGGCGAACACAAAACACATTGCAAGACAAAGAACTAGCACTTTTCTCATGGACGGTTTTTCTCCTTTTTGATGCTACATTCGCGGCCCCACGCCGCAGGTTGTGGCAGGATTCCTAATCGCACGTTCGAAAGCAGCTTGATGCTCCCGCCGACCGTCGATTTCCCGAACTATACCACAGCGGAACTTCCCGAATGTCACACACTTGCACACCCTTCCACGGACTGATCCGCGAACCGTTCAGCGGACAAGCTTATTTTCTTGCCGAGTGATTGCTGGGCGGTGGCGGATTCGCCGGAGCCGGTGGGACGTACACGTACTCCCCGGGACGCACGTAGCGCAACTGCTCGCGCGCTTCTTTCTCAATCGCCCTTTCGTCCGTCTTTAATCCCTGAATTTGTTGCGTGTAGAGTTCGCTCTCTTTCTGTTCCTGCGCGATCCGCTTTTGCAGCGATTCATACTCTGCCCGCTTCTGCTTGTAGACAATCATTCCGTTCGCGCCGAACATCACGTGCACAAACAGCAATCCGGCGAGCACCGCAACCGTGATCGTCGCAATGCGTCGCCGCAAGGCATAAACTTGCGCCGCCAGCGGACGCACACTCTCCATCCACGACTCAGCCAGCGCCTCGGCCCGTGGCGCCTTTTCGGCCATCGCACGCAGCCCATCCTGCGGACTAGGAAACCGGCGCATTTTTGACAGATCTTTTACTCGAAAATCCATTCCTTGGCCGCCCTGCTCAACATCTCCAGACCCTGCTCGCTCCGCGCTTCCGAGTACACTCGCACCACTGGCTCCGTCCCCGAAAGCCGGTAGCACACCCACGAGCCGTCGTCGAAAACCAGCTTCAGTCCGTCGGTGCGAACCACTTCGCTGACCGCGCGCCCACAGAACTCCCGCGGATCAAACCTTAACTTCTCAGTGAACTTCCCTTTCACCTCGGGCGTCAAGCGGAAGTTCTCCCGCTGCGGATAATAGGAACCAACTTGGTTACATAAGGCCTTCAATTGCTCGCCCAGAGACTTCCCACGCCGCGCCACCATCTCGCAGCACAGCAACCCCGCCAGCAACCCGTCTTTTTCCGGCACGTGATGACGGATCGATAGCCCCGCGCTTTCCTCCCCACCGATCGCGATCTGGTCCTGCATGATCAGTTCGCCAATGTACTTGAACCCGACCGGCGTCTCGTAAAGTTCCACGCCGCGCGCCTTGGCAATCGCATTGATCAGGTTCGTGGTTGCCACCGACTTCGCCACGCCGTTTTTCCAGCCTCGGCTCTCCACCAGGTAATCGAACAGCAGAGCAATCACGTAGTTGGGTTGCAGGAAGGTCCCGTCTTCATCGACGATGCCGAAGCGATCCGCGTCCCCGTCGGTCGCAATGCCAATATGTGAACCGGTCGCCCGCATCTTTTCTCGCAGATCCCCCAGCAGGTGATCGTCCGGTTCCGGAGCGTGCCCGCCAAACAGCACGTCGCGATAGTCATGGACTGTGGAAACTTTCACCCCCGCATTCCGCAGCAACTCATCGGAGTAGCCCCGCGCCGCGCCCCACATGGGATCGAAACCAACTTGCAGGTTGGCCTTGCGGATCGTTTCCAGATCCACAATCTCTCCAAGCCGCTTCAAGTACGCCGCTTTCACATCCAGCGACTCAGTGGCGATTCTCCGATCGCTGGCATCCGGTGCGCTTTTCGCCGCAGTCGCACCATCGCCCGCTTCAATCTCGCTCTCAATCTTCTTTGTAACTTCGGGCAGCGCCGGGCAACCATCCGGTGTCGAGAATTTGATCCCGTTATATTCCGGCGGATTGTGCGATGCCGTAAAGTTGATAACACCGTCTGCCTTGATCTGCACCACGGCATAAGCAAATGCCGGAGTGGGCGCCGCTTCCGCCACCACCACGGGCGTTATCCCGTGCGCCACCAGAATCTCGGCTGCCATAGAACAAAATGTCTCGCCCAGAAATCGCGGATCGCGCCCCACGATAACGTGCGCTGCCTGCGGCTTTTGCGAAGCCACGTAGCGCGCAATCCCGACCACCGCACGCCGTACATTGGCAAACGTAAACTCCTCCGCCATCACCGCCCGCCAACCCGATGTCCCAAACTTGATTTGCGTTAGCATGTTCTGCTCTCTAGCGTTAAAGTGAGTGCTGCTGTCCCAGCTATCAGTGGTTAACTAGCTGATAGGTGCTAGCCGATTTTATATGACCGACAAACGAATCGTCCTCACCACCGCCGCCTCGGAAGAAGAAGCCCGCAAAATCGCGCGCCAACTGGTGGAGCGCCGCATCGCCGCCTGCGTCAACATCCTCCCGCACGTCACCTCGATCTTCCGCTGGCACGGCAACGTCGATGAAGCGCAGGAATGGCTCTTGATCGTCAAGACGACAGCTGCAGCCTTCGGTCAGGTCCGCGAGGCAATCGCGGAACTCCACTCCTACGAACTTCCAGAATGTGTCAGCCTGGCGATCGAGGACGGATCGCCCGCCTATTTGCAGTGGATCGCGGAGTCGGTTACCGCGCGAGAGTAGTGCCGCAGAACGTTCTTATCCACTGTTTGTTGTTTGTCTATCCGTTGTTTGTCTATCCGTGCGGATCCGTGGCAAAGGAAGCTTCTAGATTGCAGCCAGCCCCAACTCCAGATCGTCAAGAATATCCTCGATATCTTCGATCCCCACCGAGATGCGCACCATTCCGTCGGTGATCCCAATCGCCTTCCGGCCCTTCTCGCCCAGCCCCGCGTGCGTCATCGACGCCGGATGCGAGATGAGCGTCTCCACCCCGCCCAGTGATTCTCCCAGCGAGCACACCCGCAACTTCTTCAGCATCTTGTTGGCGTTCTTGAGCGATCCGGTCTCAAACGTAATCATCGCTCCGAAGCCGCTCATCTGCCGCTTCGCCAGAGCATGCTGGGGATGACCGGCGAGCCCGGGATAAAACACCTTGCTCACTTTTCTATGGTTCGCCAGGAAACCGGCCACCACACGCCCGTTGCGGTCGTGGATTTCCATTCGCGCCGCCAGCGTCTTCACCCCGCGCAGCACCAGCCAGCACTCAAACGGAGAAAGTATTGCCCCCGCGGCTTTCTGCAAGAAGGCTAGTGTCTCCGCCTGTTCCGGCCTGCTGCATACCACTACACCACCCAGACCATCGCTGTGCCCGTTAAGAAACTTGGTCGTCGAATGCACCACCATATCGGCGCCCAGCGCCAGCGGCTGCTGGAAGTAGGGAGACATGAACGTGTTGTCCACCACCAACTCCACTTTCTTGCGCCGGCAAATCTGGCTGATGGCAGCCAGATCGCTCAATCGCATCAGCGGATTCGTCGGCGTCTCCACATACACCATTCGCGTATTTCTTCGGATCGCCCGCTCCACATTCTCCGCATCCGAAGTATCCACATACGAGAACTCCAGCCCGAACCCAGTCAGCACCTGGTTGAACAGTCGCGGCGTTCCACCATACAAATCGTTTCCGCAAACCACATGGTCGCCCGATTTCAGCATGCTCGCGACCGCGTTGATCGCCGCCATGCCGCTGGCAAACACCGGCGCCGCGACTCCGCCTTCGAGCGATGCCAGGTTCTCCTCCAGCCGCGCCCGCGTGGGGTTCGACACCCGCGAATACTCGTATCCCTTGTTCTCCCCGATGCCCTGCTGCACATACGTAGAGGTGGGATAGATTGGTACCGTCACCGCGCCGGTCAAAGGATCGGGCTCTTGCCCATCGTGAATCGCGCGAGTAGCAAACCCAGCCTGTCTATTTTTCTTCATGCGTTTTCTTCATGCGCATTCTCTAGAACGAAATGCAAACAACATTCCATCTAGTTTTTATCTTTGTTCCCCGGTGTCCTCTGCGTCGTCGGCGGCTAGAATCTGAATCTAGATCCCACCCTCAAATATCTTCTTCGACAAATACCGCTCCGCCGAATCCGGAATGATCGTCGCCACGCGTTTCCCCGCACCCAACCGCCGCGCCACCAACAGCGCCGCGTACACCGCCGCGCCCCCGCTCGACCCCGCCAGCACGCCTTCCTGCGCCGCCAACTGTTTCACCGTTCTAAAAGCATCTTCGTCCGTCACCATGATCACTTCATCGCACACTGACGCGTCAAACGTCTTGGGGATGAAACTCACCCCGATCCCTTCCACCTTATGCGGACCCGGTTGTCCCCCCGCCAGAATCGAGCCCTGCGTTTCCACCGCGAACGCCTTCACTCCCGGCGCATGCTCCTTCATATATCGCGCCACACCGGTAAACGTTCCACAGGTCCCGCAGCCCAAAACCACGGCATCCACTTTCCCACCCATCTGTTCAAACATTTCCACTGCGGTCGTTTCGTAGTGATAATCGGGATTCGCCGGATTCTCAAACTGTCCAGCCATGAATGCGCTGCTGTCGCCGGCCACCAACTCCTTTGCCCGCCGGATCGCTCCCTTCATCCCCTCCTCGTCCGGGGTGCGCGCAACCTCCGCCCCCAGCGCCCGCATGATGATCACTTTCTCCTCCGAGAAGTTTTCCGGCACAAACAGCTTCACCTTGTAACCGCGGTTCACCCCGATCAGCGCCAACCCTATCCCCGTGTTCCCCGCCGTGGCTTCGACGATGGTCCCGCCGGGCGCGAGCTTACCCTCCCGCTCCGCCCTGCGGATAATCCCAATAGCGGCGCGGTCCTTCACGCTGCCACCAGGGTTCAAGTATTCGAGCTTGGCGAAGATGTCGGCCGAGCCAGCGGGAGGCAGCCGCTTCAATTGCAACATGGGAGTCCCGCCGACCAGTTCAGTGATGTCGTCGGTGACGCGCAGATGGGAGGCTTCAGAGCTTTTCAGGTGCACGCTACAGGGTAAGGGGATAGTTTGAAATCGTCAATTGCCCGGTCGCTTGATTACGGCTCAATCCGTTACCATCGTTTCACTTGAGACAATGATTGAGAACGCACTATCTACCCGACTAGGCGTTCGGTTTTTCTCTACTTAGTCCCAGCCGCCGGCTGCAAACCCGCGTAGTAGCCGCTCTTTGTCCGCACCAAAAGTTTGCCGTGCCCTTTCGCCTTTGCCTCTACGCGGATCGTCCGGAAGCCGCCGCTCGCCCGCGGATTCGTCGGCTTGTAGCCGATCGTGTACTGATTCCGGATGTCGTGCGCCACTTGCCGGCTTATCTCATCCACCTCATCAAGAGTCTTCGGGAAAAACGCCAGCCCCCCGGTCCGTTGCGCAATGATCTCCAGCGCCCGCTTGGCTCGCTTGGGATGATCTTCATCGCCCAGGATCCCGATCGCATACACCGACGGACCGTTTTCGTCCTGCAACTGCTTCACCGCTTGCTCCAAGGTTTCCCGGCTGGCATTGTCTTCTCCGTCGGTCACCACGAACAACACTTTCCGCTCCAGCCTGGCGTTTCGCTTCAAGTGATCGGCCGAAGCCACCACCGCTTCATACAGCGCCGTTCCACCTTTGGCGTCAATCTTCTCCAGAGCCTCTTTCAATTTCAGCAGGTCGTTGGTGAAATCCTGGTCGAGATAATATTCGTCGTTGAAATTCACCACAAACACTTCGTCCTGTGGATTGCTCGACCGCACCAGGTTCAGCGCTGCCTGGTTCACCTTAGCCCGCTTTTCCCGCATTGAGCCGGAGTTGTCGATCACGATCCCCATGGCCACGGGTATGTCTTCATGCCGGAACGACACAATATTCTGCGGTTTTCCGTCCTCCAGGACTGTGAACGCATTTCGCTCAAGGTCGGTCACAATGTGCTGCCTGTCGTCCACCACCGTGGCGTGCAACATGACCTCGTCCACATCCTTGCGGATGACAAATGTTCCGTTCTCGTCGCGGGATTGCTCTTGACTCGAACTGGCAGGTGGCTTTGAACCCCCGCCCGATGGGGACTGCGATGGAAGAGGTTGCGGTGGGACCGGCTGCTGCTGGGTTGATTCAGATTGGACAGGGTTGGATTGAACAGGGTTGGATTGAACAGGGCTGGACTGAACAGCGTTGGATTGAACAGCGTTAGACTGGAGCTGTGAAGTCCTCCACTCCGCGTGCCCGGCGAAAGGCTGCGTCAGCACCGCGGCCGCAGCCCCAGCCCAGATCGCGTACCTTAGAAAAAGAAAAACACTCGCAGCCCACTTATTCTTCAGGCGCGTAATATCCGGTCCTGGCATACACTCGGAGTGGTGGCAGTCCTTTCGGCGGCAGTAACTTCACTTTGATCTTACGCCATTTGCCGTCCCGCACTACCTTGCTGGGGCGATACCCCAGCACATACTGGTTGCGCAGTTCGACTCCGATCTTCGTCGCCACATCGGCCAGGTCGTTCGGGTTCTCCACCGTAAACGCCCGCCCACCCGTCAGTTCCGCGATCTCCCCCAGTAGTTCCGGACCCAGGCGCTCTTCCTCGGTTGGAAAATACCGGTCGTAAATGCCGATGGCATACACCATCACGTCCGCTTCCTTTACCAGAGACTTGATCTCGTTCTCCGTGTAGCGGCTGTGATTGTCGCCCCCATCGGAGATGATCAGAAGCGCCTTCTTCGCGTACTTCGCCTGCCTCATCTTGCTGACGCCCATGTAGATCGCATCCAGGAGCGCGGTCATCCTTCGCGGTACGGCGTAGATCAGCTTGCCTTGAATCTCGTCCACGGAGCTGGTGAAGTCGTTGACCACCTCGGGCGCGTCCGAGAAAGTGATCATGAAGAATTCGTCTTGCGGATTGGCGGTCTTGAAGAACTCCATCACCGCATCCTTCGCCCGATCCATCTTGCTGCTCATGCTCCGGCTGGAATCGAAGATCACCCCCAGGGAAACCGGCGCGTCCTCACTCGAGAAACTCTTGATCTCTTGCGCCGCGGGTCCTTCAAACAGCTGGAAGTTCTCCTTCTCCAGTCCGGTCACCAGCCGGTTCATCGGATCGGTAATCGTCACCGGGACCAGCACCAAGTCTGCGGACACCTTCAGCGGACGCACGTGCGTATTCAGGGACGGAGAGACGATGGTCTGCGTCGCAACTTCCTCCGTTTTCGCTCTCTCCGCGTCGGGGGGCTGGACTTCGCGCGCCATGACGTGGACATCGTTCACGTCCGTCTGCCCCATGGCAGCCGCCGGCAAGCCACACGCTAGACCCACCGCGAGAAGCATCCCGTGAAGAGAAAATCGTGGGCCGATTCTACGCAACCATACACAAGCTGGGTTCGAGTATTGAACCAGGAGGGACTTCCGAACTAGGGCCTTAGGGCGAGATAACCGGCGCCCATCCAGGAGGGCCATAAGCACCTCGATTGGCCGCGATAGTATCACAGCTTTGCTCAGCAGACCGCGATTATTTTGTCAAATCTTGGTGACAAGCGAGAATGGGCGCTCCATTTCGGGCAATTCAGTCCTCTCCGGTGACCGCCAAACTGAGCTCCCGCAGCCATCTTGCTACAATCAAAGCTCTCCATGGCTGACATTCAACCCTTTCGCGCTTTTCGCTACGATCCCCAGCAGGTATCCCCTGCCCAGGTCGTCACCCAACCTTACGACAAGATCACTCCCGCTTTGCAGGATCACTACTACGCGGCCAGCCCCTACAACCTCGTCCGCGTAATTCTTGGTCGCCGCGAGGAAAGTGACCATCCGGCGAACAATGTATATTCCCGCGCTGCGGCTCACTTCCGCGACTGGCGCCAGCAAGGCATCCTCCGCCAGGATTCCCTTCCATCCTTATACGCATATTCTCAGCGCTTCACTCTTCCCAATTCTGCCAAAGACGGCTCAACTACCGAACTCGAGCGCCGGGGCTTCATCGGCCTCGGACGCATCGAAGACTACTCCGCTGGCGTTGTCTTCCGCCACGAACAAACCCTGGCCAAGCCCAAAGCCGACCGCCTCGATCTGCTGCGCGCCACCCGCGCCCACTTCGGCCAGATTTTCATGCTTTATGAGGATTCCGGAGCAATCGAATCTCTTCTTTCCACTCCCGCCGATCCCGCCATTACAGTCCCGGATATCACGATAAAAGATGAGTACGGCGTCGTTCATCGCGTCTGGCAAGTTTCCGATCCGCTTCTGATCGATTCCGTCCGCACCGCCATGAACGACAAGAAGTTCATCATCGCCGACGGCCACCACCGTTACGAAACCGCCCTCACCTACCGCAACGAACGCCGCGCCGCCGATTCTTCCAACGCCCAATCCTCTCCCGGCGCATCCCCCTACGAGTTCGTCATGATGACTTTCGTGAACATGAACAGCCCCGCTCTGCGCATCCTGCCTACGCATCGAGTCGTTTACGGTCTGAGCTCCTTTTCAGAAGACGCCTTCCGCAATTCCGCCCGCACTTATTTCGACATTGACGAGGTAGATCCCTCCCTTGACGCGCCCCGCGCCACCGCCATCCTCCGCGAGTCCGGACGCGCTGGAACCACCATCCTCGCCGTAACTGCCAACCGCGCCTTCTTGTTGCACCACCCCAATCCCAACACCCCGCAAATATTCGCCGGCCTATCCCTTCGCCAGCAGGCCCTCGACGTCGTGCAACTGCACAAGTGTTTACTGGAAAAGGTATTGAACCTCTCCGAAGAATCCATCCGTAATCAGCAGAACATCTCCTACGTCCGGGACGCCGCGGAGGCCTTGTCGTTAGTACGCGGCGCAAGCGGCCCGCGCGCCAATATTGCTTTCTTAATGAATCCCTGCCGCATGTCGCAGGTCCGCGACATTGCCTTCGCCGGCGAAGTCATGCCCCAGAAGTCCACCGACTTCTACCCCAAGCTCCTCACCGGACTGACGGTCTATGCCCTCGATTAGAGAAGCCTTTGCTCGTGTGGAGACAGCCGCCCTCGGCTGTCTGGCCGGGCTCAGCCCGGCGGTCCGCCGCCGGGCTCCAAACGGCTTGGAGTTCTTATCCCTGTGCATCCTCTTCTCTTTCGCCGTCTTGCTCGTTTCCGCCACACCCCCCGAGAAGCATCTCTCCATCTACTCCACCGCTGCCAACTATTCTCTGCCCATCGTGCAGCGCCAGGGCCATGATTACGTCGGCCTGTTGGAACTACTCGATCCCCTCGGCACGGTTAGTGCAAAATCCGATCCTCCGCGCTGGCGCATCCACTACAACAACATTCTCGGAGACTTCACCGTCGGCAAGAACCACGCCCGCATCCAGGGACGCGACGCCGACCTCTCCGCAAAGTTCCTCATCGAGAACGGACGCGGCCTGGTTCCGCTTGCTTCCCTCGGTTCCCTGCTGCCTCGCTTCCTGGGTGGCCCCGCAACGCTGCACGAAGAGTCCGGACGTCTTTTCATCGGCAGCATCGCCACCCACTTCACCGCTTCGGTGGCCCTGGACGATCCTTCGCAGCTCATCTTTCACTTCACCTCGCCGGTCAATCCCTCCGTCGCTACCGAACCCGGCCACCTGCGCTTGACCTTCAGCCGCGAGCCGCTGACCTCGCCAGCGTCTCCGACTCTCACTTTCGGCAGCAAGACCATTCCTTCCGCCACTTATTCCGAAAGCAATGGCACCGCCCAGATCACCGTCAGCGGCACCGTCCCACTCATGGCCAGCTTTAGTAATGACGGCCGCACCATCACTCTTTCTCCCGCAAAGTCTCAAACCTCAGCAACCGCCGTTCCAGCGCCCAGTAATCCTGCCCCCCAAGAGCCGGCAGCCAATCAGTCGGCTTCCATCCCGCGCCGTTATTTCGCTATAGTCGACGCCAGCCACGGCGGCAACGACCGTGGCGAAGCTCTCAGCAACACGCTCGCCGAGAAAGACGTCACCGTCGCCTTCGCTCGCCGTCTGCGCCAGGAACTTGAGAATCGCGGCATCTCCACCCTCGTCCTCCGCGATTCCGACGCGAACCTCTCCCTCGACGAGCGCGCCTTTTTCACCAACACCACTCACGCCGCCGTCTACGTCGCCCTGCATGCCGCCTCTAACGGCCACGGCGTTCGCCTTTACACCGCGCTCCTTCCCTACACGAGCGAGGACGACCGCGGCCCATTCCGCTCCTGGACTACCGCTCAGCAATCCTCCATCACTCTAAGTCAAGCCGTAGCCGCCAGTGTAGCCACGGAATTGAGAAAGCAGCAGATCGCCGTCCGCACTCTCACCGCGCCACTCCGCCCCCTGAATAACATTGTCACCGCGGCCATCGCCGTCGAGGTGGCTCCGTCCGCCTCCGATCTCTCGCAACTCACCTCGCCTGACTACCAGCAACTCATAACCACCGCCGTCGCCAACGGAATCGTCGCCATTCGCGCCCAACTCGGAGCCGCCCCATAAGGGAATTTAACAATTTGGTAATTTAGTAATTGGGTAACTTAGAATCCTTGGGCTTCATGAATTACAAAATTACTCAATTTCCCAATTGCTAAATTCCCTCATGATTCCACGCCATCTCTACATTGCGGTTTCGGTGCTCGTGCTGGCCGTGTTGGGCATGAGCCTCTATGCGTGGCGCATGCGCGGACGCGCCGCCGCCGAACCTGCCGCCTCCGTCGACACCCGTCCCGTCGTAGCTCCCGTCGCCGGACCCACCGAGCAAGTAACCCTGTATGTCGCTTATGACGATGACGGCGTGCTCCACGCCCAGACCGCTCAGATTCCACTGCCTTCGGTTCGCCAACAGCGTGCCGAAGAATTGCTCCGCTCCCTCATCGCTCTCTACCTCGACAAGTCCTCGCCTCACCCGTTGCCGCCCGGCTCCGACATCCGCAGCGTCTACCTGGTCGATCCCGGCCTCGCCGTCATCGACCTCAACGCCGCCTTCGCCGACGGTCATCGCTCCGGCGTGCTCACCGAAGAACTCACCGTCGCGTCGATGATCCAGACCCTCTCCGCCAACATCCCCGGCATTCTCAAAGTGAAAATCCTGGTGGAAGGCAAGCAGCGCGACACCCTGGCCGGCCACGCCGACCTATCCGCCTTCTTCGACGTTTCCGCCATCAACCGCCTAACCTCGCAACTGCAGTCAAGCCAGTAGCCGTTTCGCGCGGCCTATGCTGCTAGCGGATGTTCAGGTCAACGTAGTGGGCGAAGCTGGAGAGCGCCACTTGGTCGTTGCCAGGTATGTAGAAGCCAAACTTGCCCAGGCTGAGATTGGTGCCAGGCTGCGTCCAGCGATCCAGGACGGTCCAATGGTCACCGTGCTTGATCTGGTGGACAAGCTCCGTGGGGCTTACGCGGATTTGAAGCGTGCGGAAGCTTTTCTTGTCGCCTTTATCGGGAACTATGATCTCGTCCGTTTTCTCCCCGTTGCGAATGACGGTTCGGTAGAAGTTATTGTCGTCCATTTGGAAGAGGACGTAGTTCTTGGGGTCGCTGTAGTTGAGCACCCATTGCAAGAGGTGACCCTTCGTGACCATCGCGGAGAAGACAAATGTGCCCGAGGCGGGAACGCCGTATAGGACGAAGTCCCCGCCTTTGCGAGTGAAAGAATCTCCCTCATGCTTCCAAGCGGCAGGATCATCCCACTTCGACATCCCGCTCGGCGCGAGAGTCAAATCCAAAGCCTTGGATTGACCAGCTACCACTTCGAGCGTGGACGTGCGCGTGAACTTTTCGGCGGTTCGCGCAGTAAGCGTGTAGGTACCGGCGGCAAGATTGAGCGGCACACCACTGCTCACCATTTTCAGCAGCCCACCTTTCGCGATTGCAACCGTTGCATCGGCGGGGGCAAAGGTAATTTTCAATTCGCCCAGCGAGGATTCCGGTGCGGCTTCCAGCGCGGCGTCCGCAGCGGCGAGAGAAATGGTTTCGCCCACAACGAAGTGTTTCTTGAACTCCCGGGGCTTGAATCCGTCTTTGCGCAGTTCGACGCCATGGTCTCCGGGATTGACGGTTGAAACGGAAAGCGAGCCATCGGGCTGAATGGTGCCGACGAGAGTTTGATCGACGAGAACCGTGGTTTCGGGAACGCCGCCGTGGATGGCCAGCGAGGCCAGGCGAGGCTGCGGTTGGAGGTTCTGCGGTTGCAGGTTCCGCGGCTGCAGGCTAAAGACAAGCTTGGCCTGTTCGCCCTTGCGAATGCGGATCTTCTGCGGCGGAGGATCCTGAAAGCCGCTCCTGGAGACTTGTACAACGTAGTCCTTGAGCTCGAGATTCGGCAGGCGCAACTTCCCGGCTTGAGTGACTTGCCCTTGAAGTTTTCCGTTGAGAAAAACGCTTGCGTCGTCTTGACCGGCAACGACAAGCAGCGTGCCCAGGTTGTGACCAAAGTCCGCGGGCGGCTGATCATCGACCGTGACTTTTCCGGCGGCGGTGGTTGAAGAAGAAGCAGGCAGAGATGGTGCGGGTATTGTTTGTGCGGGCGCGGAGACGGCCGGACTGGAGACGCTGGGAACCGAGACCGGAGCGGAGGCGGCGGGAGCAGCGACGATGGGAGCCGCTGAGGAGCTGTTCGCTACTGGCGGAGCATAATGTTTTCGCGTGAAGAAGAAGGTCGCTGCCACCAGGATTATCGCGGCGGCGGAGACGAGGATCAGCGTTGTGGAGTTCGACCTCGTAGGCTGTTTTGGCTCGAATGATAGGGATGTGACTTCGGCCGCCGGAGCGGAAGGCTCGCCGGCGGGAACGGTGGCAGCTTGTGGCTGGGGCAGTTGCGGCTCTGGCCGAGTGGTCGGGACTATGTCGGGCGGCACAGTGCTGGGCGGAATTTTGCTGGGCGGAACAATAGCGGTCGGAACGTTTGCGGGCAAAACCGGGCTTGGCGGGACCGGGCTCGGCAGAATCGGGCTGCTATCGGCGCGTGCAGCCTCCGGAGCGCTGGGGCGCGGGACGTGAAAAATGACGGTCGCACCCTTGCTGTGCGGCGAGGCGGTTGAACTCTCCTGAGAGGCAAATCCCAGCCGCTGCAGAAGGCGATTGGCCACGGATAAGATTTCTCCATCCGTCCAATACTTGGCCGCCACCCCTTGGATGCGCTCCGCTAATGCTTGTTTTGCAGCAACGTCCGCAGCCTCATCGATTGCAAGCTCCATGCGCCGCAGGTCTTCCACGTCGCTGCGGCGGGCCTGGCGCCGCCGAGCGCCCTGGTCGCGCTGGATCGCATCCTGCATCTGAAGCAACTTGGGATTGTCGGGATGAACCGCCAATCCCTCTGCCACCCAAGCCAAGGCTGCGAATAGATCGCTGGAGGACTGTAGCTTGCGCGCTCGCGCCACCCAATCCTCCACAGAGCTTGTTTTTTTCTGGTCTTCGATCAGGCTGCGGATCGCTTTGGCCGTGGGATGTGCAGGGTTCAACTTGAGCGCCTGATTGGTCAGCGTCTCGGCTTCCAGCCAATCCGTTTCTACAACCGACTGCGCGTGCTCGACCAGGGCATTGGCCAGAATGGCGCGGGCGAGAGAATTGTTCTTATCCAGTTCGTAGGCTTCGCGCAATAACTGAATCGCTTCGCCGGACTTCTGCTGCGCGAACAGTTCCTGGCTTTCGGTGATAAGACGGTTGGCCTCGGCATTGCGCTTAACGCCATCACGGGCGAGCTCTTCCAGTTCGGACAGCTCCGCATCGTTGGGAAATTCGGCGGCTGTGCCTCGCAACAAATCCAGGGCGCCAGAGTAGTCGCCCGAACGCAGATAGATCTTGACCTGCTCAACCAGCCGCGTTTTCGGTTCGGTGCGGGTTTGCAGTTCGCCTCTCTTGTCCAAGCGCTCTAACCTCGAAGGTTAAACCTGGATATCGATTTCAGATAGTGCATGCCAAGGACTTGCCGGCTGCCCTCGTAACAACCTGCCAATTCCCTCAGTGAAGAGGGGATTTCATGGCGCACCCCGCTGTGCAAGGGCCTCAAAATCTTAACCGATTGGGCGAAAAAGGCTAGTGTCCTGGGAGTTGCCTAGCTGGCCGTGTTCCCTTGTGGTGAAGGGTCTGAAAGCGGACCATGAGTTCGCTTGTAGGAAGTTCGACGGGCTCCTATCAGCCCGTAGTGCCATAAGTGATTCGTATCAGGGCACGCATTCATGCGTGCCATAAGTGCCGCAAAATCGATGCGCTTTACGCGCTGGGTTCGAGCTTCCGGCTTCCACCACAGGCTCCTATGCGCGAGCTGCCCACATCTTCGCGTCCTCAGCGCAAGAAATAGGAGTCTACTCCGCGCAGATTTCCCATCCAACACTCAACCCCGGCGCCACATCGGTTTCACGCTCGATCCTTACCGGCGGCCTTCCAACCTTCGTAACTCTTGCAGTGAGCGTCACTTGGCTGGGGTTGTACACACAGACCTATACATTCATTATTGCCTGTACAAATGTTCCAGTTGGAACATTAGCGCGAATGTTCCGGTGGAAACATTGGGCCACTCTCGAACCTTCTTCTCCGCCGCCTACTCCACCTTCTCCGCTACCCACCGCGAAATCGCCGTCACCATTTTCCGCGGCGCGAACCGTACCGACTCAGCCACCAGCCAATTCTGCATCCCTGATATGACTACCGTTCGCCCCGCCATCAACCCCCGGTACCCATCCCGCGCCACCACTTCCACATTCATCGGACGAAGTTTCTTGAACAGCCGCGAGTTCTCCGTTCCCGCCCGCTTTGCGAAGCCCGTAGCCGTGGCTCCTGGACAAAAACAGCTCACCCCTACTCCCGATCCCGCCACTTCATTCGCGAGAGCTTCCGAAAACGAAAGCACATAAGCCTTGGTCGCGTAATACACCGCCATCAGCGGCCCCGGCTGAAAAGCCGCGGTGGAAGCCACATTCATGATCTTGCCCTTGCGTCGCGCCAGCATCGGCGGCAGGAACAATCTGGTCAGCTGTGTCAGCGCCGTAATGTTGAGGTGAATCTGCCCCAGGATTTCTTCTTCAGGCATCGAGGCGAACTCGCCAAACCCACCGAACCCGGCGTTGTTCACGAGGACGTCCACCGCAACCGCCTCGCGCTGCAACTGGTCGAAAAGAAATCCAGGAGCCGCTGACTCGGCCAGATCAAGCGCGATCGCTTTCACGGTGACGCCGAACTGCCCCTGCAGTTCGGCAGCCACTTGATTCAGCTTCTCTGAGCTGCGTGCGACCAGCACAAGGTTGTAGTGGTCGCGCGCGAAAAGTCTTGCGAGTTCATATCCGATGCCACCAGATGCGCCGGTAATGAGTGCGGTCTGAGTCTCCGATTCCATAAACTCTCCTGCTCAAAATGCATTAAAGAAAAAGGGCGCGGGCAAATAGCCCGCGCCCACAAAACCAAACCAAGACTTACGCCCCGACGAGCGCTGGCTCCACTCCGTAAATCGAGTGCCATGAAGTCGCGGCCTTCAGCTTGCCGTTGACGTTGTTGATGTTCTTTACCCCTTCAGTCTCCAGCCACTTGCGGAACGCCGCAGCGCCCTGCTTGGCATAGATCGGGATGCCATCCTTCCAGGTCGCGCGTCCGCACAGCACGCCGTTGAACTTCACTCCGGATTCCCCCGCTAGTTCCAGCGTCTCGCTGAATTCCGCATTGCTCACGCCCGCCGAAAGATAAATGAAGGGCTTGGTGGCGACGTTCGCTGCCTTGTGGAACAGGTCGATCGCTTCTTTCTTGGTGTAAGCCTTCTGCCCGCCGAAGCACTGTACGCCCTCGACGAACTTCATGTTCACCGGCACTTCGACCTTCAGCACGTCCACGCCATAGCGATCTTTGCTGAACTCCCGCATGCTCTCGGTGACGATGTGCGGCTTCTTCTTGGCGTATTCCAAGCCCTTCTCGTCCGCGCCTTCATCATAGCCAACGAACTCCAGGAAGTAGGGGATGTCATTGGCGCGGCACTCGTCGCCAATGCGCTCGACCCAGGCGTGCTTCTTGTCGTTCACGTCCTTGGGATCGAATGGAGTGTAGTAAAGCAGAATCTTCACGCAGTCCGCGCCCGCTTCCTTCAGCCGTCGCGCCGACCAGTGATCCAGCAAATCTCCCAACCGTCCCGGACCGGTCTTGTCATAGCCAGTCTTCTCGTAAGCGAGCAGCAACCCGGCGTTCTTGGCCCGCCGCTTCGAAGCTGGCAGTCCCCACTCCGGATCGAGCAGGATGGCGCTGGCATGCGGCGTCAAGACTTCAGTGACGAGTGTCTTGAATTCTTCCATCATGGCGTCGCTGATTTCGCCGCCTTTTTCTTTGCCCAGCGACTTCTGCAGCGACCCGCGCTGGTCCATCGCAGCCGCAGCAATCACACCATGTTCGTTCGAGACATTTCTAAGACCGGCAAGTTTTCCAGGGGTAAGCTTCATAAGATTCCTCCGAATCAGTGCTGAAGAGATGAATGCTTGGGACAGTCAATTGTAAACCAAACGCCTTGACAGCTTCCATTAAAAGTAGGTAATATAACTACTTCGGGGTTGGAACATGGAGAAGGCAATTTCGGCTGCCGACGCGAACCGGAAGTTTTCTCAGCTGCTGCGGGACGTCCGCGAAGGACAAAGCTACGTTGTGACTAGCCATGGCAAGCCTGTAGCGCGCATTGCTCCCTTCAAAGAGGACCGGGCCACCGCGGTGCGCGCCCGAGCGTCTCTGCTCGCCCGCTTGCGAGCTGAGCGCGTCGTCAAGATAGGCCGCTGGAAAAGGGAAGATCTATACGACTAGGCGGATACCGTGAGGCTGGCACTCGACACCAATGTTTTGGCCTACGCCGAGGGGGTCAACGGCGCCGCGAGAAAGAATACCGCTCTCGAAATCATCGCGAAACTACCCGCCAACGCCACCTTCTTGCCCGTCCAAGCGCTAGGAGAACTGTTCCACGTCCTAGTGCGCAAGGCGGGCCGTTCGCCGGAACGAGCGCGCGCCGCGATCTTAAGCTGGCAGGACGCCTTTCCCCTGATCGAGACCTCACCCGCGATTCTAGTCGCCGGCACCGACTTAGCCGCGCGCCACAACCTCAGCATCTGGGACGCCGTTATTTTCGCTGCCGCTGCAGCCGCCGGGTGTCGTCTTCTGCTCTCCGAGGATCTTCAGCCGGGCTTCACCTGGAACGGAGTGACCGTCGCCAATCCGTTTTCCGTGGCAAAGCATCCTCTCTTAGAGGAGCTGATCGAGCCCTGAATCATGCAGGGAGTCCTTTATGATTTGTCTTGTTCGTCAAACTGGGGAATGATTTCTTCGTGGAGTAGCTTCATCGCATCCTTCGCAAGCGGGGAGCGAAGCGCATCCGAGCAATGGTATAGTGGTATGACCGCTGGGGCTTTCCATCTCCTAGCGCGCCGGCAGAGAATAAGCCGACGGCTTTTAGCGATCTCCTACACCCCATTCGGAAGGAAGCATTCATCATGCCCATTGCCACTACGAATCCCGCCACTGGCGAAGTAATCCAGACCTTTGAACCGCTTTCCGGCGCCCAGATCGAGCAGAAGCTCGAACTGGCAGTCGCCGCTTTTCACGCCGAGGGCAAGACTCCTTTCGCCGAGCGCGCCCGCCGGCTGGCGAGGGCTGCCGAGATCCTCGAACGCGATAAAGAGAAATTCGCTCATTTGATGACGCTCGAAATGGGCAAGCCCTACAAAGCCGCCGTAGCTGAGGCGGTGAAGTCGGCTGGAGGCTGCCGCTACTACGCTGAGAACGCCGAGCGCTTCCTTACGGATGAAATTATCGAAACCGGCGCCAAGAAAAGTTTTATCCGCTACCGTCCGATCGGGCCCATTCTCGCCGTGATGCCGTGGAACTTCCCTTTCTGGCAGGTGTTTCGCTTCGCCGCTCCGGCGCTGATGGCGGGCAATGTTGGATTGTTGAAGCACGCTTCAAACGTGCCCCAATGCGCGCTAGCGATCGAGAAGATTTTTCTCGAGGCTGGATTTCCTCAAGGTGCGTTTCAGACCTTGCTCATCGGCTCCCAGCAGGTGGACGCAATACTCAACGACCCGCGTGTAGTCGCGGCCACGCTCACCGGAAGCGAGCAGGCCGGCATTCAGGTCGGAATTGCAGCTGCGAAGCGCATCAAGAAAGTTGTCCTGGAACTGGGTGGCAGCGATCCTTTTATCGTGATGCCCAGCGCCGATCTCGACGCTGCCGTGGCCACGGCCGTAGAGGCTCGCGTCATCAACAACGGCCAGTCCTGCATCGCGGCGAAACGTTTCATCGTCGCCGAACCCATTGCCGCGGAATTCGAGCGTAAATTCGTCACTCGCATGAAGAATCTGCGCGTCGGAGATCCGTTCGACGAAAAGACGGAACTGGGTCCGCTGGCCACCGCCGACGCCGTCACCTCGCTCGATGCCGACGTGCAGAAAACCGTAAAAGCCGGTGCCAAACTCTTAACCGGCGGCCATCCTCTGAAGCAGCCGGGCAACTACTATGCGCCAACGGTTTTGACGGACATTCCGAAAGAGTCGCCGGCCTACCGCGAAGAATTCTTCGGCCCGGTCGCCTCGCTATTTCGGGTCAGAGATATTGACGAAGCCATTCGCCTCGCCAACGACAGCCGCTTTGGGCTCGGAGCCAGCGCTTGGACCACCGACGACCGCGAACGCGAACGTTTCATCAACGAACTTGAGGCTGGCATGGTCTTCATCAACAAGATGGTCGCCTCCGATCCCCGCATCCCATTCGGCGGGGTCAAGCAGTCCGGACACGGCCGCGAACTAGCCGCCAACGGCATTCGTGAGTTCATGAACATCAAGACGGTGTGGATCGCATAGGCGGGGCTTTCCTACGGACAGCCTTTCTCACCCTCCCTGGCCCCGCGAAAGACGGTTATCCGAAGAAGGTGATGATTGCGGCTGGGTTGCAGACACGCCGTGCAGCGCCGAATGAACTTTCACGAGCAGCGAACTTCGGGTGAACGGCTTCTCCAGGAATGCAGCCTCCGGCATCAATACATCACGCAAAGCAGCCAGATCGGCGGTGTATCCCGACATGAACAACGAGCGAATATCCGGACGGACTGTCTTGATCTGTTCCACGAGGTCAATTCCGCTTTTTCCGGGCATGATGAGGTCCGTGAGCAGCAGATCGATCGCTGGTTCCGGAGTCTGGACGATGACCAGCGCGGCTTCCGCACTTTTTGCTTCGAGGACCCGGTAACCCGCCTCTTGCAGCATTCTGACTACGAGTTCGCGCAGAGGCTTATCATCTTCCACCACCAGGATGGTCTCCGATCCTCCCGGAAATTCCGCCGCCTCATCGTGGTGAACCAGAGGGTCGGCTTTCTCAGCCACTCTCGGAAAGTGAATCTTGAACGTTGTGCCCTTGCCCAATTCGCTGTACACCCAGATGTTGCCTCCGTTCTGCTTCACAATTCCGTCTACGGTCGAGAGTCCCAGCCCGGTGCCCAGACCAACTCCCTTGGTGGTAAAGAAAGGCTCGAAGATCTGCGATTTTGTGGCTTCGTTCATCCCGCAGCCGGTGTCACTAACGGTCAAAACGACATGCTTTCCGATCTGGGAATCCGGGTGCTGGGAAGCGTAGAGTTCGTCGACTTCCGCATGCCCTGTCGCGATGACGATCTCGCCGCCGCTCGGCATCGCATCGCGTGCGTTTACCACCAGATTCATCAGGATCTGCTCAATCTGACCCGGGTCGGCCTTGATGCAGTCAATCGGGACCGTCGGCCGGAACGAAACCGCAATATCCTCGCTGACCATTCGCAGCAACAGGCTCATCACGCTGCCCACCACTTCGTTGAGGTCCAGGATTTTGGGAAAGACAACCTGCCGCCGGCTAAACGCCAGAAGCTGCCGCGTCAGCAAGACTGCCCGGTTCGACGCTTTCTTGATTTGCACTAGATACCTATTCAACAGGCTTTCCGGTTCAACCAGACCCAGCGACAAATCGCTGTAACCAATAATCACGCCCAGCATGTTGTTGAAATCATGCGCCACACCCCCGGCCAACCGACCTACCGCTTCCATTTTCTGGGCTTGGCGGAACTGCGCTTCCAGTCGCCGGGTCTCCGTGATGTCGCGCGCAATCGCCAGCACACAGGGTTGTCC
>Ga0302319_10002206_pt1 | contig 42555 bp, 33 predicted proteins | sample Bog_T0_2_FD_203319 | JGI IMG/M metagenome (GOLD analysis project Ga0302319, IMG submission 203319) | Peat permafrost microbial communities from Stordalen Mire near Abisko, Sweden - Bog_T0_2 | ecosystem: Environmental > Terrestrial > Soil > Wetlands > Peat | place: Sweden: Abisko, Stordalen Mire...
AGACGCCGAAGAGTTTGAAGGAGAGGGCGGTGATCCAGTAGGTGAGCGGCGGTTTATCGATCCAGACGAGCGAGTTCCAGTGGGGAACGAGCCAGCCGGATTGGAGCATCTCGCGGGAGATCTGGGCGTAGATACCTTCGTCCCAGTCGGTAAGGCGGTTGTGGCCGAGGAGGATAAGGATGACGAGCGCGGCGAGGAGGGTAGCGAAGAAGGTGGAGCGGCGACGTTGGCGGCGGAGGGGAGCGGGTTCGTGTTGTGCGTGAGGTTCCGGGGCCATGCGTCCAGCGTACGCGAGGTGGGTTGCGAGAAGCGAGTGTGCGGGCGATAGACTTAGCGGGATGAGACGTTTCGGTGCGGGAGAGTCGGGGAAGAGTTGGTGGCAGAAGCCGTGGATGATCTTCTGGGTGGGGTTTGCGCTGCGGGTGGTGGTGATTTTGGTGGGGCATACGTACAAGATCCGGACCGACCAGGCGAATTTTAATTTCGGGTTTGAGGCAGGGAGGATTGCGCGTTCGCTTGTGGCGGGACATGGATATGCGAATCCGTTCAATGGCCTGTCGGGGCCTACGGCGTGGCTGCCGCCTCTGTATCCTCTGCTGATGGCGGCGGCGTTCAAGGTGTTTGGGGTGTATACGCGCGGGGCCGCACTGGCGCTGATGGTGGTGGACAGCGCGTTGTCGGCGGCGATTGCTCCGGCGGTGTATGAGATCGCGGGGCGCTGTTTCGATACGCGGGGGATTGCGCGACGAGGGGCTACGTATGCGACGCCGGTGGCGGTTTGGTCGGCGTGGATGTGGGCGGTGTATCCGGCGGCATTGCAGTATGCGGTGCACTGGATTTGGGAGATGTCCCTGACGGCTTGCTTGTTTAGCTGGGCGATTGTTGTGGCGTTGCGGCTGCGGGGAGTGGGGGAAACGCAGGAAGTAGGAAGTCGGAGGAAGGAAGCAGGGCGCGCGCTGTGGTTTGTGTTCGGTGTGCTGTGGGGATTGATCGCGCTGTCGAATGCTTCGCTGCTGCTTTGCTTGCCAGCGATGATGATTTGGCTGGCGTGGCCGGAGTTGCGGGGGTGGCGGCTGAGTAGGAGGACAGTTGTCGGTGCAGTGCTGACGTGCGCGGCGTTTGCGGCGGTGGTGGCTCCGTGGGTGGTGCGGAATGAGCGGGTGATGCACGCGCCGGTGTTGACTCGGGATAACTTTGGGGTGGAGTTTTACGAGTCGACGCTGGAGCGAAACGACGGGTTCCCGTGGGGAACGACGGTGCCGCTGTGGACCGGCGATCCGGAGTATCAGCAGTATGTGCGGATGGGAGAGATTGCGTTCGCGAAGATGCGTGGGGAGCAGGCGAAAGAACGCATTAAGGCGCGGCCGTGGCGGACGGCTAAGTGGACGCTGGATCGGTTTCTATTTTTCTGGGATGGGACGCCGCATGCTGTGAATGGGCATCTGGCGAATGAATATTTGCGGCAGTTGAGCTACTGCTTTCTGAGCGTGTGCGGATTGCTCGGGCTGTTATTGATGCTCAAGCGGCGCGCGGAAGGTGCGGCATTGTTTGCGCTGATCTTTATCTTGTTGCCGCTGCCATACTATCTGGTGACGGTGCAGCCCCGGTTCCGGCATCCGATGGAGCCTTTGATTGCAGTGCTGGCGGTGTATCTTTTCCGGTCAACGATGGGTGTGCTAAGCTACTCAAAGTAAAAACTAAACATAACAAATCAGCATGTTGCCTCGCTGGATCTCCTAGGTTTCATTCCGAACGCAGAGTAAACTTTAGGAGAATTAAATGAAAACGCGAGCACTTTGCTCTTTAGTTTTATCGACCGGATTTGTTCCACTAGCATTGGCGCAAACTTTCCCAGCATTTACTGCACCTAGCGTTACAACGCCAGTCTATATGGATGCCGGTGTCTCTTCGGCACAAGTCCCAAATGGGTTGTATACTACAGCATTAATGTCTGTCTGGTCTACCACGAATAATCTCACGTACTCTATTTCTGCCGACGGCCTTAATTCTGTATATTCCAGTGAAATCAATACTGGCGGTTATTACATTGACTGCCTCGCTTCTTACCAGACGTGCTCGGCAAGTATCGCTGTATTTGAGAATAAAATTTATATTTCGTTTGCGGATAGCATATCCCAAGGGCTAGACGTTTTTGAAGCAGCTGTAGTTCCCGGTGCCGTTGGATATACATTCCAACTTGTATATCAGGACAACACGAGTCCAATGACTACATCACCAGCAATGGCAGTTCTTAACAATGGATCAGTAAACAAGCTGGAGATTGTATATGGCGTGAATACCTCGAGCATCAAAAATGCGTATTACGCTGTAACTTTTAATGGTACGTCATGGACGCCTGCTTCAGCATTGGGAGAAGGAATTGCGAGTGGCGCACAGCCAGGAATGGTTCAGTTCAATAACAAGCTGTGGTTGTGTTTACAACAAAATAATTCAAGCCACAATCTTTTCTATTCTTCAAGTTCTGATGGGATAACGTGGGCTGCGCCTACAGAGGTTAGCTCTTTGCAGCTCGGTGGGGGCGCCTCAATGGTGGTGTTCAACAACGACCTCGTTTTGGCAACCCAGCAAAATAATTCAAATAAGGAGCTTTGGATTTTTAGCAGTCCAAACGGGACTACTTGGACCGGCGAAGGATATAGTAGCCTCTTACTTGGCAACGTCCCTGCGCTCTCACTCTTCAATAGCGACATAAGTCTCCAGTACCAGTCCAAAAATTCTAACCAATATTTGGAGTCAGACCTAGCATCCCACTAGCCTAGTTGTTGTTCTTCAAATGGAATAAGCGATGATCGATGTCTAAAGAAGCGTTCAACACCCCCGAGGTGCTGGTCACAGGCGCCTCGGGATTTTTGGGCGGTGTGCTGAAGCGGCGGCTGCTGGAAGAGGGGTTTGCCGTTACGAATATTGACTTGGTGCGAGATGAGGATGCTGGTGCCGAGGGGTTGACGAGTGTGCAGGGAGATATTCGCGATGCGGGATTGCTGGCGCGGGTGTTTGCCGAACACAGGTTCGAGGGCGTGTTTCATTGCGCGGCGATGCTGGCGCATGACGTGAAGGATGATTCGCTGCTGTGGACGTCGAATGTGGATGGGACGCGGCTGGTGGCGGAGGCGGCTCTGGCGGCGGGCGTTTTGAGGATGGTCAATATCTCTTCGAACTGTTTGTGGGCGGAGGGGTTTGGTCGGCCGGTCACGGAAGATGACGAGCCGGCTCCGGTAGAGCTGTATGGGCGGTCGAAGCTGCAGGCGGAACGAGAGCTGGCGGCGATCGTGGAGAGGCATCCGGAGTTCAAGGTCGTGACGCTGCGCTGTCCTACGATTATCGATAGCGGGCGGCTGGGACTGCTGGCGATCCTGTTTGAGTTTATTGAGGACGGGAAAAAAGTCTGGGTGGTTGGGGATGGATCGAGCCGCTATCAATTTATTTATGCGCAGGATCTGGCTACGGCTTGCCTGCTTTGTCTGCAATATGAGGAGTCGAATTTATTTCATATTGGAAGCGATGACGTTCCGACGATGCGCGGGATGTATGAGAGTGTGATTCGTGCGGCGGGGAGCAAGTCGCGGGTTGCGTCGCTGCCGCGGAAGCCGACGGTGGCGATGATGCAGCTGGCGCATCGGCTGAAGGTGTCGCCACTGGGGCCTTACCACTATCGGATGATTGCGGAGAGTTTTGTGTTTGATACGCAGAGGATTCGGAAGGAGCTGGGATGGGCTCCGACGCTGACGAACGAGGCGATGATGCTGCGGGCGTTTTCGTATTACAGCGAGAACCGGAAGGCGATTCATGCGCGGACGGATGTGTCGGCACACTCGAAGGCGGCGCCGATGGGCGTGATTCGGTTGTTGAAGTGGCTTTCGTAGAGCAGACAGTAGAGTGTAGACAGTAGTAGAGAGTCGAGCGATGGCGATGAGTCCGAAGATATTGGTGCAGAGGTTGTTGCCGGCGGCGCAGATGCCGCGGTATGCGCATGCTGGTGCTTATGGGGATCTGGCGGCGGACTTGTTTGCTGCAGAGGCGGCGGTGCTGGCCCCGGTGGGGCAGGCTGGGTCGACTCAGACGGTGAGGACGGGGCTTGCGATGGAGCTGCCGTCGACGCATGGGGCGTTGGTGGAGGACCGGTCGGGGCTGGCGGTGCGCGGGATTACTACGCTCGCTGGGGTGATCGATCCGGGGTATCGGGGGGAGTTGAAGATCGTGCTGACGAATCTTACGAGCGAGCCGCAGATGGTGGCGCCTGGCCATCGGATTGCGCAGCTGCGGATTGTGGAGAGGATCCAGGCCGTGTTTGAAGAGACGGACATGCTGGCGGAGGCGCCGCGCGGTGCTGCGGGGTTTGGTTCGACCGGAGCGTAAGTTGACAAAGGGTATCAGTCTTGCGGATTCACGGAATTTCAATCTTTTTGTGGAACCGCTGTGACACAGCTCACGTATCACTGATCACTAAGAGCTTCTCTGAACCATGGCGGAGACACTCTCAAGATTCTTGATACCGGAGAGACTCACATGCGTTCCCTACTTCTTGCCCTTGCCCTTGCTGCGCCGGTCAGCGCAGTTGCCGCTACCCCAACCTATAGCAATCCATTGAGCAGCATGCATCACCAGAAAGAGCCGGTCGTGTTCATGACGTTTGTGAATTACACCGTGCAAGACCGCGAAGTGCAGATTGGCGATGATCTGTACAAGATTCCCTTCCACTCGATCGCGCATGTCTACGCTCCGGTCGGTAGCCCGGTGTTTGTGTATAGCGAGACGAATACGAAGGTGAACGGCCAGGAGTTGATGCGCGTTTCGGCGAGCGATGCGAACAAGAGCGTTCTTTTGAAATAGCAACGTGATTGCGGCGAGCGGCGGGTATGGAGTTTCCCGCCGCCGGCGGGCGGACAATCGCTGTGAATGACTCTCGGCGTCCTGGTCTGCGCGGGGCTGCCGATTAGGCATCCTATACTGGGTGCAGATGCCTGACGAAGAAACCTTGCCCGTATCGGACGCTGAGCGAGAGGCGCGTCGCTCTCCTGCAGCGATAGCGGCTGGGACTTCGGGGTTGACGGCGGGCGGCGAAGGACGGCGGGCCTTTCGCAGCGACCAGGTATGGAGTTACTTCGGGCCGGCGTTTGTGGCGTCGGTGGCGTATATCGATCCTGGAAATTTCTCGACCAACATCCTTGGAGGCAGCCAGTTTGGATATCGGCTGCTGTGGGTGCTGCTGTGGTCGAATGTGATGGCGATCCTGATCCAGTACCTGGCGGCAAAGCTGGGCATTGTGACGGGGTATACGCTGCCGCAGAACTGCAGGAAGCACTTTTCGCGGCGCGTGAGCGTGTTTTTGTGGGTGTGCGCGGAGATTTCGGCGGTTGCCACCGACATGGCGGAGTTTTTGGGTGCGGCGCTAGGGCTGGACCTGTTGATCGGGCCGGCGCTGATGGCGCACGGTATGTCGCTGACCGCGGGAATGTTTGTGTCTGCGATGATTGCGACGTTGGCGGTGTTCGCGATCCTGGCGCTGGACCTGATGGGCTTCCAGTGGCTGGAGCGTGGCATCATGCTGTTTGTTGGGGTGATAGGGCTGTGCTACGGGTTTGAGGTGTTCCTCGTGCATCCGGACTGGCACAGGGCATTTGTGGGGGCGATTCTTCCGACCTTCGATCTGCATAGCTCGCTGGCGCTCAAGGGGAGCGTGTTTATTGCGGTGGGGATGCTGGGCGCGACCGTGATGCCGCATGTGATCTACCTGCATTCGGCGCTGGTGCAGCCGCGGTTGAACGAGTTGGAGCCTGCGAGCAAGAAGGCTCGGCCAGGGATGTTGCGGAAGTACCTTCGTTTCGAGCTGGTAGATGTGTTTGTCGCGATGAATGGGGCGTGGCTGATCAACTCCGCGATGATCGTGATGGCCGCCGTGGTGATGTACAAAGGGCCCGCGTATTACCCGACGATCCAGGATGCATTCCATACCCTGGGGCCGCTTCTTGGACGAGGAGCGGCGGTGGTGTTTGCGGTGGCGCTGCTGTGCTCAGGGCTGTCGAGTTCGACGGTGGGGGTGATGGCGGGGCAAGTGATCATTGAGGGATTTCTGGACATTAAATTCCCGATATTTTTGCGTCGGTTTATTACGGTGGTACCAGCGCTCATCGTGATTGGGATCGGCTTCGATCCGCTGAAGATTTTGAATGATTCGCAGGTGCTACTGAGCTTCACTCTGCCGGCGGCTCTGATTCCGCTGCTGCTGCTGACCAACAAGGCAGGGGTGATGGGAGAGTTTCGGAGCGTGCTGCGGATGCGCGTCGCGGGATGGACGGTGGCGGGGATTATTCTGGCGTTGAACGCGGTGCTTCTGGTGGAGATGGCGATCGGGTAGGCTGGCGTTTGCCTCTGGGGTAAGACTCTTCTTCTGACCAAAGTGCGTTAGCGGTCATAAAGCGGCGGCTAGAGATGTTGGGTTGAAAGAATAAAGGGCTCGCCTGCTGGCGAGCCCTTCGTGCTGAGCGGTTCTATTAAATCAATGCGGGCGGTTTTCCTCGTGGGATTGTGGGGCGGGGCGGGACTGCGGCGCAGGACGAGCGGGCGCACTGTGCTGCTGGGGTGCAGCGCGCTGTTGGGGTGCTGCCTGCGGACGAGGTGCCGGTGCGCTGCGTTGCTGAGGTATAGAGCGTTGCTGAGGCGCAGGTGCGCTTCGCTGTTCCGGCATCGCGCGTTGCTGAGGCACTGCACGCTGTTGAGGATTAGGAGTCGCGCGTTGCTGTTGCATTGGCATCGCACGCTGTTGCTGGCTTGGAGCGTTTCTTTGCGGCTGCGCCGGAATGGAACGCTGCTGCGGTGCGATGCGCTGTTGCGTTGCCGGAGCGCCGCGCTGTTGAGTCATCGGAGCGCCGCGTTGCTGGGCTGCTGGTGCTCCACGTTGCTGCACTGCTGGTGCTCCGCGTTGCTCCGTTGCCGGTGCGCCGCGCTGTTGAGTCATCGGAGCGCCGCGTTGCTGGGCCGCTGGTGCTCCACGTTGCTGCACTGCTGGTGCTCCACGTTGCTCAGTGGCTGGGGCGCCGCGCTGCCCCGCGTTGTTGGTGTGTTGTGCCATGGTGGCTCGGACTTCGTTGGCGTGTTGCTGTTCGCGGACGACGGCCGCGGGAGGCGCTCCTATGGAGCGTGCGTTCCCTACAGGCTGTGGCCGGGCGAAATCAGCCGGCTTGCCGTGATTGGCGTTGTAGAACTGCTGCTTGTTCTGGGCGGCTTCTTGAGCTATCTGACGCTGCTCAGGTAGTGGCGCTGCGTGGGTCTCATGAAGCGCTGCCATTTCTGAGGGGCGCGGCCGGACGTTGAGGCCGCCTTGGCCGCCGTTATAGCTCACGCGGTTCCGAATACGCCCGTTATAGGTGACATTGTTGTAGACGACAGTGTGGTTGTAGACGTTGCGGACATTGCCTCCGACGTTGGTGACGTCGCGGTTGTAGTAGAAGTCATGACCGCGCCAGTAGCCGCCGAAGTAGCCGATGCCGATGTAGCCATAGCCGTAGTCAACGCCTCCGTAGTAGCCGATGTGTGGACCCCAATAGCCGTGGTGGAAGCCATAGCGGCCGTTGTTGTAGCCCCAGTAAGGAGGCGTCCAAAGAGCGCCATAGTAGGGGGGCGGGCACCACGCGCCGGGGACCCAGTAGTAGCCGCCGTCGCCCCAGGCCCAGTAGCCGGGCGTCCAGATGTAGTTCGGGTCAGGGGCGGGTGGCTGATCGTAATCGGGAAGAGGAGGCGGGGCCTGATCGGCATATTCGACCGCCTGTTCCCCGGCATACTCGTCGGCGTCGTCCTGATTGTTGTAGCCCTGAACGATTGGTGCGGGCTGCTGCTGATAGGTTTCGCCCTGCTGTTGCGGTGTGTAGGAGGAGCTGGTACCGAGAACCTGGGTGTTCGAGGCCGGGGCGAGGTTCGCATCGGCAGGATCGGCGTCGGTGCCCGTTGAAGCTGTGCCGTTGTCGACGGCGGCGGTGTTTGCGGCGTTGTTGGAGCTGCTCTTGCAGCCGGCGATGCCGATGGTGAATAGGGCTGCTACGCCAAGTAAGCTCAGGGTGCGAGCAAGCGTGGGATTGGTCATAGTCGTTCTAACTCCCGGGCAGCCAGAAAGTTGCGGGGGGCCTGCCGCGTCTGACGGTGAGATGCCGGGAGGTTGCCCGGCGGCTGTATTTGGTAGAAATTGCACGGGGTGGGAGGGAGAGAGCGCGCCAAATGTAAGCTCGGGAAGGTAGAATTCCAAGCATGCAAGGTAGCGTCCCCCCGATGCGATGCGACTCCCGGCAACGGCCGCAGGGCGGTAGGAACCGGTCACGGAAGGTGAAGCGGTTCTTGCGGGGGCATCACGACCGCGGCCGTTGCTTCTAACGCTGCGCGATCGTCCCCTGTCGACGAGCGCGACCATCTCCCGCAAAAGATAAGTTGCAGCCGTGCGTGAGTGCGGTGCGCCGCTACGCCAGTCCACGTTACGCAGAAGATTCGTTTCCCGCCACCAGAATTCACAGTCACCAGGAGAAGAGAGCCATGCCGAACACGATGAGCCCGAACACAGGGCACCCGAACAGTTTCAAAGCCGCCGCCACGCTGGAGACCGGGGCGCAGAAGGTGAACTACTTCAAACTAAGCGCGCTGGAGGGAGTGAACCTCGCGCGGCTTCCATACTCGCTGCGGATCTTGCTGGAGAACCTGCTGCGCTGCGAAGACGGAAAGACGGTGACGGCGGATGACATTCGGTTCCTGGCGAGCTGGGACCCGAAGGCGGAGCCTTCACGCGAGATTGCCTACATGCCCGCGCGGGTGCTGATGCAAGACTTTACCGGGGTACCGGCGGTGGTCGATCTGGCGGCGATGCGCGATGCGATGAAGGCGCTGGGCGGCGACCCGGAAAAGATCAATCCTCTGCAGCCCGCGGAGTTGGTGATTGACCACAGCGTGCAGGTGGACGAGTACGGCAGCGTGAACTCGTATGACTTGAATGCGGCGCTGGAGTTTACTCGCAACCGCGAACGGTATGCGTTTCTGAAGTGGGGCCAGACGGCGTTCAACAACTTCAGCGCGGTTCCGCCGGGGATGGGGATCTGTCATCAGGTGAACCTTGAGTACCTGGCGCGGGTGACGTTTACCAAGACGGAGGCGGACGGAAGTGTCACGGCGTATCCGGACACGCTGGTTGGGACGGATTCGCACACCACGATGATCAACGGGCTGGGAGTGCTGGGATGGGGCGTCGGTGGCATCGAGGCAGAGGCTGCCATGCTGGGCCAGCCGGTGAGCATGCTGGTGCCGCAGGTAGTCGGGTTCCGGTTGGAAGGCAAGCTGAAGGAAGGAACTACGGCGACGGATTTAGTGCTTACGGTGACGGAGGCTCTGCGGAAGCTCGGCGTTGTCGGCAAGTTTGTGGAGTTCTATGGGCCTGGCATCAGCGAGCTTCCACTGGCGGATCGAGCGACGATTGCGAACATGGCTCCGGAGTATGGAGCAACGTGCGGGATCTTCCCGGTGGATGCGGAGACTGTGAAGTATCTGCGGCTTACGGGCAGGACAGAGGAGCAGATCGCGCTGGTCGAGGCGTACTACAAAGCTCAGGGGCTGTTCCACACGGCGGGTTCGCCGGAGGCTGAATATAGCGCGACACTGAGCCTAGATCTGAGCACGGTCGAGCCAAGCGTGGCGGGACCGAAGCGGCCGCAGGATCGGGTGCTGCTATCGAAGACGCCGGCAAGCTTTGCGTCGAAGCTGCCGGAGTTGCAGGGTCCGAACGCGAACAAGAGCGTGGTGCGGCAGATGGTGCGGTGGGAGGGAGAGGGCGGAACAGCTTCTGCGACCGGGGACATCGCGAGCTCGGTAGGAGCGGCATCGCCTGTGGCTCCGGCCATTGTGACGATCACTCCGACGACCCACGAGGACGTTGCCATGCCGACGGCGGAGACGACGAAGGCAGAGCTGATGCATTCGGTGGAAGCGCGGTTCGGTGTTGATCCGGAGAAGTATTTGAGCGATGGATCGATTGTGATTGCGGCGATTACGAGCTGCACGAACACGAGCAATCCTTACGTGATGGTGGCGGCGGGATTGCTGGCGAAGAAGGCGGTGGAGGCTGGGTTGACGATGCCGCCGTGGGTGAAGACGTCGCTGGCGCCCGGGTCGCGCGTAGTGACGGACTATTACACGCGGGCGGGGCTGCTGAAGTACCTGGATGCGCTGCGGTTCAACGTCGTAGGGTACGGGTGTACGACGTGCATTGGGAACTCGGGGCCACTGCCTACGGACGTGTCGAAGGCGATTGAAGAGCATGGGCTGGTTGCGGTTTCGGTGCTGAGCGGGAACAGAAATTTTGAGGGTCGGATTTCGCCGGAGGTTCGGGCGAATTACCTGATGAGTCCTCCGCTGGTGGTTGCGTATGCGCTGGCGGGACACATCTCGCACGACTTTGAGAAGGACTCGCTGGGGACCGGCAAGGATGGTCAACCGGTGTACTTGAAGGACATCTGGCCGACGCAGAAAGAGGTGTCGGATACGGTGGCGAGCTGCATCGATTCGACCATGTTCCGGACACAGTATGCGACCGTGAGCGACGGCGATGCGAACTGGCAAAACCTGAAGTTTCCCGATGGCGAGACGTATGGATGGGAGAAGGATTCGACGTACATCCGGAAGGCTCCTTATTTCGATGGCATGCCCGCAACGCCCGCGGAGGTGAAAGATATTGCGGATGCGCGTGTGTTGGCGGTGCTGGGCGATTCGGTGACGACGGACCATATCTCTCCGGCGGGATCGATCAAGCTGAACGGGCCTGCGGGGAAATATTTGACGGAGCATGGGGTGAAGCCTTCGGACTTCAACTCGTACGGTTCGCGGCGCGGCAACCATGAGGTGATGGTGCGGGGAACGTTTGCGAATGTGCGACTGCGGAACAAACTGGCTCCGGGAACCGAGGGCGGCGTGACGCGATTGCTGCCCGAGGGAACGGGCATGAGTATCTACGACGCCAGCGTGGAGTATGCGAAGCGAGGGACGCCGCTGGCGATTCTTGCGGGCAAGGAGTATGGATCGGGGTCGAGCCGAGATTGGGCGGCGAAAGGCCCGCGCCTGCTGGGGATTCGGTTTGTGATTGCGGAGAGCTATGAGCGCATTCACCGGTCGAACCTGGTGGGGATGGGCATTCTTCCTCTGCAGTTTGAGTCGGGCGAGAGCGTCGAGTCGTATGGATTGACGGGCGAGGAGACGTTCACGCTAGGCACGAAGGCTGGCGAACTGAAGGCGATGCTGGACTCGAAGTTTGAGGGCGGCAAGACGCTGACGGTGGTGGCGACGGCGGCCGATGGAACGAAGAAGACTTTCCCGGTGATGGTGCGCATCGATACGCCGCAGGAGATCCTCTACTACCAGCACGGAGGGATTCTGCAGTACGTGCTGCGGCAGTTGGCAGGGAAGGCGTAAGGCGTTATTAGCTGGGATCGTGTGGCGAGCCGGTGGTTCCGGCTCGCCGTTTTACCTTGGGGAGAGTGAGATTCCGGCGTAGCATAAATTCATGATCACCGAGAGCCCAGGGCCGACGCTGTATTTGCCGGAGATTCTGGCACATACTCGCGCCGTGGTGGCGGAGCGTAAGGCGTCGGCAGATATGCGCACGCTCGAGGCTGCGGCGGCGAGACATGTTCCGCGTGGGTTTGCTCGGGCTTTGCGGGCTCGCAGTGGTCGTGGCATGGCGGTGATCGCGGAGTTGAAGAAGGCATCGCCCTCGAAGGGGCTGATTCGGGAGATGTTTGAGCCCGTGGAGATTGCGCTGCAGTTGGAGGCGGGCGGAGCCGCGGCTCTGTCGGTGTTGACTGACGAGAAGTTCTTTCAGGGGTCGCTGGAGAACTTGCGCAGGGCGAGTGCGGCGGTGTGGCTGCCGTGCCTGCGTAAGGACTTCATGGTGGACGAGTTTCAGATGCTGGAGGCACGGGCGAATCGTGCCGATGCGATTCTGCTGATCGTGGCGGCGCTGTCGGATGCGGAGTTGAAGAGGCTCCGGGCGAGTGCGCGATCGTATGGTCTGGATGTGCTGTGCGAGGTTCATGATGCGGAGGAGTTGGAGCGCGCATTGGATCTGGATTGCGAGTGCGTGGGAGTGAACAGCCGCGACTTGAAGACGTTTGAAGTGTCGCTGGACCGCACGTGCGAGCTGGCGCAGAGGTTGCCGAAGAGTTCGGTGCGGGTGGCGGAGAGCGGGATCTATACGCAGGCGGATATGCGGCAGCTCAGCGCGGCGGGGTACGATGCCTTCTTGATTGGCGAGTCGTTGATGCGGGAGTCGAAGCCGGGCGGGGCGCTGGCAAGTCTTTTGCGTGGTTCGAACTAAGCAAATGTTCATCAAGATCTGCGCGAATACGAATCTGGAAGACGCTCTCCTGGCGGCGGATTTGGGCGTGGATGCGGTGGGATTTGTGTTTGCTCCGAGTAAGCGGCGGGTGGTGGCAGAACAGGTTGCGGAGATTACGAGCGAGCTTCCGGAAGGAATCAGCAAGGTGGGGGTATTTACTTCGACGGATGCCGAGGAGATTCTGCAGGCGGCGAAGGTTGCTGGGCTGACGGCGGTGCAGTTGCATAGCGCGTTCGATCCGAAGCTGGTGGACGCGATTCATGCCGGAAGCGGTGGCGTGCTGCATGTGGTGCAAGTGGTGGATGTGCCGGTGGAGATGGAGTTGGAGGAACTGCGAGTTTTGCTGACGGCAGTTTTGCGGCATCCGTATGTTGTGGCTGCCCTGCTGGATGCGTCTCATGGAGGGACGTCGGGTGGAACAGGGAAGAGCTTTGATTGGGAGCGAACCTCGGCGGTGGTGAGGGAGGTTCAGGAGACGATCGGCGGAAGGGTAATTGTGGCGGGTGGCCTGAACGCGGAGAACGTTGGAGAGGCGATTAGGACGTTTGCTCCGTGGGGCGTGGATGTGGCAAGTGGGGTGGAGAGTGCCCCGGGAAAGAAGGATCCGGAGCGGCTGCAGGCGTTTGTTGCGGCGGCGCGGGCGGCAGGATCGGCGGAAAGCTAGTTGCAGAGGGTCGGGCGTCGGTGTACATTGAAACCCATGAAGTTTTTCTTTAGCCCGCGATTTACCCCGTCGTACCGCTACTGGCCTATCGTAGCGGCATCGGTGGAGTAGCATCGCACGGACTGAAGCGTAACGCCTGCGATTTCTGATTCCCCGAGCCGCGACCGAAAAGGTTGCGGCTTTTGTGTTTTGTGGCAGTGGTTGTGATGAGGATGGAATAGATATGGGCACTACAGCATCGATGACTCGGCCAGCGGGCGTGGCGGCGAATAGTACGCCGGGGCGATTTGGCGCGTATGGAGGGCGATATGTTCCGGAGACGCTGATGGCGGCGCTGCTGGAGTTGGACGCGGCCTATGCGGAGGCGCAGGCGGATCCTGCGTTTCACGTCGAGCTAGATGGACTGCTGAAGGATTATTGTGGACGTCCGACGCCGTTGTATTTTGCGAAGCGGCTGACCGAGACCCTGGGTGGGGCAAAGATTTATCTGAAGCGCGAAGACCTGCTGCATACGGGGGCGCACAAGATTAATAACGCGCTCGGGCAGGTGATGCTGGCTCGGCGCATGGGGAAGAAGCGAATTATTGCGGAGACCGGAGCGGGGCAGCATGGGGTGGCGACGGCCACGGTTTGTGCGCTTTTTGGGCTGGAATGTGTGGTCTACATGGGCGAGGAGGACATGCGGCGGCAGGAGCTGAATGTGTTCCGAATGCGTCTGCTGGGGGCGGAAGTGCGGGGTGTGGCGTCGGGGTCGGCTACGCTGAAGGACGCGATCAACGAGGCAATGCGCGACTGGGTTACGAACGTCCGGTCGACCTTTTACATTCTGGGGAGCGCGCTTGGATCGCATCCGTATCCGACGATGGTGCGGGATTTTCAGCGCGTGATCTCGAAGGAGATGAAGCGGCAGATTTTGGAGCATGAAGGCCGACTGCCGGACACCGTGATCGCTTGCGTGGGTGGCGGATCGAATGCGATTGGCGCGTTCTATGAGTTTCTTCCGGATGCGAATGTTGCGCTGATTGGCGTCGAGGCGGGTGGGCGCGGGACGGCGCTGGGCGAACACGCGGCGCGATTTGCGCCCAATGGCGGCGGGGTTCCGGGCGTGTTGCAGGGGACGTACAGCTATGTGCTGCAGGACGCGGCAGGGCAGATTGCGTCGACGCACTCGGTGAGCGCGGGGCTGGACTATGCGAGTGTGGGGCCGGAGCATGCGATGCTGCATGACTCGGGGCGGGCTACGTATACCTCGGCAACGGATGCGGAGGCGTTGGAGGCGGTGAAAGTGTTGTCGCGGACGGAGGGGATCATTCCGGCGCTCGAGAGTGCGCACGCGATCGCAGAGGTGATCAAGCTGGCTCCGAAGATGGGGAAAGACAAGATTGTGATTGTGAATGTGAGCGGGCGTGGGGATAAGGATATTGGGATTTTGACGCGCGAGATGAAGCTGGATGGGACGACGGAGGCGAAAGGCTGATGCCGATTTCGTTTTCCAATAAGCCGGGGCTGGTGATTTACTTTACGGCCGGTGATCCTGATCTCTCGACCACGCGGGAGATGGCGTTGGCGGCTATTGATAACGGTGCGGATGTGATTGAGTTGGGGGTGCCGTTTTCGGATCCGCTGGCGGATGGGCCGGTGATTCAGCGGGCGAGTGAGCGGGCGGTGGGGAAGGGGACGCGGCTTACGGATGTGCTGGGGATATGTAAGGAGATTCGGGCGGCGCGGGCGGAGGCTGGGATTATTTTGTTCAGCTATCTGAATCCGGTGCTGCAGATGGGGCTCGAGGCCTTTGCTAAGGCGGCGAAGGAGGCGGGTGCGGATGGGGTGCTGCTGACCGACATGATCGTCGAAGAGGCTGGGGAATATCTGAAGGTAATGCACGCGGCGGGGCTGGTGCCGGTGTTTCTCGCGGCTCCGACGTCGCCGGATGAGCGGTTGAAGGCGATTGCGGAGAACTCTCAGGGGTTTGTGTATGCGATCTCGCGGGTGGGGATTACGGGGACGCAGACGGAGCTGGCGAGTGATGCGAAGGGGCTAGTGGAGCGACTGAGGAAGTTCACTTCTCTGCCGATTGCGCTGGGCTTTGGAGTCTCGACACCGGAGCATGTGCGGGCCGTTGGAGAATTTGCGGATGCGGCGGTGATTGGAAGCGCAATCGTCGGGCTGGTTGAGAAGACGCCGGCCACGGAGGCTCCGCGGGCCGTGGGAGAGTTTGTTCGCAGCTTATGTGGCGGAGTTAAAAGCGCATGAACGCTGCCCGCAACACGTATCATAATGTCGGGCCACTGAAGCGCGCGGAGGCTGTTGATCCGCGTCCAACCCAGCTGGAAGCGACTTCCAGACGAACCTTGCAGTGAGCACTACTAACCTTGCGAGCAGCTTGCTCGCGGCATGAGGCAGCATGGATATTTCGGATTGGCGTAACAAGATTGATGGGTTGGACGAAGAAATTGTTCAGCTGCTGTCTCAACGAGCCGCAGCGGCGGTTGAGATTGGGAAGTTGAAGGCCAAGAGCAGCGCTCCGATTTATGAGCCGCAGCGCGAGCGGGATGTGTTTGAGCATGTGCGGAAGGTAAATCCGGGGCCGCTGACGGATGCGCAGGTGCAGGACGTGTATGAGCGGCTGATGGATGTGATGCGTGCGTTACAGCGTCAACAACCGTGATTTGAGATTTGCAGACGTGGGCGGTTGAATAGTTGCCCACGATGCGAGGCAGTGAAAATTTTATTTAGATGTACAGAGGAATCCAGTGATGATCGTCGCGATGCAGGACCTAGCCACCGATGAACAGATACAGCATGTGATTGAGCGGATGGTGGAGTTGGGATTCAATGTCCACCGGACAACGGGTGAGACGCAGACTATTCTTGCGGGGGTTGGAACTCCGGCGCACTTTGAGGTGACGGAGTTTCAGGTACTCTCGGGCGTGCACCAGGCGTACCGAATTTCGTCGCCGTACAAGTTGGCGGGACGCGGGTTCCGGCCGGAGGGAACGCGGATTACGTTTCCGAACGGCGTGGTGGTGGGTGGCGATGAGGTCGTCATCATGTCAGGGCCCTGCTCGGTGGAGAGCCGCGATCAGATTCGTCTGAGTGCGCAGCAGGTAGCTGCTGCGGGCGCGCAATTTCTGCGTGGCGGTGCGTTCAAGCCGCGCAGCTCGCCGTACAGTTTCCAGGGCATGGGACTGGAGGGGCTGAAGCTACTGCGCGAAGTTTCGGATGAGTTTGGGCTGCTGGTCATCACCGAGGTGATGGAGATCTCGCAGATTGAGCTGATGCTGCCGTATATCGACTGCTTCCAGGTGGGTGCTCGCAACATGCAGAACTTCAATCTGTTGCGCGAGCTTGGCCACGTACGCAAGCCGGTACTGCTGAAGCGCGGCATCGCAGCAACGATTGAAGAGGTGCTGCTGAGCGCGGAATATATTCTGTCGGGCGGCAACTACGACCTGATGTTGTGCGAGCGCGGCATTCGCACGTTTGAGACGTACACGCGGAATACGTACGACGTGTCGGCAATCCCGGTGCTGAAGAAGTTGACGCATCTGCCGGTGCTGGGCGATCCGTCGCACGGCGTGGGCAAGCGCGATCTGGTACCGCCGATGGCCCTGGCGAGCGTGGCCGCCGGTGCTGACGGATTGCTGATGGAGATGCATCCGAATCCGGATAAGGCGCTATCGGATGGCGCGCAGTCGCTGTATCCGGAGCAGTTGACGAAGCTGGTCGAGAGGCTGCGCCTGTTGGCGCCCATTGTGGATCGGACGATTGCGCCGGCTGTTTCCCAGATTCATGCTTAGATCGGGACCTACGATGGGTGAGGAGATTGCTCTGCATCGGATTGTCGTAAAACTCGGGACGAACGTGATCATGCGGCACGATGGCAAGGTTGCGCTGGGACTGCTCTGCGGGCTAGTGGAGCAGGTTGCTGAGCTGCGTGCGCAGGGCATCGAGGTGCTGCTGGTGAGTTCCGGTGCGGTGGGCCTTGGGATGGAACGGCTGGGGTTGGTAGAGCGGCCGACAGTGGTGGCGCAGATCCAGGCGTGCGCGGCGATTGGGCAATCGCGGCTAATGTCGCTCTATGACGACGCGTTCGACCGGTTGGGGTGCCCCATTGCGCAGGTGCTGCTGACGGAGGATGACTTCCGCGATCCATTGCGCCATGCCAACCTGCGGGCAACTCTAGACGCGTTGCTGACGATGGGCGTGATTCCGATCGTGAATGAGAATGACACGGTGTCGACGATTGAGTTGGATCGGGCGACAGATCTGCGGCCGAGGGAGCGGATATTTGGCGACAATGACAAGCTGTCGGCGCTGCTGTTGAAGCATATTGGCGGAGATTTGCTGGTGCTGCTGTCGGATGTGGATGGCTTGTATGACCGCAATCCTACGGAGCCCGGAGCTTCGCTGCTGCAGCATGTGGATGCGGTGGATGATGGAATTCTGGCGCTCGCAGACGGAGTAAACGGGCGTGGCCGCGGTGGCATGATCTCGAAGCTGGAGTACGCGCGCATTGTGCTGCATGCCGGCAAGCAGGTGATTATTGCCAACGGGCGGACACCGCATGTGCTGGAGCGGATAGTGGTGGGCGAGCAGGTGGGGACTCTGTTTACGCAAGTTCGGGAGAAGGTAGCGCGATGAGCGCGGCAGGCTCGTTACCAGCTAGCGGGCCAAGTGTGCGCACGATTGCAGAGGCGGCGAAGAAGGCTTCGCGGGTTCTGGGTGGATTGGATGAGGCGCCCCGGAATGCTGCTCTGGAGGCGATGGCTTCGGCGATTGAAGCGGCGAGCGTGGAGTTGCTGGCAGCGAATGTTCTCGATGTGGGTGCGGCAGGGGAATTGCGTTCGGCTACGCTGGCGCGGCTGAAGATGGATGCGGCGAAGCTGGCGGAGATGGTGGAGCAGGTGCGGTCGGTGGCGCGGCTGCCTGACCCGTTGGGGCGCGTGCTGGACGCGATGGAGCTGGATGAGGAGCTGGAGCTGACCAAGGTTAGCGTGCCGCTGGGGGTGCTGGCGGTGATCTTTGAGGCGCGGCCGGACGCTGTTACGCAGATTGCGGCATTGGCGTTGAAAAGCGGAAATGCGGTGATTTTGAAGGCTGGAAAAGAGGTTGAGGGGACGGCGGGGGTGCTGGTCCGGGTGCTGCGGGAGGCGTTGGTGGGTCAAGGACTGCCGGTGGATGCGGTGTCGCTGCTGGTTGGGCGGGAGCAGACGCAGGAGCTGCTGGGGATGCATGGGTTGGTGGACCTGGTGATCCCTCGCGGGTCGAAGGAGTTGGTGGAGTATGTGCAGGCGAACACACGGATTCCGGTGCTGGGGCACTCGGAGGGCGTGTGCCATATCTACGTGGATGAGAGCGCGGATGAGGCGGTTGCGCTACGGGTGATCGAGGACGCCAAGACCGATTATCCGGCGGCGTGCAATGCGGTGGAGACCGTGCTGGTGCATCGGGCGATTGCGGCGGAGTTCCTGCCGAAGCTGGCAGAGCGGCTTCGGGCGAATGGTGTCGCACTGCATGGGGACGACATCGTGCGGGAGCTGCTGCGTGGGGTTGAGGTCGAGGCGGTTGACGACTGGCATACGGAGTATGGCGAGTTGGCGGTGTCGCTGGGCGTGGTGAAGGGGTTGGAGGAGGCGATCGAACATATCCATGCGCATGGGTCGTCGCATACGGAGAGTGTGATCGCCGAGGATCGCGCGGTGGCGGAACGGTTCTTGCGCGAGGTGGATGCGGCGAGCGTGATGCATAACGCGTCGACTCGGTTTGCGGATGGGTTTCGGTACGGGTTCGGCGCGGAGGTTGGGATCAGCACGAGTAAGCTGCATGCTCGTGGACCCGTTGGGCTTGAGGGGTTGACTACGTATAAGTATGTGCTGCGTGGTCATGGGCAGGTTGCTGGGGATTATCGGGGAGAGAATGCTCGGGCGTTCACGCATCGTGTCCTCAGGAAGCAAGGAGAGGCGCGATGAACAAGGTGCTGATCGTTGGGACTGGGTTGATCGGGGCTTCGGTGGGATTGGCGCTGAAGGCCAATGGATTTGAGGGTGAGGTTGCTGGTTGGGATGCTAATGCGGCCGAGCTGACGAAGGCGCTGGAGATCAAGGCCATTGATCGTACGTTGGATCGGCGTGAGGCGGTGCTGGAGACAGATGCGGACGTGGTGGTGCTCGCGACTCCGGTGTTGCCGATTCTGGACTGGATGCAGCAGCTAGCTCCTAAGTTGAAGGAGACGCAGCTGGTTACGGATGTGGGTAGCACCAAGGGCGAGATTACGGCGTTGGCTTCGAAGTTGTTCAATCAGGCAGGAAAGGCGCGATTTCTGCCTGGACATCCGATGGCGGGCAAGGAGTCGGGCGGGGCTGCGCTGGCTGAGGCGGAGTTGTTTCGCGGGGCGACTTGGCTGTTTTGCTCTGGCGTTGGTTGGGCGCCGGGTGGCGAGTTGGAGATGGAGTGGCGGAAGTGGGTGGTGCGGTTCGGCGCGGTCATGCGGGAGATGGATCCGGCTCGGCATGACGAGGTTTGTGCCTGGGTGAGTCATCTGCCGCAGATGCTGGCTACAGCGCTGTCGGCCGAGCTACAGGACCGGTTCGCCGATGATCGCGAGGGGATGGCGGCGGTGCAGGCGATTGGCGGGCGGGCGCTGCGGGAGATGACTCGGCTGGGAGCCAGTCCGTATAGCATGTGGCGGGATGTGGCGATGACGAATACAAAGGCGATTGCCGAGACGTTGGCGGCGATGGAGCAGCGGTTGGCGCATGTTCGGGAGAACCTGAAGACTCCCGAGTTGCGCGATGAGTTTGCCAGGGCGAATGCGTTCCGTGCCAAACCCTGACGGCTACCCCCCCCCCGACGCGATTTCCCGCAAAGTATTGAATGAAAAGTAGTTAAGTCCGTAAGTATCCCCCCTAGTGAGGGCAATTATCCCCTCAACCCAAGTAAGCCTCCATTATGCAGCAAAAGTCATGGCTTTGTTGGGCGAGGTTCCTTGGTATACGGCAAGGGCAGCGCTTGAGATCTGCCAGTCTCTACAACGTGAGAGTGAATCTACGTCTGCTTCTTTGCTAGGGTCTCAATACTTGCAGCGATTGTCTGAAGAGACGCGGCCATCAGATCAAGACGTTTCACAATCTCGAGTTGAAATATCATCTGCTGCGTGATGGCGTTTTCTGGTGTTGGTGCGGGAAGCATAGGGGTAGGAGGATTAGGCATATGGAAGATCGTAGCAAGGTCGGCGAAGGTGAGGAGAAAATGCTGATCCCCTCAACCCAAGTACCGCGCCTAATGGCTAATTTGGCTTGTCGGGTTTTGGAAGGGTTGCAAACAGGTGAGAGGCGTAGGCGCGAATCCCAGCATCGGAAATACCTTGCCGCGCTTCGGCGTAACGCTGACGAACCTCCGCTCGTTTCTCAGGATTAGTCTTTGCGGCTTCCACGTCTCGCTCGAGTTGGGGAAGTTAATATTTCCGCTTTCAAGGATAGTGTCATAGTAGACTTCGTTTTCAATGGATAGGTCTTCGAGGGCTTCGATGATCTTCAAAAGACTTTGGCGAAACGTTTCCAAGTCGGTCATGGCGCTATCCTAAAGCCCTTTGAGCAGTTCCGACAGGCTCACTCCTAGGGCATTCGAAATCTTCTTTAGCATCATCAATCCAGCTTCCCTCCTGCCCTCTTCCAGTCTTGCAAGATGCGCCCGTTCAATCTGGGCATGGTCGGCAAGAATCTGTTGAGTCCAACCTTTGACCGTTCGGAGTTCACGTATCCGTGCGCCTGTCTGGGTACAGATGGTTGACGAGGCGACCTCCTGCGAAAACTTACCGATTGCCATCTATCAAGCATGGCGATAGGATTGGGGCCATTGGTGTCGCATGAGACACAATATGGAAGGATAGACCCCGCATGGGAAGAGCGTGCGTTTGTGCGTTGTTGTTGCTTTTCTGTCTGCCGTCGCTGGCTCAGCGGATGAAGGTGCGCATCATCCAGCGGAGCAGCAGTGAGACCACCTATAACTACGTTGTCCCTGGTTTTTCGAACTCCAATGCAAGCGGGAGTCTGAATTGCTATGGATCGACCTGCTATGGTTCGACTCGCTCAAGCGGGACCAGTACGTCTGGCTATGCAGGATCGTATGCGGTGAGCGGGGCGACGTTCTCGCTGGCTCTCCCTGATGGCCGCGTGGCGGTCGTGAATTGCGACAGCAAAGGATGGGGAAGACGGCACCGACGGAGTTGCCGGACTCCGCTGGTGAATGACATTGAGGCAGATTTCAAGGGCAAGGATGCGAAGCTGATTTGGCCAGTGAGTCTTGATGGGCGGAAGACTGAATCCGAGACGTACAAGATTCTGACAGTGCTGGCGGCGCAGCTGTGAAACTCGCTACCGTGTTTTGTCTATCTACGATTCTGTTGCAGACGGATGGCTGCCAGCAGCGAGAACAGAAAGCATCAATTTCACCAACTGACAAACCGCCTGCGGTTCAGCGTTTTGTGCCCATACCGCCGCCGCAATCTGGGATGTTGGGCGTACCATGGACGGGATTTTTTGCGCTAGATACCCAGATGGGGCAACTCTGTTTGACTACGGGGGTATACATTCCAGAGAAGTATGAGGGTTTACCCACGTGCGATGAAGACCTTAGAGCCAACCCATCATTGAAGTAGGAAGTGGAAAGGAAAGACGATGAACGAATCAGAGAAATCTTTGATTATTGACGTGCTAACGGACATGCAAGTAGAGATCAACGCAATACATGAGGCGCTGCTTGTGGCGGAAGTTGAGGACTTGGTGCTTCAGGGGATACGGGATGACGCGAAGAAAGACAGGGTGGCCATACGAGACCAGTTTGTAGAGCGATTCTCCGCTCTGCAATAGTGCGATTCAAACGCTCCGTAATCATGTCGCTAAAGAATCCCATGGGTGTATCCTTTCTGTATGGCTGAACGTGATGTAAAACCAGTCGAAGACGGGACAGAAGCGGACTTCCGCGACTTGTTAGACTTCGCTTGTACTACGACCGTAGAGCCAGTTTTTCCTCGCGCACCGAAGGGCAAACCTGAAACGTCGTCCGCTCCAAAAGCTGAGTGAACATCGGGCGCATAACGTGGCGACGGTTGTACCGGAACGCAAATTCGTTCAGATAGGACTGTAGGTATTCGAGTCCGACCTGATAGTAAACACCTGTAATTCCCCGCTTCACAAGGCTCCAGAAGCCGTCAATCGTATTCGTGTGCGCCCAGCCATCCTTGAACCCCTTGGAGTGGTTGACGGTCGCCAGCTTGTGACTCATGCCCATCCATCGAACCTGCTCAATCGCCTTGGATCCGTCCGAGTAGATCATGGTGCGCGGGTGCAAGACTTCGCCCACAACGGGCAGGATAGAATCTTTGGACGCGTCGGGCAGAACGTGGGTGGAGACTCTGCCATTGCGTTCCACGATGCCAAGAACAGGCGTCTTAGCCTTGCCTCTGAGATGTTGAGGCTTGTTCGAGTCCGAACCCCCAAAATAGGCTTCGTCCATCTCGACCGACCCCAGAAGCTTCAATTTCTCGGCCATGAGGATACGAACCTGCTTCATCATCCGCCAAGCGGTTTTGTAGGTGACTCCGGTTTCGCGTTGGATCTGCTTTGCGGAGATGCCGACGCGGGTAGAAGTCATCAGCTTGATGACATAGAACCAAGTGGTTAGGGAGGTTGTTGACTTATGGAAGATAGTTCCGGCAAGGGGAAAGAGATGATAACCGCAGACGGGGCAAGCGTAGCAGGTGCGACCGGAAACCCTATAGTGCTTACGATCCACGCCACACTCAACACAGAGGGCAATTCCACTCGGAAACCGTTTGAGCATGAGGTATTCCAGACACGCATCGTCGTTGGGGAACTCGGATTGGAACTGTTTGGTGGTGTACTTCTGCTGGGGCGGGATGGTTTGGCGGCGGTTCATCGGGTCTATCCTTGCCTTGCGGTTGGTTGTGATTGGAGGAAGCGTGTATGACACCTGAAGCAGAGAAGGAATTACTCGCAACGCTCAAACGGATTGATGAATCGCTTCGCGTCCTGAGTCGTCATGCTCAGCAGACCTTTTCGAATCTTCAATGGCCCACTGTTTCTGTAGATTCCTCAAACCCGCCTCGCGCTCATGCAATCGGCGCACCGCCAGCAGGGAAACTGCAAGGTCAATAACGATTGCCGCTTCGTCGCAGGAGAGGGCAGAAAGGCTGGTGATGATCTGGTGCGCCTGGGCAATGGGGTCTTTGCCGTCCAGAGGCCTTACTTGGTTAGGTGGGATAGTTGCCCTAGTGAGCCCATAATGCCTCTAAAGTATTCCATTCTGAGGACTTACTGGCAAAGTATTCTTGCGAAAGCACTTAGCGGTACATGCCATGAGGGCCCTTGCTGCATTCACATAATTTGGGGCTGTTTCAATTGTAGCTAGTGGAGAGGGGTAACTATGCCAAGTTTTCGAAAGATAAATCGCCTTTGTTTATAGGGTGTTTGGCGTTTTTGTGGGTTGAGGAGACTTGACAGATGCGGGGGGCGAAAAAAGATTTATGAACAAATGTTCATTCATATAGGACTCAATCAGTCTTATATGCGGTACTCTAAATCGGACTCATCTGGTCGCCAATTGGTTTGGGACACGTTGAGCGAGATAAGGAGCTGGTTTTGACTACGCATGTGAACGGCAGCAGCAAGAATGTTGGCAAGTGGCGCAAGGGTGTTCGGGTAATGGCGATGGCGACGATGGCGGCTTACGTGGCGATGAGCCGGATGGAGTCCAAGGCACAGCAGGTGGTGGGGGAGACGGGCAAGGCGGCGACACCTGTGCAGATGCCCGTGAGGCGGTTCGAGATTGGGGCGGGTCCTCTACCGGAGGCGCTGGATCAGTACCGGCAGCAGAGTGGAGTGACGGTGTCGCTGGATATTCCGGAGGCGACGCTGGCCGGGTTCGATGGACACAAGGTGATGGGCTTTTATGGGAACGAGGAGGCATTGCGGGAGTTGCTCGCGGGTACGGGCTTGACGTTCAAGTTCAAGGGTGCGGACCAGGCGTCGCTGGGAATGTATGACTCGCAGACGGTGAGCGTGAATGCGGCGATGCCGGATGCGGTGACGATGTCGAAGTTTACCGAGCCGGTGCTGGATACTCCGCAGACGGTGGTGGAGATTCCGCAGTTCATCTTGAAGGACGAGCAGGCGCATACGCTGCTGGACGCGGTGCGCAACGTGCCGGGCATCAGCATTGCGGCGGGCGAGAGTGGAGCACAGGGCGACAACCTGACGATCCGCGGGTTTACGGCTCGCAACGATATCTATCTGGATGGTATTCGCGACTTTGGTAGCTACTACCGCGATGGCTTCAATCTGGACCAGGTGGAGGTGCTGGAGGGACCGGCAGGCGTGCAGTTTGGGCGCGGGTCCACGGGCGGGGTGATCAACCAGGAGAGCAAGATGCCGGGGGTGGAGAAGTTCTCAAACGTGCAGACGCAGTTTGGGACGGACCTGACGCGGCGTGTGACGGCGGACATCAACCAGCCGCTGCCGGAGTTGCCGGGCGGCGGAGCGTTCCGCGTGAATGTGATGGCGGATGAGGGTGGCGTAGCGGGGCGGCCGTATGACGAGGTTCGGAGGTTTGGTGTGGCGCCGTCGATCACGCTGGGGATGAATTCGGCGTCGCGGCTTACGGTGAGCTACTTCCATTTGACCGAGGCGGATGTTCCGGATTATGGGCTGCCGTGGTTTCAGAATGGGCTGGCGCATGGCGTCAATCGGCACTCGTACTTTGGGTTTCCGGATGCGAACAAGCTGGATACGAACGACGACATTCTTACGCTGAAGGCAAATAAAGCGTTGGACAGCGCGGATAATGTGGACGTGCATACGATTGCGCGGTGGGCGAATTATCCGCGCGATGTGCAGATTACGGAGCCGCAGATCTGCTCGAATGTGAGCGTGAGCACGCCGGTGGGAGGGTACGTTGCGGCGCTGCCGACGAGCGCGGTGAACACGGCCGTGACCTGCGCGTATACGCAGGCGACGCCGGCATCGCAGATTACGGTGAACCGCAACCAGATCCAGATCAAGAGCGTGGAGGGCGATCTTTGGGACCAGACGGAGGTGACGGCGCACTTCAAGGTGGAGGGGATCAAGAATGATTTCGTGGGAGGCGTTGAGGGCGGGCAGGAGGTATCCAATCCGATCAAGACGAGTTACACGGAGAACAAGATCAACAGTGTGACGCCGACGAATCTTGCGAAGCCGAACCCGCAGGATGTGTTTTCGGGCGAGGGCTATATCGCGTCGGTGACGCATGTGAAGTCGAAGAGCGCGGGAATTTATTTCGTCGACACGATGAAGCTGGGCAAGCACTTTGAGCTGAGCGGTGGAGCTCGCTGGGACTACTTCAACACGGTGTTCAACCTGTACGCTCCGCCGACGAGCGTGGTGGGAGCGGCACTGACGGCGGCGATTGCTCCGATTGACCAGACGGTTCGGCAGCCAAGCTATCGCGCGGCGTTTGTGTACAAGCCGAATCCACATGGGAGCGTTTATTTCGACTATGGGACGAGCTTTGATCCGTCGGCAGAGACGCTGAGCTTGAGTGTGGCGACGAGCGTTCTTCCTCCGGAAGAGAACGAGAGCTTCGAGGCGGGAGCGAAGTACAGCTTCCTGCAGGGACGGCTGATGGTGGACGGCGCGGTGTTCCGGACGGAGCAGGATAATGCTCGCGAGACGGACCCTACGAACTCGAACAACATTGTCGAGGCGGGCAACCAGCTGGTGAAGGGGATGCAGGCGAGCGCTACGGGAAGGCTGGGCGAGGGCGCGGATATTGTGCTGGGGTACGCGTACCTGGATAGCTCAGTGCTGGCGTCGAAGGAGTTTCCGACGTCGATTGGGTTCCCTCTGGCGAATGTGCCGAAGCAGACGTTCAACGCGTTCCTGACGCATAATCTTCCGTTCAAGTTTGCGGGAGGATTTGGCGGGAACTATGTGGCGAGCCGGACGGCTAGCTCGACGACGCCATATGTGCCGACGGGTTATTCGGCTGCAATTCCATTTGCGTCGGTGGCGGGGTCACCGTGCGGCGCGTTGACCTGCTACGAGGTGACGTCGGTGGCGATGAAGCAGGTGCCGGGGTATTGGGTGTTCAACCTGATGCTGCGGCGGCCGGTGACCAAGCACATCGAGTTGCAGGCGAACGTCTATAACCTGCTGAACCGGTTTTATATCGACCAGCCACATCCGAGCCACTTGATTCCGGGAGCGGGAGCGAGTGCGCTGATTGGGGCGAACTGGCGGTTTTAGCAACGAGGGCGCGGCGGAGTTGATCCTCCGCCGCGCCGCAAACAGGATTGAGGTGAGTGATGTTGATTGCGATTGAGAAGGTTTTGACGGCAGATCAGGTATTGGTGGCGAGGCAGAAGCTGGCGGCCGCGGAGTGGGTGGATGACCGCGTGACGGCGGGATATCAGGCGCAGGAGGTGAAACGCAATGCGCAGATACCGGAGGGGTCGGCGGTGGCGAAGGAGCTGGGAGAGATGATCCTGGCGGGACTGGCGCGGTCGCCACGGTTTATGGCTGCCGCGCTGCCGCTGCGGGTGTTCCCGCCGATGTTCAACAGTTATGCGGGCGGGCAGACGTTTGGGACGCATGTGGATACGGCGATTCGGCAGCTTTCGAGCACGGGGCAGAGGGTTCGCACGGACTTGAGCGCGACAGTGTTTCTGACGGCGCCGGAGGAGTATGACGGCGGGGAGTTGGTGATCGAAGACAGCTATGGCGAGAAGCGCGTGAAGCTGGCGGCTGGCGATATGGTGCTGTATCCGGCGACGAGTCTGCATCGCGTGGAGCCGGTGACCCGGGGGAATCGGGTGAGCTCGTTCTTCTGGATTCAGAGCATGATCCGGCAGGATGCGCATCGGACGCTGTTGTTTGAGCTGGATGAATCGATCCAGCGGCTGGCGGGAAGTGAGCACGTGCAGACTCCGGCGGTGAAGCAGAGTTTGGTGCAAACTACCGGCGTGTATCACAACCTGCTGCGGCAATGGGCAGAGATGTAATCCTGAGCTGACGGCGAATTGCTTCGCGTGGCAGTACTTCAGTTTCGGTTAGAATCTGGGGGAAAGGTTGGTGTTGGGATGAGCTTGAAGAAGGAACCTTGGATTGATCGTTGGTGGCCGCTGCTGTTGATCACGTTTGGAGTTGGGTGCGTGGGGATCCTGGTGCTGTTTCACCCGTCGTTCTAAGGGGCGAGGCGAGGAAAGAACCAATACAGGGGTCTCTCCACTTCGCGCTGCGCGCTTCGGTCGAGATGACGCCGCCGCGTGAGGTCGCAGGCATTGAGCGATCCTCGGGATCGCGCTGGCTCGATGAAGGTGTCCGTTTTAGCGCGCTCGCGTTTTGGCGCTGGGGGCTGGGGGTGGGTAGTTGGGTTTGCGACGGGCGGCTTTGAAGATGGCTGGCTCGGTGTCGGGCTTGGCGGTCAGATCGATGGTGCGGTGGGCTTCGACGGCGTCCGCCATGGCGTATTTGAGCTTTTCGATGCCTTCGCCGGAGACGGCTGAGATTAAGTAGAGGGGCAGTTTCTTTCGCTTGGCGAAGGTGGTGAGCTTCTTGAGTTTGGCGGGGTTGGCTGCGTCGGCCTTGGTGGCTATAAGGATGGTGGGCTTGGCGGCAAGAGCGGGGTCGAAGGATTTGAGTTCGGCGGTGATGACGTTGTAGTCGTCGACGGGGTCGGGCCGGGCGCTGCCGCTGGTTTCGTCGGCGGCGTCGGAGACGTCGATGAGGTGGGCCAGGACGCTGGTGCGCTCGATGTGTTTGAGGAACTGGACGCCTAGGCCGGCACCGAGGTGGGCTCCTTCGATGAGGCCGGGCATGTCGGCGACAGTGAAGCTGCGTTCGTAGGGGGCGTCGCCGATCTGGACGACCCCGAGATTGGGCTCGAGGGTGGTGAAGGCATAGTTGGCGATCTTGGGCTTGGCGGCGGAGAGGCGCGAGATGAGGGTGGACTTGCCGACGTTGGGATAGCCGACCAGGCCCACGTCGGCGAGGAGGCGGAGTTCCAGGCGATAGTTGTGGGCTTCGCCGGGGCGGCCGAGCTCATGTTCGCGCGGCGCCTGATGAATGGAGGTCGCAAAGTGTTGATTCCCACGGCCTCCGCGGCCTCCGCGGGCGATGACGATCTCGTCGTCGGCGTGGGTGAAGTCGTGGACGAGCTCGCCTGTGTCGTCGTCATAAAGCACGGTGCCGACGGGGACTTTGAGGACAGTGTGCTCGCCGGCATAGCCGCTCATATTGGAGCCGAGGCCGTGGCCGCCGCGCTGAGACTTCCATTCCGGGTTGAAGCGGAAGTGGACGAGGGTGTTATGGGAGAGCGAGGAGCGCATGAGAATGTCTCCGCCGTGACCTCCATCGCCGCCGGAGGGACCACCGCGGGGGACAAATTTTTCCCGCCGGAAGGCCATGCAGCCATTGCCGCCGTCGCCAGCCTTGATCCGGATTCGTGCTTCATCGATGAACATTAACTTGCCTCATATCAAAGTTTACAGAAGATGGGCATAGACGCGGGCCGGATTGGGTTGGGGAGGGCGGCTGCCAGGGACTTGGAACGGCCAAGAAAATTACAAGTCGTTCACAGATAACCATCGCGCATAGCGTACCTTAACGTCATACACCGATCTACGCTGGCGCGCCGAAGTGCGCTGGCTGTCTTGTCCGCTGGTAAGCGGGAAGAATTGTTTCTATAGCCCCCGTTGGGGAACGCTCCTGGGAAATTGTCGTGGCACCGGATGGAACCTGGGCCGCAGATCGAGCCCCAGGACTACGTCGCAGCACAATTTCAGGAGGAATCGAATGGTAAGGATACGTGTTTCGCAGAGGCTTTCAGCCTTGTGCGTGGCCGTTGGGCTGGGTTTTGGGGCCATGGTGGCGAATGGGCAGTCGACGACGCAGGGCGCGATTGCAGGAACTGTGGAAGATGTTACGGGTGCGGTTCTCCCGGCAGCTACGGTCACGATCCACAATGACGGGACGAGTGCCGAGCAACATCTGACGGCGGACAGCAACGGCTACTTTGATGCTTCGCTGCTGGAGCCGGGAACCTATACGGTGACGATTACAGCGGCCGGCTTTGGCGACTTCAAGTCGAGCCAGGTCATCGTGCAGGTAGGACAAGTTACGAGCCTGGCGCCTCATTTGAAGGCGGGCGCGGACAACCAGGTGGTTCAGGTTTCGGCCGAGACGCCGGTGCTGAACTTCGAAAGCCCGGATTTCAGCTCAAATTTGAATACGGAGGCATTGGACAATATACCGGTGAACAACCGCCGGTGGTCGAGCCTTGCACTGACGACGCCGGGAGTCGTTTCTGACTCGAATGGATTTGGCCTGGTGAGCGTGCGCGGCATCAGCCCAATTCTGAACAACATTCTGATTGACGGCGCGGACGACAACCAGGCGTACTACTCGGAAGAGCGGGGACGGACGCGTGAGGCATATTCGACGTCGGCAGGCGCGGTGCGCGAATTTGCCGTGAACACGGGCGTGTATGGATCGGAGTATGGTCGCGCGGCGGGCGCGGTGATCAACTCCGTGACCAAGAGCGGAACGAATGAGTTGCACGGCGAGGCGTACTTCTACGACCGCCAGAGCAAGTGGAACGCGTACAACGATTACACGAAGATCAGCGTATTGAGCCCGACGAGCGGTCAATATGTGGCGACACCGATCAAGCCGGAGGATCTGCGCAAGATCGGCGGGTTCACGGTGGGTGGAGCGATCATCAAGGACAAGTTGTTCTGGATGTATACGTTCGACCAACATCACCGGGTGTTTCCGGGAACGGCCGTACCGACTTCGGCGTCTACCTTTTACACGCTGCCGAACGCGTCACTGCCGACAGGTGTGACGTGCGCGGCGACGGGAAACGGGCTTCTGACGGGCACAGATTCGAACACGATCGATCCGCAGGTGTGCTTGCTGGCAGCTCGTCAGACAGCGGCCGGGAATCCGACAACGTTCGCACAGGCGGCGGCAATTTGGGATGCGCAGATCGCGTCGCTAAACAGCGATCTTGGACGTGTGCCGCGCTTTGGCAACCAGGAGATCAACACACCGAAGCTGGACTGGCAGGTGAATAACAAGGAGCGGGTGAGCGTGCTGTATCATCGGCTGCGCTGGGATTCGCCGGGCGGCGTGCAGACGCAGGCCTCGAACAACTACGGCGTCGATTCCTTCGGCAATGACTTCGTGAAATTGGACTATGGCCTGGCGAAGTTGACGAGCGTGGTGACGAGCACGATCAGCAATGAGTTGCTGTACCAGTACTCGCGCGAGCTGGATGATGAGACGCAGCAGCCGTATAGCCCGTACACGACGAACAACCTGATCGCCAACGGTAACGCGGTGCAGCTTGACCTCGACACGAGCGTGTTCGCGAGCATTGGGTCGGAATACTATGCCTATCGCAAAGCTCTGCCGGATGAGCGCAAATGGCAGGTTGGCGATGTACTGCATTGGCAGAAGGGTAACCACAACATCAGCGCGGGCGGCGACGTACTTCGGAATTCCGACCTGATCAATAACACCTACAAGAGCAATGGCGACTATACCTATAGCTACTTGGGCAACTACTTCAACGACCTGTTGAATGAGAAGGCTGGGCGACGTGGCTCGTGCGGCTCGCAGACTGGGCAGAATCCGACGGCGACGGGCACGCAGACCGGATGGACAGGACCGGATCAATGCTACAGCAGCTTTGTGCAAGGCTTTGGCAATCCGGTCTTCGGTATTCAGACCACGGACTGGAGCGCCTTCGTACAAGATAACTGGAAGGCAACGCCGCGGCTGACGCTGGAACTTGGCGGACGGTACGACTACGAGTTCTTGCCCGCGCCGGTATCAAGCCTGACCAGCGCGACGACGGGCTTTACACCGTATGCGCAGCTCAGCAATCATCCCAGCGACAAGAACAATGCTGGAGCCCGCATTGGGTTCTCGTATGACGCGTATGGTGACGGAAAGACGGTAGTGCGCGGCGGGTACGGCATGTTCTATGGGCGCATTACGAATGGCGTGCTGTTGAATGTGCTGCTGAATACGGGCAGCCCGAATGGGCAGTACTCGACGACGGTGAAGCCGACCTATACGTCGCCGACGCCGCCGGTGTTCCCGAATATTCTCACGGCTGGTTCGGCTCCAGTACCCAGCTCGTATTACCTGGCGAAGAACCTGCAGAACCCGATGGTGCACGAATTCGACTTGATGGTTCAGCAGGAGCTTGGGCGCGGAACGGTGTTTCAGGTGAGCTACCTGGGCGCACTGGGTCGCGAACTACCGAATTTCCTGGATTTGAATTTGGATCCGACGACCGTCCAGAATTACACGATCACCTTGGCTCCTTACACCAAGGGGGGAACGGCATTGGGACCGGCGGCATCGCTGGGGACGACCTTCACGGTGCCGACTTATACGAAGTATGGCAACGTGGCTTTGTTTGGGCCACAGGCTACCTCCTACCAGTCGATCACACAGGTGACGAGCAACGTGAATTCGAGCTACAACGCGTTTGTTGCCGAGATTCAGAATCGTTCGCTCAAGAGCCTGGAGTTCGACTTCAACTACACGTGGTCGCATGCGTTGGATTTCAACCAGCAGGCAACGACGACGACAACGGGGAATAGCTGGTATGACCCGTTTGGCAATCCTCGGGTCAACTATGGCAACTCAGCCTACAACGTTCCCAATCGCTTTGTTGGATATGCGATCTACACGTTGCCTGGATTGAGTGGACATGCCTGGTATACCTACCTGAGCAACGGATGGAAGGTCGACACCTCGTTCCAGATGCAGAGCGGCTTGCCGTATACCGCCAGCGTCTCGGGCTACTCGGGATCCGCCGTGCTTTCCTACTGGAACGGTTCAGGTGGCACATCGTTGATCCCGGGGCTTGGTCTGAACACCTATAAATACCCACGGAAGATTGTGGACGATTTGCGTGTGGAGAAGGATTTCAAGCTGTACAAGAACTACAACCTGCAGTTATTCGCACAGATGTTCAACGTCGCGAACCATCAAAACATCGATGGTATCGGAACCACAGCGTATAAGCTGGGTGGTTCGGGCACGGCGGGCACCGCAACCTTTCAGCAGCCCACATGGCAGGTTCCAACCAGCAGCAATAACAGTGGCTTCCTCTACACTCCTCGTGAGATTGAGATTGCCGCTCGCCTGAGCTTCTAGAGTAGGCGAATGTCATAAGGGCGATGGCTTCGGCCATCGCCCTATTTTTTGTGCAGAAGTATCTGATCGCGGCGTGGGCTTGCGAAAAGTGTGGATTCAATCCGTTCACAAGACTGACATGATGTACAGTCATATTATTCAAAGACCTTGTACTCCCCTTAGCAGAAGCCTTCCGCTTGCCAGCGAATGGGCTTTCTGCTTTCAGACGAGAGTCAGCACACCTTGTTAATCAACGACCCACGATGCGGAACGTATCCGGGGGCAGCTGTATTTATCTTCAGGAGTGTCAGACCTATGCGTAAGCTTCTTTCCATGCTGTTGTTCTGTTGCTTGCTTGCGTCCGTCGCCAACGCGAAGGCGCAGCAGACCCTGGGTTCACTGAATGGAACGGTACTCGACGGATCGGGAGCGGCGGTTCCGGGATCTACGGTGACCGCAACAGATTCGGCAATTGGCGTGACTCGCACGACCAAGGCGCAGTCGAATGGATTCTTCCAGATCTTCAATTTGCCGGTGGGCACGTATTCGGTGAAGGCGACGCATGAGGGCTTTGATACGACAGAGTTGACGGGCGTCGAGGTACAGGAAGCCGGAGCGAAGACGTTGAATCTGGCGCTGAAGGTGGGTGAGATTGCGACCTCGGTGACGGTGACGGCGACGCCACTGCTGAATGCGACGGACGACACGAATGGATACACGCTGAGCAAGCAGGAGATTGCCCTGACGCCCCTGGCGACTGGCAGTTTTACGCAGCTGGCGGTGCTGAGCCCCGGCGTGAGCGCGGAGCTGTTGAGTGGCGTCGGCACCAATGCTGGTCTCGGTAACCAGCCGATCTGGGCGAACGGACAGCGCGATACTTCGAACACCTTCCAGGTGAATGGTGTGGATGCGACGAACCTTTTCAATGGCAAAAGCTCGAGCAGTGATACTTCGCAGCGATACAACTTCAATATCGGCCAAGGAAGTACGGTGGGTGGTGCCACGAATGAAGGAAGCTCGGTATACGGCTCGAATGGTAATAGCCTGCCTTCGCCCCCTCCGGAATTTCTGCAGGAGCTACGCGTCAACACCTCGATGTATGACGCGCAGCAGGGGGCGACGAGCGGCGCGCAGATTGATGCCAACACCAATACCGGCACAAACCAGATTCACGGCCAGATCTATGGCAGCTTTGCCAACACTTCATTGAATACGTCGCCATTTTTCTTTAGGCAACAGGCTCTCCTCGCCACAGAAGGAGTCGGATCGTTCCCTGGCTCGCTGGCAAATCCGCAGCTTCACCGCTGGACCACGGGCGGGACACTGGGCGGTCCAATCATCAGAGACAGGCTGTTCTTCTTCGTTGCGTATCAGCACTTGTATGACTCCGACGAGTCGACGGGCATCTCTCAGTTCAATGTGCCGGCGGGTCTTACGAACGACCGTTCAAATGCAGGCCTGACGACGTTGGCAGAGTCGTGGGAAAACAAGGGAGGAGCACTGCCCTCGGGCTTTGCTCTCGATCCGTCGGGAATTGCCGAAGCGCTATTCAATGCCAAGCTTGCGAACGGGCAGTACCTGATTCCGACACCGACAAATGCAAATCCGTATGCGTATGGCGTGCCGAATGTGACACTGCTGGGCAAGTCACTGCTGGTGGGCGATCAGGCAACGGCGTCGGTGGATTACGATGTGACCAAGACGGATCGGCTTAGTTTCAAGTACTACTATCAGAACGATCCGGAGACGCAACCGTTCGGATTTGCCCAGGTTGGAGGGTTTCCGGCGAACACTTATAACGGAGCACAAGTCGGAGCGCTCGACAATACCATCTCGATCGGTTCCCGGTTGAATTGGGAGCAGCGCCTGGGATATGTGCGTATGGCGACGTACAGCGCATACAGCCAGACTTTGCCCAGCTCGACTGGCGGTCCGAGCTTCGGGACGACCAATGATGTACCGGGAGCTCCGGATCTATTGCCGGAGATCACCATTTCGGAGTTTGCAGTCAACGCCTCGGGGACGCCGAGCCTAACACTTGGACCAAACAGCACGTTCGCGAACACCGGTTATTTCCAGAACCGTCTTAACCCGTCGACGAATGTGATCTTCACCCTCGGGAAGCACACTCTTGTTGCGGGTGGAGGATATAGCTACACGCAGCTGAACATCGAGAATAACCGCAATGGTCTCATTGCGGAGAACGTCTCGAATCTGGACGATTTCTTAGAGGGCGCAGTCCACTCTTCCAGCGTGCTCGAGACGCTGGCTTCTAACGGGAAGAACTTAGCGAACCGTTACTATCGGACCAACGAGGTCGCGAGTTACCTTCAGGACAAGTGGCAAGCAGAGCCAAATCTCAGCATTACGGCAGGTGTTCGATACGACTACCATGGTGGCATGACGGAGAAGTACGGTAACTTTTTCAACTTCGATCCCAACGCATATAACGTGACGGGAACCGATCCAGCCGTAGGCGGAACAGGATTTACAGTTTTGAACGATGGGCTTGTGGTGGCGGGGAACAATCCGACGGCACCGACGCCGGGAACCAGTGCATCGACGCTCACGGGCCGGCAGTGGGGCATCTCGCCGCGCGTGGGCTTTGCTTGGTCGCCGAAATGGGGCAACGACAAGGTTGTCATCAGCGGTGGTGCGGGTATGTATTATGATCGCGGCGAACTGTTCTCCTACCTGTCGCCGCCTGCTGGCGGTTCGGTCGGTGGACCGTTCGGCGTGACGCAGCAATCACCGCTGGTGAGTGCAGTGTCTGGGAACGGAAAGACCCTGGCTGATCCTCTCGGGTCGGCAGCTATTCTTACGTCGACAACAAATCCCCCTGCGCCCAGCGTAAATCCTGCTGTGCAGACCGTGGCATTGCAGAATCAACTCAACTACATGACGGGCAGCACCGCGGACTTCGGGCTGAACTGCGGAGGCGTCGGAAACCTAGAGGATGAGTGCACGCAAACGCCCCTGTACATCGGCGCTTATGACAAGCGCAATGTTCTGCCGTACACGGTGAACTATGCGCTGAATATTCAGTGGCAGCCTAGGAATGACCTGGCTATTACGATCGGTTCTTCAGGCAACCGCGGACGCCACGCGGTAATCCCAATTCCATTTAATCAACCGCAGCTCGCAACGGCCAGCAATCCCGCACAGATTCTCGGAGCCAGCCCACACTCCAGTGGAGAGAACACTACTTATGGCTATGACGTGACGAATGGAGATACCAGTTGCGGAGCTTACGAGGATCCATGCTCCATTGCATCTGAACCGTGGGATACCTACGATGGCGGCAACTCGGACTTCCGTGCACCGTATGTGGGGTACAGCCCGTATTCGGCGCTCTTCGAGACCAAGGGAAATTCGGCATACGATTCCCTGACCACCCACGTGGAGAAGCGGATGTCCCATCACTTCCGCTTAGGAGCCAGCTATACGTGGAGCCACGCGTTGGATGAGCAGAGCGACATCGGTCTCTTCTTTACCGGCAACAACCCGGATAACCTAAAGCAGTCGTACGCTTCGGCTGACTTCGATCGGACGCACATCTTCACCACGAACTTCCAGGTGACGCTACCGAACGTTGCGAAGCAGAACTCGGTGATCTCATATGCGACCAACGGCTGGAATTTGACAGGTCTGGCCGTCGTACAGAGCGGGGAACCGTATTCGCTCTACGAGTATCACGGTGCCGTGGCCAGCGCGGTTCTCGGAAACTATCCCAGCTTGGTCAATCCGATTATTTCGATCTCCAATCCCAAGAATCCAAAGTCAGCACTTACCGGAAACTCGGGAAGGTTCCGTGGCGCAGGCGGCGGGTACGTTCCGGCGATCGATCCGAACCAGGTCGCGATCGAATACCTGACACCTGGCCAAAACGGTGTTCCAACGGCTGCCCAGGGTGCTGCAGGCGATCCAGTCGATGTATACGAGACAGACTATGCCCCGGGCAACCAGCGCAACATCTTCCGCCAAAGTGCGCAGAGGCGTTTGGATATCTCTATTCGCAAAGAGTTCCGCGTGTCGGATAGGTTCCACCTGCAATATGCATTCAACATATACAACGTTACCAACACTACCAGCATGGACGTGCCGCAGAATGGAACGCAGCTCGGACAAAATGGATCCTGTGCCAACAGCTTCGCGAGCACCTACAATTGCGCTCAGGGATACGAGAAGTACGGAACGATCATCACCGACCAAGCAGACCAGAACGGCACAGTTGGCTTCGGACCTGCAGGGGGCGGTACGGCAGGATCCAATCTTTACCAGAAGCCGTTCACCAATGGGACCTCCGGCAAGAATACGCTGGTGCCTACGACGCTTCCGCTGGGGGTGAACGGTTGTTCGACGGCCACGGCTGTATCCTCCGCAGGTTGTGCGAATAATGGTGCAAACTTCGGCTCTGTCACAAATACGATTGGCAGCCAACGCCTTATGACCATGGATCTCCACATAACCTTTTAATGTAAGAAGGCAGACGGACCGCTTGAATTGGAAGAGAGTCTCATGGGTGGCAGCTTCGGCTGCCACTGCTTTCTTTTGGCGGGTGGGGGGGTGCCAGGCCCGGACAGGGGTTATAGCCGGATGATTTCCAAGGGCAGATCGTAGTTTGCTTCCCAAATCGGCTATAGTTCGTTAGGCTCGAAGTACAGGATTTGTGGGGTATCGGTTCCACGAATCTGTTCATTTTCGATCGTCTGTCTGCCGCGGCGATTGCACATTTCGGTAACTCCCCTCTGCGTTTCAGGAGCTCCGGCCTTTTCCCGGAGCGGAGTTCGGCTGTGGCGTTTCTGGCGTACTGCGTTGCCGCCTCGGCTGCGCATCTTGCGACAAAACTTGGTTGTTCTCGGCGTGCACGCAGATTGCTGCGTTGCCGGGGATGGCTGCGCGTGTCTGCGTGTTCGGGATGGATGCTGGTAGGCAGCCTGATGACAATGGGTGCGGTGGGATGGTCGCAGGGGCCGGTAGATGGCGCGATTCGGGGACACATCTCGGCAGTATGTGGGCCCTATCCGCATCGCTGCGTGGCTGGAGGGGTGAGGGTACATGTAATCTCTCCGGACCAAGGTATTGAGCGAGACGTGCAGGCCGACAGTTTGGGAGATTTTCTTCTGTTGCGGCTGCCGCCCGGAGAGTATGAGCTGCGAGCGACCTCGCAGATCGTGGGTGAGGCGATATCTGGGATTGCGGTAACGCGGCTGGATCTGGTGGGCGGGGACTTGGACGATGTAGCGATGACGCTGGGACCACCGCGAAGAAGCACTCTCGCGGCGGTGCCCGCGGTGGCGCAGTCTGCAGCGTTGGACCCGGCTACGTTCACTCTGGCAGGCGGTCTGGCGGCGCTGCCGGTGGAGGGTCGGAGATGGGAGGACCTACTGGAGCTGGACTCGGAGACGAATGAGGAACCTTCGTCGGGAGACAGGGGTGCGAGCGCGAGCGAGGACGAGGACGATCCCAGGAGCGGTGCGAAGGCCGTGGATGGTGCGGCGGCAACTGGGGTGAGTTATGCGGGGCTGCCGGCCACGCAGGGGGGATTTTCGCTGGATGGTTTGTCAGGGGAGCAGAGCTTTCGCGCGGGACCGAGGGGGGCGGCGGCGGGTGGTGCGAGCTCGGGTGCTAGCTATAACCAGGGGTCCGTCAGGAGCTTTCGGGTGTTACCGCGAAATTTCTCGGCACAGTATGGGATGGTGGGCGGGATGGCAGTGGTCTCGCGGGAGGCGAGCTCCGCGTTACATGGGGACGCGTTTGTGAGGATCCGTGAGAGCGAGTGGGCAGCAACGAATCCGTTCTCGATTGCGACCCACTACAACGATGGCGTGGTGACGAATGAAGCGGTGAAGCCGGAGGGATCGCAGATTCAGATTGGAGCGTCAGCGGGGATGCCGCTGGGGAAGTCGGGCGCCGTGAGGAAGTCGCGGCGGAAGCGGCCGAGGTTTGAACGCGCGATGGACGGACGAGAGCCGGTATCGTTGTTCGCCTCGCTGGAGGCGTTGCTGCATGAGGACCATATTGTGTCGACGCCCGCGGTGGCGAACTTCTATAACTTGTCGGATGACCAATTGGCGCTGCTGGCGAATCGAGGGGTGGATGGCGCGGCGAGGAATGCGGCGCTGGATTATCTCGATAGCCTGACGGGAACGACGGTGCGGCAGGCATATCGGGTGATGGGGACCGTGCGGCTTGATGCGTCGCCTACGGCGCGGGACCGGGTGACGGTGAGCTACGCGGGTAACCGGTTCGATTCGCCAGCGGGTGCGGCACTGGGTCAGGCGTCGGATGCAGTGGTTTCGCGTGGGAGGGGAAGTCTGGGCGACAGCGTCGTTCAGGTGGATGTGGGAAGTGGGCGATGGCTGCATAGCTTTTCGAAGGACTTGAATAATGAGTTGCGGGGACAGATGGCGCATGACCTGGAGTACGAAAAGCCGCACGCTCCGCTACCTCAAGAGCCGGCGATTGGGCCGTATGGGTACGCTCCGCAAGTGTCGATCGCTCCGAATGGATTTTCGTATGGGACGCCGGTGGATCTAGCTCCGGGAGCGGCTGGTGGGCGGAGCGCTTATCCAGATGAGGTGAGGCTGGAGCTGGCGGATACGATGCAGTGGCACAAGGGAAAGCATGTGTTGATGGTGGGTGTGGACTGGAGTCGGGTTCATGATCGCATCGATACGCTGAGCGACGAGGAAGGGGCGTTCAGTTACGACAGTGGAACGACCAACGGCAAGGATGGCGGGCTGGTGGATTGGATTACGGACTACACGTTCAACGTCCATGCGTATCCCAATGGCGGGTGTCCGAGCATTGTGGCGGCGGTGCATTCGTTTTGCTTTCGCAGCTTCACGCAGAGCTTTGGGCCCACGGCCACGGACTTTGTGACGCACAACGTTGCGGGTTTTGTGGAGGATGCAATGCGAGTGCGAAGCAATCTTTCGGTGACAGCGGGATTGCGTTATGACTACACGCTGTTGCCGAGACCGAAGACGCCGAATCCCTTGCTCGATGCGGATATCGCGGCAATCGGCGGGGCGATTCACGGAGCTACCGGGACGTTTCCTGAGGACCGAAATGATTTTGGGCCGCGGCTTGCGGTGGTATGGTCGCCACGCTCGATCTGGGGTTTCTCCAAGCGTGCTGCGCTGAAGACCGAGCCAATGTTTACGATGCGATTGGGATATGGGGTGTTCTACAGCCACATTCCGGGAGCGACAGTGAGGGCAGCGCTGGTGGATACGGCGCTAGCGTCGACGACAACCCATGTGCGGATACGCCCGACGACGATCACGGATTGTCCGCAGGTGACGGCGGTGCAGCAGGGATTTGGATATCCATGTGATTACACGACGGCACCACCGGCGGCTGTGGCGCAGACGACGTCGGCTACGGTGTTTGCGAGCGGCTACCGGGTGCCGATGGTGCAGCGGGGGGAGTTGTCGGTTGAACGAGAGTTGGGACATCGCTCCAGTGTGCGGTTGAGGTATGCGACGGCGATGGCGACTCAGCTGCCGGGGAGTACAGATATCAATATTTCACCTTCGCCCGGACTGGTGAGCTACGAGTTGGAGAGCGTGGACGGCGTTCTGGGCCGATATAAGGGATTGCACGAGGGTGAGACGTTCGTGGTGCCATTGTATGATCGGCGGCCGTTGTCGAACTTCGGTGCGGTGACGGCGCTGGTGTCGCATGCGAATGCTATCTATCATGCGATGACGGCGGAGGCGCAGATGCATGGGTTGCAGTGGATGGGCTTGCGCGAGCTGGAGATGAAGGGAAGTTACACATTTTCGCGGTCGATCGATTATGCTCCGCAGCTTTCGGCGACACCGACGCCGGACGGGCAGTTCGATCCGTTCAGCGATGGCTATGACAAGGGGCTCTCCAATCAGCAGTTTCCGCAGCGATTTTCGGGAACAATGGCGATACCTCTGCACGAGCGAAATGGGCCGAAGGCAATGCGGTTGGTGCTGGATGGGTGGCGCGTTTCGGCAATTGGGACGGCGAGCAGCGGGGCTCCTTACAGCTACAAGATCTTTGGGGGAACGTACCTGAGCGGGGGCCGAGAGACGATCAACGGGTCGGGTGGAGCGACGTATTTGCCGACGGTGGGGAGGAATACGCTATGTCTGACTCCGCGTGGGAAGGTGGACCTGCGATTCGGGCGGGAGGTGAAGGTTGCGCGGGGAATGAATCTGGCTGCATTTGTTGAAGCATTCAACTTGTTCAATGCAGAGAACATCTCGAGCGTGGAGACACGAGCGTTCCAGCTGGGAACGGCGAATACGATTGGGAATTCCACAGCAACCGGACCGACGCCGCTCGTGTTTCAGGATGCGGCGGCGATTGCGACGGCTGGTCTGACGACGGAAGTACCGTTTGGAACTCCGAATTCATCGACGACGGGAACGAGCAAGGAACGACAGGTGGAGTTAGGATTACGGCTACAATTTTGAGCGGGCAAGGACGTGTCGCTGCGCACATGGGACGCATCCAACGACAAAGCTACTAAGTAGAAATAGGGCCCTTGGGAGTAACGATGAACCTGCTGAACGTGATCGCTCACCATGGTTACGCGGTGACGTCGATCGCGCTCTTTGCCGCTTGTTGTGGTTTGCCCATGCCGCTTTCTGTGGTGTTGCTAACCGCGGGTGCAGCCGCGCATGGAGGGTCGCTTAGCCTGGGAGTGGTGATCCTGTGTGCGTTTAGTTCGGCGCTGCTGGGCGACACGCTGATGTACCTGGGCGGACGCTACACGGGTTGGTGGATGCTGACGAATATCTGTAAGTTCAGCATGAATCCCGAGGCCTGCGTGTTTACGTCGGCGCGGCAATTCTATAAACGCGGACCACGAGCGCTGATGTTCGCGAAGTTTGTGCCGGGGTTGGCGACGGTAGCGGCAATTCTTGCGGGCAGTTTGAACATGCGGATGCGGCGGTTTCTCGCAACGGATGGACTGGGTGTGCTTCTGTACGTGAGTGCATGGACGGTGTCGGGATATGTGTTTGCGCCGTTTCTGCGGGCGGTGGTTGCAGGCGTGGAGAGGTTGGCACATTTTACGGCGGCGACAGTGTCGGCGATTGTTGTGCTGTATGGATTGTGGCTGGTGTTAAGCGCGCTGCGGGAATCCCGGCTGTCGGTGGTGGAGAAGGTGGCGGCGCAGGACCTCTTCGAGATGATGCGCACGGCGACGCATGACCGGCTACTGATCATTGCGGACGTCCGGTCTCATGGGTACTACGATCCGGGGATGTTGCGCATCAAGAATTCGATACGCGTGGAGCCCAGCCGGCTGAAAGAGGAGTTGGAAGCGCTGCGCGAGTTCATGCAGCCGGAGTGCGAGATCTATCTTTATTGCTCGTGCGCGCACGAGGCGACGAGTGTGCGCGTGGCCCGAATGCTGGAGAAGGAGAATTGCTCGACGAAGGTGATTCGTGGCGGCATGAAAGCTTGGATCAAGGCGGGTGGAGAGACTGAGCCGGTGCCGTTGGGGGATGTCGAGCATCTTCCGCGGTTTGAGTAAAGCAGATAAAGAGAATAGACAGCCGTGTTAGGTGGTGAGCTTAGCGAGCGCGGTGAGGAGGCCAGTGTGGGGCAGGCCGTCGGCGTAGGTTTTTAGGATGAGGCTGCGCATGAAGGGCAGGCGCATGGCTTTGAAGCCGCGCTCGGGGCGGGCGTAGAAGGCGCGGGCAGCTCGGTGGGAGAAGGTTAGCGTTTTCTGGAGGGGGGCAAGGTGGCGGGCGTAGGCTGCGGCGATTTCGTTTGCGTGCTCATTGAGATCGCAGTCGAGGATAGCGGCGGCGGCGGCCTGGCCACTGACGATGGCGGAGTGGATGCCTTCGCCGGTGAGTGGGTCGACGAGGCCGGCAGCGTCTCCGACAAGCAGAACCCGACCGGTCGGGACGTAGGTGTGGCCTCCCATGCCGAGTTGCTGTCCGGTGATGTGGGCGAGGGTGGTAACGCCGAGTTTTTGGCGGGCGTAGTCGAGGAGGAGGGTGCGGGTGACTTGCTTGAGGTCTTGCGATCCCACCCGTGACGATGAAGCCGTCACGGATGGGGCACCCGGCTTTTGGGGGGAACTGCTGGGGGCGAAGGCTCCCACGCCGATGTTGATGTGGTCGGCCTTGGGGAAGAGCCAGCCGTAGCCGCCGGGGAGGGGGGCGAAGTCGAAGATGAGGTCGTGGGGTGCGGCGCCGTTGGGGAGGGTCGCGGGGAGCGCGGTGTAGGGGACCGTGGCTTCTAATGCGAAGCCGTCGTTTTCCGAGGGGGCGTCGCTTTCGTGATGAACCAGGCGGCGG